>Ga0316204_10004085_pt1 | contig 27181 bp, 23 predicted proteins | sample 6monrhotite_MG_2_FD_205661 | JGI IMG/M metagenome (GOLD analysis project Ga0316204, IMG submission 205661) | Microbial mat bacterial communities from mineral coupon in-situ incubated in ocean water Damariscotta River, Maine, United States -... | ecosystem: Environmental > Aquatic > Marine >...
TCTACAAAACGGAAAATCACATCAAGCCACTGAGTTTATTACGTATCGGTACTTCTGGCCCGGGCAAGTATCTAATATGCTTGTCCTCACCAAGCGCTACTTTCTGCACGGAATGTCCGATCACCCCAAATCGACCAGATACTCGCGATTCTCAAAGGGAAGGGTGAGGGGACGAAGGCGCTGAAGGCGCGAGTGGTGCAGGACGGAATGCGAAGCATGGCCAGCTATCGGGCAGAGAGCGCTAGGTAGAACTCGCTTACCTCACGAGTCCTACTGCGTATCCTCGATCGTTCTTACGAATCTCATAGCGCTTGCGTCCAGCAAGGATTCCAGCGAAGGGTTCGGGCCACGTCTTCAGTTCATGCACCATGATTCACTCCCTATCGTATCTCTTTCGGGTACTACGGGGGCCGAGCGGATGCATGAAGATTTGCTGGCCAGAACAGGGTGCCAAGCAGATTCATGTAGATTTGTGGTGTTGACTCTCAGAACATCACCTAATTGGGTGTGTCCCGGAAGTAAACTATCGGGACGGCAAGCAACCAGGCAGGCCCCGAACCTGGCTCGAAGTGCGACTCCTACCCTGGCGTATCGATGTCATGTTCAGCTTCATCAAAGCCATATCGACGGAGCCTGTATCGTTCTATCTGCTCGCTCGTTGGTATATCGAAGGTGCGACTCTTCTTCTTGATCTGCACCAGACTTACCTTGAAGAACCGCGCATCGGACTTGACACTAGCAGACCATATGACATCTACCTCGAGTATAAGCACGTGCTTTCGAGCTGGCTGCAAGAGGGCCGGCTTCTCTGCATGGAAGACCTGGACCAACGTTACGCGGGAACTCCAGAGGTAAACATCCTTCCCCTGGAGCTCGACGAACTGAGGTTGCGTAATCCAGTCTTGCTGATGAGGATCCGCCACCCACTCAGGAGAAGACTTGAATATCAGTTCAACAGGAGAGGTTCGGTGCGGCGGCGCCAAGTCCTCAGCGAATTGTTCTCGAATCTTGGGGAGTACCTTTCCACTCAAGTAGAGCCCAGTTCGCTTGTCTCGATCGAAGAACTTGTCCCTGGCACGAAACAGGATCTGGTGGACGAACTCCTTGGTCAGGTTCTGTTTCGTGAGTTTGATAAGACTCTCAAGGTCTTCGAGGCTTGAGTGCGATAGATAGTTTTCCAGCTGCCCGAGACGGAGATCTGCCGCGTCTCGTAGCAACTGGTCATTGCACACAAATGCGATTTGGTCATTTGATGACGCTTGTTGACAAACAGAATCAAGCGTCTCGAGGATCATCGTGTCGCGAAACCCCTTTTCGCCATCGTCCTTTTCCTCCGGCGAAAATGGAGGCCTCCTCCAAATACTGTCGTCTATTACCCTCGTCCAGTCGATGGTTTGAACGGGCGTGTCAACAACCGTAGCGGATGACGATGCAAGCCATGCGTCGAGGCGACGTTCCACTTCTTTCCGAACCCTGCTTTCGGTGACTTGATGGCTGTAGGTGCGCCCAGTTACGGCTGAGACTCTCGCTAGGTGTTCATCAGCGTTGCGAAGAGCCCTTAGCGCCGACCCCGTCTGCTGTGCCAGCAACTCACCACGCACAACGCCAGGAATGACAAGCGACATCGGGAAGCTCGACGAATAGGTATCCCAAAACGCCTGAAACTCAGGGTTGACCACCACTGACTTGTCGCGGAACCAGAGCACATTCGTGTCAAACACAACGATATGCGGTGGTGGCTCGAGCCTGATCTTCTTGCGCATCGCAGTCCCAGCCTATCTGTCCGACTGAATTCTTGCGAGGCAGCTGTGCCCCAAAACGACTCACCCTTTTGGGGCTAATCAGTCAATCGCGAGGACTGAGCTACTTAGTTATCGATCCTCGTCGAGCATGTCAGGGGCGCCTGGTATCGAGCAGAGATGATCTGTGGTGATGTCAAGGAGAGGAAGTGCACTCCACTCCACTTGGCAAAGTTCTCACCGCGGAAAGTGAGGCCGAGACTTCTCAAGGTGACTGAGCGTCGCCGACGAGCTTAGGCCCATACTTCATCACCAATCGGTCGATGAAGTGCGGCTCCACGTCCTTTGCAAATGCCAACTCGCCTGCCAGAACCAGACGCTCACCAGGAGATAAGGTAGACAGTTTGTGAATCTTGGAACGTATTCTTCTCTTCATCTCTCTACCAACCGACAAATTGCCGTCGCTTCCGAGAACAAGGCCCGTCACAACACGCCGACCCTTCTTTGAAGTATGTCGCGTCTTTGCCACGTTGACCTTCAGACTCCCCGGACAAGGATGCCCCCCAATGATCAGGCAGGCCCTAGTCTCCAAAGGCCCAAGTACATCCTTCGTGCTACACGAGAAAAAGAGATCGTCGGCATATCTTGTGTATTTCGCTCCTACTCCGTCGGCAAGTTGAAATAGCTCAACATCTAGATCTCGGCATAGTGCGTTTGAAAGTGAAGGCGATGTCGGGGCTCCGATCGTCAGAGCTCCGTTACGACAAACGATATCGGCAAAGAACACGCAATCAGCATCAGTCCACGCCTGCTTTGATTTCAAATAGGTGATGACATCACTTCTCAAAATTGATGGAAAGAAGTCGGTCATGTCGATTCGAAGTAAGAACTTACTCTTGACGTGGACTCGTGCATTGTCGGCTATCCCGCTTCCCTTTCGATATGCGGTAGCTGCATCGTGGACTGCCCAGCCGTCAATCTTCTCCCTAAGAAGCCAACGCTGCACCGCCTTGAGTGGTTTTGCGGGATGATGAATCTGCCTAACTCCCCCGGTCCTCTTAGGAATCGTGAAGTTCTTGTAGCGGTGTGAGGCTGACCTAGCTAACCCGAGGAGGTACCTCTCCTGAAGCTTAAGCGCCGAGGACATTTCTTGTATCAGCGTCATATCGTCCAGTTCTTGAGAATATCGACCGGCTCGGCAATCCTCTGCAGAGCGCTCAGCATGCGAGCGCGGTCCTCATCGAGATTAAGAAAACGCCGATACACGAACGGTTTCGCCTGTGCTTGTGCGTCCGTTACCATGTAGTACCGGCTGCCGTTGACTTCCTTTGACTCCAGGAAGCCAATCTCACTCGCGAGCCCCAGAAGGCCATCAACTTGCCAGACCGGCGGGACTCCCAGGATCTTCTCTAGATAGAACGCGGCGTGTTCTGCTCGAACAGGACCAATGACCTGGACTAGATCGCACAGCATGAAGAGTAAGTGTTTGGGGCGATTAGGCAGGTCGGTAACTGACTGGCTTCGTGGCGCGGAGAGCCTACTCAATCGCTCATCGATCTCCACGGCACAACTCAGGATCGGAGCAAAACTGGTGTAGATGACGGGCTTAAATTTCGAATCAGCATCCACCCATCGAATCGGCCCAGTGTTGATGAACGAATTCGAATTCTTGTAGCGATCCTTCATCAAAACGAGAAGCTTTTTACGTAGAGCATCACCGACAGAAAATGCGCCAAGCTCGGCCATGGTGCCAGGGCTCTCGACAATGATGACAACAACGTCGGCCAACTGAGCAAGTTGCTCTTCCATCAGAAGCGCATTGGCGCCAGGCCTGCCGGAGATATGATTCCAAACGTTGTCGGCGTAGAAGACCAACAGATCCTTGTGGAACTTGGCCAGGTACGCATCTATCTGGTCTCGGCGAGAGCTGTTGAAGCCGCCGCAGAGAAACACGACATGGCGCATCCGTCGGAAATGCTGGCGTTTCCTACTCCATTGCGCAATAAGCGCATCGCGTGTTGGTATGTACTTTGGATGATTAAGCCAAGGCACAGAGTCTCCTACTGAGATAACGCCTGGAACTGAGTGAAGCTTGCGGAAGGAAGTGGAAGGCGAGAATGTGGTGCAAGGATAGCAGGCTGGCTGAACACCAGCCGGATCAAAAACGACCCATATCTAGGAGACGTCCAAGCGTACAAATCCCAGAACGTCAACGCAACAGCATCGACTCGAATCACCATGAAGGTCTGACTCGACAACCGGTTGGTGAGCGTATTGGGTTTAAGTCAAAGGACGCCATCCCGGCGGGCTCTCGTGCTAAAAGCATAGAAGAGGGAGCGGCGCTACCGGGCGCAAAAGAGTGGCGCGTGCTATCGGTTCCGGGCCATAGCGATGACTCGACCTGCTTCTACCATGCTGCCTCGCGCACACTCCTGTCGGGCGATGCGGTCCTCACGCACAACGGGAGAGCCTGGTTTAACCCGGAGATTGTCGATGCAGGTGCGAGCGCTCAAACCGAAGAACGCCTCCGAGCCTTAGATGTAGAGCATCTACTTCCAGGGCATGGCCTGCCCATATCAGGGACCGTCTGGAAAAACGCCCTCAGCTTTCACGAGCGACCGCAAGCGCGCGGGCTTGTGGCCCGGTGCCTGCGTCGCATTTCTAAGTAGCAAGCTAAGAATACTTCTATCAGGCAATCATCGCCGGAATCACACCGGGCTCTAGCTCAGCGTCACCAAAGCTGTCATACGCGCTATCATCAGCCTTGCAGAAAGCATAGGCGACATTAACCTGCTTTTCTAAAATGGCCTAAGTAGAGTCGGTCTGCATTCGCAGCTTTTCTCCCGTTGGGAGGGTCCTCCTTGGCCTTTCAAATCAGGATTTCGCTTCGGAAATCGGGGCCAGCTCTGTGGCAGGCGCAAGAGCGCCTCAGCTCGCCTCCTTGGCCGCCAGCACCACTTGTTCCTACGCCGCCGTTCGATCGGCAGGCGGCCCGGTAGCAAGGTTGTGGTGCGTGTCGATGCCCAGGTGGTCCAAGATTGCCTCGGTCGCTTCGGAGGCCGGAATGATGGCGATGATCTTCATGTCGCACGAGATACATCAATGCCGCCATAGGGGACCTCCGAGAGCTGAGCGCTTCCAATGATGCATTGGAGGGGAGCTAGGCCGACCGAGGCAGCGCTTAGCGCTGTTCTTCGTTCCATTGTCCCCGAACCCCCACTCCCTAGCTGTCGTTCCATATGCGTCATGCTCTCCTTTTGTGTCCCGAATGACACACATTGGTCGTTGTAAGTGCCCTGCTTTGCGTATTTTTTACATTAAGTTGACATAATGTAATTTATGCGACCCAATAACTCCTAGTATTTATTACTAGGAATACTGCTCATTGCGTGGAGAAGCTGAGCGTACCGACATGGTGTCGGTGTTGCAAGTCGACTCCGCCAATGCCAGCTAAGATTTCGCTACCATCGTTGCCCATGATAAGAACAGGCGGTCTCCCATTCAACATCCAGAGTCATTTTGCGACAGTTTGAGCACTCCACCCGAGTCCAATCGCCTCTCTCATCGGGAGTGTCAATAAGATATCCGCCTGCCCTCGAAGTGGCTAGGTAGTCCTCCGCACCCAGCAGCTCGTCGACCGTGGCACCACAAGATTGGCAGGTCGCGTCTTCGATAGGTGTGCTTTCACCGCAGACCACGCAATCAAACGGGTTCGTTGGAATTAGATCGACAGGATCGATTCCTTCGTACTGTTCAAGTGTGCCAAGCCCATACTGGAGTTCCAGATTTGTGTTCGGTTTAAACAAGTGTTGGAGATCTGGATGAGGGGTGGCCTTATCAGCTTTGCCTTTCGAGAAGTCACTGTAGTTGAATGTGTGGAATACAAACTGGCTACGACTGCGCTTCCTTGCCCAAGCCTCTACCGAAAACAAGAGCAACGCGTCGGCTGCGCTGTTCTTCCCCTTCTTGAAGGGTCTCTTGTTTCCAAGCCCTGCGGCTAGAGCCGCTTCCTTCGCTATCAGGGAAGTTGGGATTTGCACGACATCGCCGGAGTCCATGAAGTCGCGAACCTTCTTTCGAAGAGAGTCCTCCACTATGGTTCCAACGGCGACCTCTAAGCACCCAATAAGCGTGGACACATCGGCCCATGTTTGAGGAAAGAGCGAGCGCTTGCGAGTAAACACGCTCTCTGCTCGAAATGGCTCGATGTCCCTCTTTTCGCTCTCGAACAATGAAACAACCTTCTGCAGTTTCTTAGCACTCAGCTTCCAGTCAGAGCGAAGCCTCTCTATTTGAGGCGTTAGTACAAGTTCCCTCTTGTTGATATCGTGTACCCCGATTTGCATTGTCCCCATCTGGGCGTGGTCAAGCAGTGCCATGCAGACCTTTGGATAGTGCTCGATCAATTCAATCCAAACGTCGCTGTCGAGAACATGAATCGTTGGTTGTGGTTTCTTCATTCGATGGGTATCAGGTGTCAATGCGCCTTGGGAGCGGCAGTTTGTGTCCAAAAACGGGGTGAGCGTGCACTAAGTGCTAGAAGTAGCGCTTTAGTGAGGGTACTAAGCAGATTGGTGTAAAAATGTGGGTTAAGGCTCGTGATGTCCGCGTAATTGCGCGGCTTTCCGATTTCACGAGATTCCAAGCATGCAGGGTATTCGTGCCGAGCAAAAGTCGAACAATTAGGTGATGTTCTGGGAGTCAACACCACAAATCTACATGAACCTGCTTGGCACCCTATCTGGGGTGCCCCAAACCTCACAGACAGTCGAGTCGCTTTGACACTCAGCCATAGGTACTTTGGCGTCTTCGCGACATTGGTACCGCGTGCACGTGGTTGGCTAGTGAGGCCCTAAGTATTCTAAGAATTCTTCGCTAGTGACAGCGATGGTTGCGAAGGATACATCCTCCGCTCGAAAGGTATAGAGGTACTCGTAGGACTTGCCCCCTTGTTCAAGGGGAAGGAGCACTTTGAGGGTTTTTCCAACGTGAGTTCGCGCTTCAGCTTTAAACGCTTGGGTCTCTGCTTTCGAGTGCCCTTTGTGTGCGTGCGGAAGCAACGGAATGAAAAACCAACCGTGTTCGGTCGCAATAGCGTTGTCGGTCGGGATGATTGCATCTTTTATGGTAGTGCCGCCGACCACAAGTGAGGCGGGCTGGTCTTCATTGCGCCCGGCAATCCGAATTCCTTGATGGAAAGTCTTGTGGCTGACGTTGGTGGCATCAACGTAGGTGACTTCATTCCAATTGATCTTCAAGACATCGTCGGATTTGTTTGTGAGGGCAAACTCCACTCGGTCCGAAGCAACTCGCCAATCTATCTTGACTAGTTGATCCTCGGTTGTGTGCAGTAGCTCGTCCAGTGGACGAGTATTGGAGGTTTCTGACAGCGAATCCGTCACAGTCATTGGCCCAAAGAGTCGCCCATCCATGGGCGGATTAGCAGCAAGTTTTAGTGTGTAGCTGGCCACTTGAATATCGAACTCGCTCGACGGCTCGATGTCGAATCGGCTATCACGCTTCGGTGCCTGTTGTGGTTGACTCTCTCTCTCTGCATCTTTTTCGAGTTGAAGGCGGACGCGGTCTTTCTCACCTTGTGACAGCTGTTGTGCTGCACAACCTTGCATGAGCAAGAACGTGGTCGTCAAAACGAGTAACTGCATCGCAGCGAACTTTTCACTCAGCGGAATTTTGGATGTGTGGGTCGGTGGGCTCACTGCGCCACCAGCTAAGGAGTCTATACTTGCTGACCGGAATACGTGGTGGCTGCGAAGCCTCGTGTAGCCCCACCTCGAGTCGACGGCCATCGAGACCAAGAAGGCCAGCATTCCCGTTTCGTTTGCTTTCATATTCTCTCCCCCACAATCACCCGACCGCCTTCTTCATCTTCGCCTTCAGCATGTCGAACACCACGCGCCGGAACCCGGGTTGGGCCGCCTTGTTCTGCAGGTACTGCATCATCATGTTCTGGTGCACTTCGCTGCTCTCCATGATGGCGTGGTCCACGGCCTCGGGGAAGTCACCAATCAGCGCTTGCTCGGGCGAGTTGTTTGCCACTTGCACCATGACGTCTGCGTTCTCGCTAATCTTGTCGGTGATCGTGCGAGCGTAGTTGAGCATGTCCTGGTCGCTGAGCCCGTCGGTGATGAAGAGGTCGTTGAGTCGCGTAATGATTTGCGAGAGCAACTCTTCCTCTTTGCTCTTCGCCTTTCCAGTGCCCATGGCATAGCCAGCAGTCAGGCCTTCTGCCGCGCCCTTCACCAGGCCAAGGTTCATCTGTTTGATCTTCGAGAGCCGGTAATGGCTAAGCTGCACCGAGCTAAGATCAATAGGGTCCTCATCCGGCGTTTTCTCACGCAGCAGCGGATAGAGGTGCCTCGCAAAGAGGCTCAGCCGCTCAAGGTCCGAGCTGTCGTAGTCCACAACTTGCGACATGAACTCGTAGTAGCGCGTGAAAGTCACAAGGTCGGCCTTGAACATGCCCAGCGCATCAAGCTCGGTCTTTGCCTCCTTCAGCTCAGTCTCGGCGTTGCCAATGAGCACAGGGTTGCCCGATGCCTTGGCGTGCTCAAAGACCTCCTTGTACTTGTCGTGGTCGTGCTGAGCCTTCTCGTACCGGTTCTGCCAACGCTCCACAGCGGGCCTGCAGACGTTGATGATCGCCGCGTTGCTCTTGCTCTTCACGAAGAAGACTTCGCCAAACTGAATCACCTCGGTCCAGAGAAAGAGGCCGGTGGCTCGGAGTTTCTCGTACTGGTCCCAAATGAGATTCGGATCCGACACATCCAGCAGCGTCGCCGTCTGGTAGTACTCCTGAAACGAGGCCAAGATCTCAGCCGAGTCGTTGAAGAAATCGAGCACGTAGGTCTCCTCCTTGCCCGGATACGTCCGATTGAGCCGCGACAAGGTTTGCACGCACTCCACGCCGCCGAGCTTCTTGTCCACGTACATGGCGACGAGCTTTCGCTGGTCAAAGCCGGTCTGGAACTTCTTGGCGACGATCATCACCTGGTAGTCGTCGGTATCAAAGGCCTTGCGCATGTCGCGACCTTTGAGCCCTGGGTTCATGTTGGTCTCGGTAAACTTCTCACCAACAAGGGCACCGCAATCCGGGTCGGAGTCGCTAAAGAGCACCTCGCCAGAGAAGGCCACCAGTGCCTCCAGGTCGCTATAGCCTTGCGCCTGGATGTACTTGTCAAAGCCGAGCTTGTAGCGCACAGCCTCCTTGCGCGAGCCTGTTACCACCATAGCCTTGGCTTGCCCTTGCAGGAGCCCCATCACCGTACTCTTGAAGTGCTCGATGATGACTCCCACCTTTTGCGAGATGTTGTAGTCGTGCAGCCGCACCCACTGGCCAAGCTTTACCTTCGCCTTCTTCCGATCCACCTCGGCATCGGCGCTTTCAACCTTTTGCGCCAAGTTGTAGGCCACCTTGTAGTTGGTGTAATTCCTAAGCACGTCGAGGATGTAGCCCTCCTCAATCGCCTGCCTCATGCTGTACACATGAAACGGCTTTGGCTTGTTGGTCTTCGACGAGGGCTCGCTTGGGTCAGGGCGACGGCCAAAGAGTTCCAGCGTCTTTGACTTCGGCGTTGCCGTGAAGGCGTAGTAGCTAAGGTTTGGCGACTCCTTGCGGGCGGTCACGCTAGCCGCCAGCATGTCTTCGGCCGAAGGCTCGGCGCCGTCCTCAATCCCTTCCACCGATAGCACCTCTTTGAGCTTGCTCGCCGTAGCGCCTGTCTGCGAGGAGTGGGCCTCATCGGCAATGATGGCGTAGCAGCGCTCTTTTAGCGTGAGACTGTTCTCAATGGCCTTGAGCACATGGGGGAAAGTCTGAATGGTGACAATGATAATGGGCTGGCTAACTTCCAGCGCCTTGGCGAGCTTCTCAGACTTGGCTCCCAAGCCTTCGTCACGGTTGATGCGGCCAACGACGCCGTCCGCATGCTCAAACTGCGAGATGGTGTCCTGCAGCTGGTCGTCGAGCACGGTTCTATCGGTGATGACAATGACCGAGTGAAACTGCTTCTCGCCATCCTCCTTGTACAGGCAGGCCAGCTGATGCGCCGTCCAAGCGATGGAGTTGGACTTGCCCGACCCTGCGCTGTGCTGCACCAGGTACTTCTGCCCTGGGCCTTCTTTGTGGCTAGCGCCAACGAGCGAGCGCACGAGATCCCATTGGTGGTAGCGCGGGAAGATGAGCGACTCGTGTTTGTACTTAAGGCCGCTGCCCTCTTCCTCCTCCTCGATCTCCAGGTGAATGAAGCGACCAACGATCTGCAGGAGGTTCTCGGGCGCCAGCACCTCGTTCCAGAGGTACGCGGTCGCATAGCTGTGCACGTCCTCGGGCGCCTCGTTGCCGCCAGCGCCTTCCTTGGTGCCTTTGTTGAAGGGTAGAAAGCGCGTGCCAGCGCCTTCGAGCTTCGTCGTCATGTGCGCCTCGTATTGGCTCACGGCGAAGTGAACCAAGGCGCCGCGCTTAAAGGTCAAGAGTGGCTCAGGCTTGTTGGTGACCGGGTCCTTCGGCAGTCGTGTCATCCGATACTGCTTCACGGCGTTTTCGACAGCCTGCTTAAACTCAGACTTGAGTTCCATCGTGACGATGGGGATGCCGTTGAGAAAGAGCACCAAATCGATCCGCCACGCTTTGGCCTTCTTGCCTGTCTCGGCTAGGTGTTCCTCGGTTGCGTATGGGCTGTAGACAAGCTCCGGCACCACGCGCAGGATGTTGCCTTCGTACTGTGCCTGCAGGTCGGCATTGAGCGAGTGGTCAGGTTTGAACTGGCAGAGCTTGAACGAAGCCGACTTGTCGCGCAGCTCGTGACGCAAGACGCCGAGTGTGCCGTAGGTGCGCAGGCTCTTGTCGCTAGCGTTCGGGTCTGTCTTGCCGAGCTGCGCGGCGAGCTTCTTTATGAACTGCGGTTCTGGATCGCTGGGATAGAGCGAGCAGTACTTGTCCCAGGTCTTCGGCTGCGTCGTTTTGACGAAGGCCAGGCAGTCCGACTCGTATAGCGCCAGTTCGCGGTTATATTGCGACGCGTGGCCGAGCTGCCAACCGCCAGCGACCATCTGATCAATGATGTCCAGTTGGAAGGCGGCTTCTTTGGCGTCTGCGCTCATGCGACCTCTGCTTGAGCGTGAGCCTCGGGCGCTTGCCAGTTGCGTACGTCGAGCTTGCCCGTGACGGCGGCTGATATGAGAGCGATGCGGCGTTCTTGAAGAGTAGCCTGCATTGACTCTGCTGATTCGGCGAGTCTATCGAGCTGCCCAAGCCGCACTTTCAAACCTTTGACTAGTTCTCGTTGCTCGTTGCGCGGTGGAAGTCCTATTAGTGTTCGCGCAAGCATGTCGGAGTTCATGCACTTGGTTCCGTGCGCTGAGCTATCCGTATGACTTAGAAGATAGTCCTTGAGCCCCTTGAGAAACATCAACAGAAACTCGGCATCCAGCTCAGAGTTGGGAGTGAGAGCCTTCATGTCCTGGTTTATCGTCACCAGCTTCGTCGTCAGCGCTGTTGGTACTGAGTGGTCAAGAATCATGCCCCGCACGACGATAAGGACGCTTCCAACAGGAATGAGGTTGGTGCTTGAGGACTTCACTGCCTCTTCTGTAACCCTATCCTGTGAGTCGCTGATGTAATCCACTTTCATATCTTTAGGCGAGACCCACGGGATGTCACCATTCCAGAACTTCGCCTGATCCTTGGAGGGCGTTCCGCCCCCACACTGACTCGTCACATACCTAATCTGCGTCACGGTCCAATGCGCCGGGACCTCCCCCAGCCACTCGACGCCGGAGTCGCGCATGGGGGCGTCGGGGTTGAGGCCCTTGGTGACCGCGTGGCTGATGACGGCCTGCCGCTTCTCCTTGAGCAAAGCAATCAGCTGCTGCTGCTTCTCAATCAGCGCGTCAATCCTCGCCGTCTCGTAGTCGAGGAACTTGGCGATTTGGGTTTGCTCTTCGCGAGGGGGAATCATCAAGCGAATATTCCCAAGCAACCCTCGACTAATACGCTGCATTGTCGCGCCCCTAGCAAGGTTCTCGGTATGGCGGAAATACGCACTGCTAGAGAATAGGTAGACGAGGAAACTTCTGGAGAACTGCGGATCTGCTCTCACTACAACGTTGTCCACCGCTGTGACGATTCGGAAGCCCAACTCAGGCACGACGCAAGCCCTTCCTATTGGACGATTCAATCGCGAGACCAGCATGTCTCCCGGAAATACTTCAGTGCAATTCAGTTCGGAAAACTTGTCTTCGGAGATGAAGCCAAGCCCCTGCTCCCTGTAGCGCCCTTCTCCAACGTTGCCTGTCGTCAGATATCGAATTCCAGAATCAGCGAGATCCTTGCTCTCGATCCAGTCACCATCAATAAACACGGAATCAGGCTGTAGCGCCAGGTACTTCATTGGAACGCTAGCCCAATGTGACGGAGTCTGTTCTAGCCACTCCACGCTGCACACGGCGTACTCTGAGTATCCGCTGAAGCTCATGAGTGCACCTCCCGGAGCATCTGCATGATCTCCACACTCAAGACATCGAGATCCGCGTCAATCTCCGCCAAGTCACGAGGCGGCTCATACTCGTAGAAGTGCCGATTGAAGGGTACCTCGTAGCCCACGATACCGACCTCTCCATCACGAGCATCGCACTTGCTCTTGTCAATCCAAGCGTCGGCGACGTGTGGCGCAACTTCCTTCACGAAGTACGCTTCGTTGACAGTGTCCACGTTCGCGCCTTTGGCCGTCTTGGCGGTTAGCGCTACGTCTTCGTTGTCGCGCAGCTTACCGTCCGTCTGAAACTGCACGACCTGGCCCTTGTACTCAAAGGCGCCATACATCGGCTTGGCCTTAGTCTTCAGCACCTTCTTGATAACCGGCTCGCTGTCGGCATTCGTCCAGGACACCGCGCCGAGAAGCTGCTTCTTCTCCTTGGTATCGAGCTTGATGTCGGCAGCCTTGAGAACATCCTTCAACGTCACCTCGAAGGCGTTGAAATCGTCGTGTTGCTCGGCACCAATGGCCTTCTGCAGCGTGGCCGCCTTGTCGAGAGTCGTCTTCTGCGCGGTCCAGGTTTTGGCGGCTAACAAATCCTTAACGTGCTTTTCCTTCAGCTCCTTGAAGTCAGCCTTGACCATAGCGCGAACCTCAACCTCGACTCGGCTCAGGTCGCCGTAACTCGCATCCGTCCAGCCTTGTCCATGCAGCTCGTAAGCCTTCTGCATGCTGGCGTTGAGAGGGCCACTAGCAAAGCGCAGGGTCTCGATGCGCTCGTCTGAGAATTGCACCGACAGCCTGAGCGGACGCTCAATGGTAAGGCGCCTGTAGCCAAACTCGTGGCTCTCGAAGATCTTGCAGGCAAAGGTCTTCTTCGCTTTCTTCTTGGCGTTGACAGGCTTGCGGCCACGACTGCTCACCTCGTCTTCTTCCTTGTCGAGAGCAACCGTTTCCACAGACTCAAAGGCGCCGAAGGTTCGCGTGATGCGAGCAATGTCCTCTTCGCCAATGATGTGACGCTTGGAGCCAAGCGACTTGCGCATCTTCTGGTAGAGGTGCACGCCGTTGATGAGCTGCACCTTGCCTTTGCGCTCGGCGTCCTTCTTGTTGGACAGCACCCAGACGTAGGTCGCGATGCCGGTGTTGTAGAACATGTCGGTGGGCAAGGCGACGATGGCCTCCAGTAGATCGCTCTCCAGGATGTGGCGTCGAATCTCGCTCTCGCCACTGCCTGCGCCGCCAGTGAAGAGCGGAGAGCCATTGAGAATGATGCCAATGCGGCCACCGCTCTTGTTGGCGTCGTTCGGGTCGTAGTCGCGCATCTTGTCAATGAGGTGCATCAGGAAGAGCAGCGAGCCATCGCTCACCCTGGGCAAGCCTGGACCAAAGCGGCCATCAAAGCCCTTGAGCTTGTGCTCGTCTTTGATCTTGCCCTCGACCTTCTTCCAGTCCACGCCAAAAGGCGGATTGGAGAGCATGTAGTCGAACTTGTCGGCGGTAAGCTGGTCCTCGCTGAGCGTGTTGCCGAGCTTGATGCGGCCAACATCCTGGCCCTTGATGAGCATGTCGCCCTTGCAGATGGCGTAGCTCTCCGGGTTGAGTTCCTGGCCAAAGGCACGCATCACGGCCTTCGGGTTTAGCTCGTGGACGTACTCCATGCCGCTGGACAGAAAGCCGCCGGTGCCTGCGGTGGGGTCGTAGATCGTGCGGATGATGCCTTCGCCACTCAATGCATCATCGTCCTCCATGAAGACCAGCGAGGTCGTGAGGCGGACAATGTCACGAGGCGTGAAGTGCTCACCAGCCGTCTCGTTGGAGCTTTCCGCAAAGCGCCGGATTAGCTCCTCGAAGACCAGGCCCATCTCGTGGTTGGAAATGGCCTTGGGGCTAAGGTCCGTGCTCGCCACCTTCTGGATCACCTTGAAGAGCAGATTGGCGCCGTCCAGCGCCGTCACAAACTCATCGAAGCGGAAGTACTCGAAGATCTCACGGGCATCCTTGGAGAAGCTCTCCACGTAGCTCGTCAGGTTGCTCTTGATGTCGGACGTGCCCAGCTTGGACAGGTCCATCGCCGACGTGTTGTAGAACGACTGCTTCGCCGCCTTGAGCAGGAACTTCTCCCGAGCCTCCTCGCCAATCTCCATCGCCTTTAGCTTCTCAACCTCCTTGAGCACCGCGGCCTTGCGCGGTTCGAGAACGCATTCGAGGCGACGAAGCAGCGTGAAGGGCAGAATCACGCGGCCATATTGAGACTGCTTGAAGTCGCCCCGCAGCAGGTCGGCGAGGTTCCAGATGTACGCGGCTGTTTGGCTGAAGTTTGTTGTCATGTTTGGCAGCTTCGGTCGGCACTGCCCGGAGACCCGCGCTTCAGTGCGCTGGAATCATCGCAGAAACCACCTCTCGAATCCTCCACCCCAGCACGATTCTTTCATCGTTAAAGCGTTGGGCGTAATACCTCAGTCAGTGGAACGTTCGCTCGAGACTCGGCGTCGGCGGACATCGACTCAACGCAGCCAAAGATCGATACGCGCAACTGCGCAAAAAAATCCCTAGGAATAAGTCGGTCGGATGGTCCACTATCGACCCAGTGGGCGAGGCAACTGTGTGCCGGTCGTTAAACCCTAATTTAGCTCCTGCGAGACACGCTGTGTTGCAGGGAGCGGCGCCAGCAGTGGTATCTCAAACCACTTGAAGAGCGTTATCACAATCACCACAGAGGGCTCCAAGCCAGTGACACTAGCCACTGCATGCAGAAAGGCCATATTCTTGCTGTCCAATCGCAAGTGCCGCATTGTTCTGCTTACGTGCCTCCGCTCTCTTGGCGGCAAGCTCTTTGGCATTTCTGGACGAGGTGCGCATTTACCACGTCTAGTACGATCGATATGGCGGGCCACCGAGACTGCTGCATTGAAAATGCTGTGTGCGTAAAACACCTCAAAGAGGTAGCAGTCCTCTGCCACCCAGTCCCAAATATATGGGGGAAGCTGCATGCGCAAGTTAGAGGGCGTGGGCTCCGGAATACCGCCGTCAGCATGGCTCAAGAACGGAACGTTGAACCAGTACAGGATAAGCAGTGTCATCACAGTTTCGCGCCCGAAGTCTGCGACAGCTCCAATGGCGTCTAGGTACTCCTGATCCGTCTTCTCAACGAATACGCTAAGAGGCTTTAGGTCTTGAAGGCGCGCTTCCTCTGAGCGCGTCTTGTCTGGGCGCCCCCATCGAACATGCGTTCCCCCTGGCTTCTCGCCAGCAGCATGTGCCTGAATGATTCTATGGAACAGTGTGGAGGCCGAAATCTCCTCAGCGACACAGAAGTCGTCTACCCACTTCCACATATGTGTCGGCAGTTTGGGTACTAGATACAATGACTCCTTGGGCAACACATCTTCCAATAAGAGGTCACACCCAAGCCACCTAGCTATCACGATTGCCATGACCCTTGCAGGGGATTCAGCAACGCTAATGGACGCCAAATATGCGCCCTCCTTTGGCTTAAGGAACACATAGAAGACCTCCGTTTCCGGAGTAACAAGCGCCCTCGTGCTCTTGCTGGGCCAGTTGCCGTTGGCGTGTGCTTCAAGCGCTTGTCGGCAGAGCGTCGTTTGGCTTAGTCCTTTCGCCTTAGACTCCTGTTTGAGTTCACGAACAAGGCTGGGTGGAAAGTCTATCTCCAAGCAATGTTCCCCTATACCCATTACGGGCTCCCCTTCTTGTCGAACTTGTTGAACATACTCTTCTCTCCTTTTGGCTTACCAAGATGATTGAACATGCTCTCGTCATCGCTTGAGTGCGGCTTTGTTCGCTTGCCCTTTTGGGGCCGAGCACCTTTGCTAGCGACGGGCTTCGCTGTCTTACGAAGAAGCTGGATCTCGCACCTCGGGGCGCGTGCCGAGATTTCACAGGCGTAGACACCAACGAATCGCGGGTCGTCGACCGTCACAACGGTGGAGCCAATCGGCAGCTCGACACTCGCAGGAGTAACGGAAGAACTATCGCCGATGTGCACTGCTAAGCCTTCAATCCCCTTCCCTTCGACCGTTGTTACAATGCTTGCTGCAACGCTCAGAGGGGCGCTGCCTGCGTCGACAACCTCAACTGCGCCGACTGGTGCTACGGAGTCGATAGGAGGCTCTGTGAGCTTCTGTGTAGCGACAGTCGATAGGTCCTGTGCTGAGGCCACGGACGATGGCTCCACTCCCCTGCCCCACAGCATGTATGCAACGGCTGCAAGGACTAAGGTTGCGACAATCGCAGGAGCCACAAACGAACGCTGTGGCTTTGACCGAACTACCTCTTCGGTGGTCGAGACATGCGCCTGTCTGGGCGGAGTTTCCTCGAGCGTTCGAAGAAGGTTGGGTTCGGCAGCAGGAGCAAATGGTGTCAAGAGGATAGGAGTCTCCATGTCACCATCGGAAACGCGCGCCCACTCGCGTAGCTCAGCTTCCGTGGCATCACCGGCGAGAACCGGTGCAGTCGCATCAGCAATGCCAACCTCCATGGCTCGTACAAACTCTGTCACCGATGCAAACCGATCTTCTGGCTCGTACGCCAGTGCCTTGGTAATTGCGTCGACGACCGAGTCGGGCACAGCAACAATCGTTTTCACATCACGCAATGGAACAATAGAGTTGTCGTAAATCCGCTGGTCGATCGTGTTTCCGAGCTCCCGGTGACCTGCGCGCCCCTCTTCACCGTCGCGCGCGCCTGGGCGCATTGCCGTCAGCATGAAATAGAAGCAAGCGGCAAAGGCCCACTGGTCGCTTGCTGTTACAGGGTTCCCAGAGAGTTGCTCTGGAGCCGAGAAGCCCGGGGAGCCGATTCTCATACCTTCTGCAGTGAGATAGGAGTCCTGCATTCGGACAATTCCGAAGTCCAGAACCGTCGCTCGCTGCCCCTCCGCATCGATGATGATGTTGAGAGGCTTAATGTCGCGGTGGATGAGTTTCCGCTCATGTGCGGCATCGAGAGCGGATGCAACTTGCTGAGCAACGGCGAATACAGCGCCCCATCCTCCCCTTTCGAGAAGCTCGTGAAAGGAACGATTGAATGTTGCGCCCTTCGCCTCCGCCATCACAAGGAACGGATAGTCACCATGCGAGGAGTTCTCGTAGATACGAGGAATCGCCTCGTGCTCAAGCCCATGGAGAGCTTCGCATTCTAAGCGAAAGCGCTGACGAAGCTTGTCACCCATGCGTCCATGCGGTCCGTCCGGGTACACCAGAACTTTTAGGAGCTGAGGCTCTGAGATTGGACGATGGATATTCTTGACTCGATAGACGGCGCCCATGCCTCCTGCTGCGAGCGGCTCGATTACACGATACGTGTTGTCAATGATGGTGCCGGGGGAGAGGTTGGACGGATCAAAGAGCACTGCCCTCTCAAGATGCTCAAGCATCTCGCCGGCGTTAGAGAAACGCTTAGCCGGGTCGAAGCGAACGGCGCGCAAGAGCTGCTCTGCCAGGGCCTCGTTAACCCCCGCATCTTTTCCCTTTGGGTGCTCTTGAAGCGATGGAAGCTCCCTGCCACTTGCAATGCGATCTTGATAGTCGGCAATCGGTATCGGCTGTCGTCCCAGAATCATTTCGTAGGCAACGAGGCCAATCGCAAATACATCATTCGCCGGCGTTGCAGGATCCGGAATCGGCTTGTACTGCTCTGGCGCCATGTACTGCTGCGTTCCTCTGGGAATTGTTGCCCCGAGAGTTGCAACGGTATCGTTGAGCGCTTTGGCAACGCCGAAGTCGAGGATGCGAACGTTGCGCTCCTTTCCGTCCTGCGACTCAATGAAGATATTTGCAGGCTTGATGTCACGATGAATGACACCCTGTTCATGCAAGACGGCAACGGCCCGAAGAATACCTAGGAGTAGCGGCAGCGCCTCCTCGACGGTCATGCCTCGGGGGTATTCCTCGTCCAGTAGTTGCGCGAGGTCTTGCCCCTGGATTGGCCGCATTACGTAGTAGGCAATGCCACAGTCGGAGATACCGCAGTGCTCAATCTTCGGGAAGTAGTCCCCTTCAAGATTGTCGGTGAGCTTTGCCTCTCTCAGAAGCGCATCAACATACTCCTGATTGCTGGCGAAGGACGCAGGAAGAAGTTTTATGAAGCGCTCACTGCCTAGGCTTAGAGTCTCCGCACTCCAGATCTCCCCCATGCCGCCCTTGCTGTGTTGGACCTTGAGCTTGTAGAGCCCATCAAGGACAACGCCCGTAAGGTCGCGCTTGCGTCGCCCCTCCTTAGTGCCAGCCTCGGTGACGTCTTCGATCATTCCCCTGCCCTCCCCTTCCTATTCTTAGTGAACCGGCGACCGGCCTTTAGGTAGGTCCCTTCGCGCTGGGGAAACGCAGCTCCATTGTTCGAGAGCTCTTGCTGACGCAACAGCTCAGCACGCACGGCTCTATCGAAGAATCCTGAAAGGGGAAGTTCGAACGGTGTGCCCATTTGTGCAGCGATACAGTTACGGACCTCGTTCATGAGGTCCGCATCCATATTCGTTGTGAACAGAGGCTTGCCCTTGGTTAATTTGCCGCCCATGCGACAACGGTACGGTAATCTATAGATTGGCGCAATGTGGATTTGCCGTATCGGCATGCCGCATTGGCGGCACACAGTGCAGCACCCTGGACTTGCGTAGGAAGAACTATGACTGGGCCACGACCCACGCATCTAAGATCTCACGCAAAAGACTAGCAGCGTTGAGCTTGTCACCAGCCATCTTGCGCTCGAAGACGCGAGTCTCGAGTGCCCGGAATTGCTCTTGTGTAAGTCGAAGCGAAAAGCGCTGGTCCAAAGCTTCTTCGGGCGATGCCTGAGCTACATCCACATTGGAAACGGCCGGTTTGGGTGCACGCTTCCGTGCTGCTGACGCCTTGGGCTTTGACTCCTGCGCCTTTGCTGCGCCTCCCTCTACGCTTTTGAGGGCTGGGGCATTGAGAGGTATCTTGGGCGCAGCTGCGCCCTGCCCTTCCGTGCGACGCAGAGGACTATCAAACTTGGGAGTTGTAAGCATGTTACTGGGTAGTTTGGACATAGGTATTCCTTATGCGGCGGTGCGCAGTGGCTTTTCAAGGTGGAGACGTAGTGCGAGCTCTTCTGACAGAGCAAGGAAATCCTCGGAGCCTTTAGATGCTCCGCGTTCCTTTTTCTCAATTGCGAAGATGTCCTGGTGCCATGCTGGACAGACGAAGAAGTTTGTATTGGTGCGAATGACCGTCTTGCAAAGCAAGTCGCCATATGCGGCGGAGACTTGGTCGCGGGCTTCATGTGTAATCTTCAAACGTTTGTCGAATGCAATCTGCACACAGCCAAGAAGCTGAACGCTGGAGAGCTCAGCTTCGTTGATTTCAACGATCGCCTCCCAGGTCGTGCCCATTCCCTTGAGTGCCACAGGGTCAGGTGTCCAAGGCATCAAGACGTGTGTGCTGGCCACCAACGCATTGACAGTTCCGAGTTGCTGCTCGGGCGCTGCGTCGATTAGAATTACATCAAAGCCTTCAACGTCTCGAAGAGCTCTGCGTAGTATGGTCTCTCTCCCGGGCTTGGACACGATCGCAAGCTGAGCGTGTGTAAGCTCGGATGAAGCAGGGGCAATCCAAACTCCGGGACGTGTACTCTCAACAAGGACTTCGGAGAGTTTGACGAGTCCGGCCAGGACATGGGCTGTGGATGGCCGATCCAAAGCAGGTGCGAGGAGAACGTCGGTCGCCGAGGCCTGAGAATCCATGTCGATTACCAGAACGCGGTGACCTCGTTGCGCGAATGCGCTTGCGAGATTCACTGCGACGGTCGTCTTACCAACCCCGCCCTTTCGATTGCAGACAGCGATAGTGTGGGTCATGCAGACACCTTCACTTGCGATGGCTTGGTGGGCAAGTTTTTGGCGGCTCAACGGCGCAACGGCTCAACGGCGCAACGGCGCAACGGCGCAACGGCTCGACAGCTCAACGGTTCAACGGTTCAACGGCTCGACAGCTCAACGGCTCAACAGCTTGACGGCTCGACAGCTCAACGGCTTGACGGCGCAACGGCGCAACGGCGCAACGGCGCAACGGCGCAACGGCGCAACGGCTCGACAGCTCGACAGCGCAGCGGCTCGACAGCGCAGCGGCTCGACAGCTCGACAGCTCAACAGCGCAGCGGTTCAACAGCGCAGCGGTTCAACAGCGCAGCGGCTCGACGGCTCAACAGCGCAGCGGTTTAACAGCGCAGCGGCTCGACGGCTCAACAGCGCAGCGGTTTAACAGCGCAGCGGCTCGACGGCTCAACAGCGCAGCGGCTCGACGGCTCAACAGCGCAGCGGTTCAACAGCGCAGCGGCTCGACGGTTCAACAGCGCAGCGGCTCGACGGCTCAACAGCGCAGCGGCTCGACGGTTCAACAGCGCAGCGGCTCGACGGTTCAACAGCGCAGCGGCTCGACGGCTCGACGGCTCGACGGCTCGACGGCTCGACGGCTCGACGGTTCAACAGCGCAGCGGCTCGACGGCTCGACGGCTCGACGGCTCGACGGCTCGACGGCTCGACGGCTCGACGGCTCGACAGCTCGACAGCTCGACAGCTCGACAGCTCGACAGCTCGACAGCTCAACGGCGCAACGGCTCGACAGCTCGACAGCTCGATGGCGCAGCGGGACATTCAGAGCGGCAGAACGGGCAAGCGCTCAAACCGCTGCGACGCGCTGCGCCGCAGCAATGCCAATGCCGTTTGCGGTGAGTTGTCGCTGCCAAGCACCAACGGAAGGGGCCCAACGGAACCCCTCACTCTTGAGGAGCGTTCTCTTCTCCGTACTCGGCTTCTCATCGAAGTAAATGCGCACACGGTTCGCGTCCTTGTCCTGCTCGATCCGGAACCCAACACCCTCAATCGCCTCCGCCTCGGGCGCTTCCGCAACTGCTTCCAACTCCACAATGCGAGCCTTTAGGCGCCGAATGTTCGCGCCAACGTTGGCAAAGTCGTACTTAGGAGCGCGATAGCCTTGGTACATGCGGCACGCAGCGACCATTGCGCGCTCATCGGCAGCACCAAGATTTAGGCCCCGAACGATTGCTTCATAGTCGAGATTTCCGTCTTCTCCGGCTGCTTTCTTGGCTTTCCGCACTGCGGCACCAATGAGCTTGTTTACCGCCTTGCCCGCATCTCGGCTCGCTTCGTCGCTTGCCAGTTGAACTCTAAGCTTTGCTATCGCGTCGGGGTCATCGGAGCTCACTCCACCACGCCCAACACCTGCGGCTCGGCGCTCAAGCTGCTGGGCCTTCTCATAGGCCTCATGCTGTTTCGAAAAAGCCTGGTCGATTCGTTTGATGTCTCGCCGGTGGCGACGTTCTGAGTGATGGCCAACTAGGATTGGCTGCCCCATTGGGATTCGATCGCTCATGCGTCGGCGCGCCTCTCCGGATTCTGCGGCCTCTCCGCGTGCCTTCTCGGCCTGATTCAAGAGTCTCTCTCGGCGTGCTGCTTGTTTGGCTTCGTAGTTGTTCATCGTGATTTGTCTTTCTGTTGAGAGTGGGGCAGGGGGCTAGATTTGGTTTTGTTGTGCGAAGCTGTACGAACCTTCGAATCCGGCAATGATGTGGTCAAAGACGGGAATCCCGATAAGCTCGCCTGCCTCCACCAGACGACGTGTAAGCGTCCTATCTGCCTCGCTCGGTTCTGGGTTTCCGCTCGGGTGGTTGTGCGCAACGATGACCGCAAATGCTCCGGCCAACATGGCACCGCGAAACACCTCTCTCGGGTGAACTTCCACACCACTCAGTCCACCAACTGCGACCGTTTCGAAGCCAATTAGCGCACCTCGTGCAGATAGGAAGAACGCAAAGAAGTGCTCTCGGTCTAGCTCATCCGTGAGACGTAGGAGCAATTGCGCCACGTCGTAGGGCTGCGTAAGTTTGTGGCCTTCGTAGGCAAAGCTTCGTTTGATTCGGCGGCTACGGAACTCATACAGATTGTTGTTAGTCTTTTTCTTAGTCATATCGGCTAGCACTCCTATTCGGTTTCTCACCACGCGCCCCCCGGCCTGGGGGGTGGGGGCTCACCAAAGCCCGAGGTGTTGCCGCTCCCAAGGGGGCTATTGAGAGGTTGTTGCGCTGCTTGCAGTGCCGAGAGACGCGAGGGAACAAGAACCGAACAAGAGTTCACGCAGGGCGCGGCACGTGAGCTCTGCTCGCGAACTGAGGCGGTGCGCCCCTACACACCAGGACGGGCGGAGCCCTACGCGTTGCCTCGAGGCAGCGACGAGCAATCAATCGGAACCCCAAACGCAAAAAGGCGCCCCAGCAGAATTACTGGAGCGCCCGAACCCGTCTCGGAGAAGAGTTGAGATTCGCCCCTGTTGTCGACGAGCGCCTGATGAGGTTGTGTGGTCGGCGAAACTTTCTTATGAAAGAACTGGTGGGGCCCGAAGGCCCCGTACGGCTTATGCCGCCTCGCTGGTGCGCTCCGCCACCGCCTTGCGCTTCTTGATTTGCACACGCGCGCCCTCGGGAAGCTGTGTGTTGAGAATGATGTTGAAGGAGCCGTCGCGGTTTTCCCAGGCAGCACCGACAAAGGGCCAGGTCTTGGTGTTCTCTGCGTTGGATGCCGGAAGGAGACGAACTGTGTGAGTGGGAGTCTTGGAAGTTTTCTGAGTCATGTTCTTGGCTTTCGTTGGGGTTGTTGGACCGTTCACGATTGGCCGTTGGCGTTCGGACTCCAAAGACGCCACAGGTGCATTCCCGGAGGGTCAAACGGAGTTGGAAACCGGGAAAGCAGAACCTTGGCGCCGGTACGGCCGGAAGGTCTTAGGCGTCAGAGCTCGCAGAGCAGACAACGCAGTGCACGGTTCGACATCCCCAACAATGAAATGCCAGAGCCACCCAGGAAGCTTCTACACCCGACCAGAAGGCCGATTGCGGCATCTGCTACCAATCAGCGAAGAGCGAATCCTCGTTGGAACGCCGCTACTCGGAAAACCACGTCATCAAGCCCATCAACACTCGTGAACTCGCGGCATTCGAATTCGCGACAATCGGTGGAGACTTTGGCGGGGGAGGGCGCTCGTCAAGCGGCCGCACCCAGAGGGCCTTGGGGCCTTTTGCGCCTTCCGCGCGTGTGAACTCGACGCGCTCACCGATGCGCAGCTCACGAAACCCTTCGATGCAAATACTAGTTTGATGTACGAAGAGGTCGGCCTCACCGGCCTCAGTCGCAATAAAGCCAAAGCCCGCATCGTCGGCAAACTTCACAACGACGCCGGTTTCTCGCATAAGAGTTTCATCGGCGAGTTTGCTCTCGGTTTTTGCGGCTTGGTAATCGCGAAACGAACCGAGGTGTCGGCTCAAATCGCCACGCAAGTCACCAGGCGCAAAGTTGTGGCGCTCGTACATGCGCCGCACCCAGGCAGGAGCGACAACCGTTTCCGATGATGGCGCAACATCGGAAGTAGCTCGAGCGAGACGCCCGCCTGCCGAAACGAGTTCTAACGAGCCTTCGTCAATTTCGACGGTTGCCAGTACTCGATTGCCATTCGCGACCGAAGCGGGCAGGGCGCCACTTCCGAACTGGTACCAACAACAAAAGAAGCGACCGTGATGATTCGGACGGTAGTTTTTGTAGAGCGTAAGAACACCAAGCGTTGTGAGCTCTTCGATCGCAAGCTGCGTCGACCGAACGCGACGCTTCTCGCCATTTGGGCCGATCGTAGGAACCCGACGTTCACCGCAGAGAATGTGAAGCAACGTGCCCGCCAACTGAATAGGCTCACAGACCATGCCTTCGGAATCGGAGTAGCCCTTCAAAAACCGAACGATGGAGAGCGCCGCTTCTTCGACAGCAGGAGAGGAAAACTTATCGACAAAAACGCCCAAATCGTTTCCCAGCGGAACGCCCAACGGAAGACCTCTGCGTCCTTGCGAGATATCAATCCGAGCCACGATATTTTTGTAGTAGTGGCGAGCTTCGCGCAGGGTCTGAATTAAGAATTTCTCTTGTCCATGCTCAGCTCGAAACGACGAGACATGATCAAACTCGCAAAGCCAATCCGACAGGGCTGCCATTGAATCGGACTCACCCATTCCGAGACAAACGCCGAAGTAGTACGTAAGTTTGAGAGCAGCATCGTGACGACCGCCGTTAACCGTGAGACCGGTGCGTTGAAGTTTGGAAATATGCCGACGAAAGAACTCGCCCTTGAGGAGATAGCCCCCCAGTGAGCTACTTCCTTCTTCATCTTGTTGGGACACATGTGAAACCCGCGCTGTAAGACTTTGATTTTTTGTGTTTTGGGAAGGCGGGGTGTCGCCGTGGGGGCCGTACTTGGCCGACCATCCAGCGTCATCGTCAAGCAGCCACTCGGAGAGGGGCTTACGAGCGGCTTCGAAGGTGTCGACGAATGCGCGTACCCCTCCGGAGACATCGCGGCGGAGAACGTCTGTGACGTCGCCTGTGCGCGAGTCTTTGCGAGTGCCCCACGTCGCATGCATGGGAACGAGGCCGAGGTAGTCCGGATCATCGGGGTTCTGCGCATGCAGAAGACACATGCGTCGTCCCATGGGCAGCCGCAGAATCTTGCCCGATGGCCAAAGCTCGAGCTCACCGTCGCGAAGTTTGAGTCCTGCCGCATGCAAACGCGACACGACCCGCTCGCGAATCACGTGAGCGGGCCACGTGTTCTTCGGGCACGTGCTGTTTGCGTCGCGTGAGAGCGGAACGTAGACGTGGTAGCCACCACCGGGCGTCAAAAGGACAACAGGAAGGCGGTCAGCGCCAAAGTCGAAGGCTCGCCAAACGGCGGACAGCACGGCGTCACAGCGACGCTGAGCGTCTTCGGGCGAAGTCTCTTTCGCATCGCCTTTGCCGAAATCGATATCGAACGCGAACCAGCTCACCCATGACGGCGGTGCAGCGCCAACCCAGCCCGACTTGCCTGCGAGGTGGCGCGCGACGGCATGCGCACTGAGCGTGCGACGCTCTTCGACAAGCCTTGGCAGGTCAGGCTCTTCTGGGAGCCTGTCGCGTAGATAGCGGGCAGGGAGCCAGTGATTGACCGCGAGACTGCCAGGCACCGATTCCCACGTACCTTTGCGATGCATCGAGAACGCACCACGCACGTGGTACTCGCGCTTTTGCCCGCAGGACATGAGCGCAAGCAGCTCTTGGGCCTCAGCGAGGTAGCGCGGCGGAGCGTATGGTGTTTTTTGTGGAGAATGCACGGGTGGCCTACAGGCCACCTAGGTGTGCGAATCCACATACGTTCCCGGGCAAACAGCGTGAGCTGAAGACGCACGGGTAGCGTTGAAGACGCGGAAGGCGGCCATCGTCACTTGACGGGCTCGGACAAACCTCCTAGTGTCTTCCTATCGAATTGGTGGAGGTTCCGAGCTCGCAAGAGGTTAGAACTGAAATCCCAAGAAGCTCTGGTTGGCGCCGGAGCTTTTCTTGTTTTCGGGCCCTGGGTCGCCCGTTTGGTCAATGCGTTGTTGTTGATGCCTTTTGAGAAGGGTTAGCGACGCAAGATGGTCGCAGTGGACTAGCCCAAGCCAATCCGGATTGGAGTCTCACACAGGAGGTAGGGGCTGACAAGTCAGCGCCTAAGAAGAACTCGGGGCCGAGATCGGCAGGGATCGCAAAGGGGGATCGGCGTTGGCGTTACGCGCCTACGGGTGCAGCTACTCGGTCATCCAAGACAACTCCAACGAGAGGCCATACATCGTGATGGCATCGGAGAGATTGACGTTGGCAAGTAGAGCCGTCTCGAGGCGGTCGGTGATGCGATAGGCAACGCCTACCTCCATCGTCTTGAGAACCGACGTGCGCCACTCAGTATCGCCGACAGCAACAGCAGCGCCGCTCTCTAGAAAAAGAGCAGGGGAGCCATAGCGAATGCCCTGTGCTCCCAGTCCGACGCCCACGATTGGGCGGAGTCGTAGGAAGGGACCGTAATCAACATAAACCCGAGCAGAGGCAACCACGCTTGCGACCTGCAAATCGGTGAACAGCACGTGCCCCTCGCCTCCGAGGCCTTCAAGGAACGCGGACGAAAGCTCAAGGTCCGACCTACCATCGTACCCAGCACGAACGCCGAGAGTGAGCCAATTGCGGACACAGTGCGACACAGAGAAGCTGCCGCCGAAGACCTCGGTTTCCCCCTCGCTGTCGAATGCCACCACTGTCGCCAGCGAAGCACCGCCCGCAATAGACAGCTGGGTTTCGCCTTGCTCTGCGTAAGCGGCGGCGCTGAGCCCCAAGGCGACAGGCACAGCTATCGCTAGACTCAACGTAGTTTTGAGCGTCATCTAAGAAATACTCCGAATACAAACTATGGATTGAGGGACAGGCACGTCACGCGAGCCGTGCCGGTGGCGCTTTGGCCGGAAGGCTTGCGCCATTCACAGACATACGACGACTCTCGAAGTTCTGCTTTGACGAGCGTAGCGTTGTTGTTGTTGATATCACAGCCACCACCTAAGGCCAGGGCCGTGCCTTGCCCGCCACCGCAAACCACGCCCATAGTGAACGATATGTCTGCAGCATCCGTAGTTGAGTTATCAACAGCAAAGACGCGATCGGCCACATCTGCCAAGGCTACTGCACTAACCTCTGCGATGGCGTCCTGGACAGAGTCAGCCACCAGACCGCTCTCCGCGTTGTCAAAGGAAACATCGGCGGCCGCGATGTTGAGGTCGGAACAATCGCATGCAGCAATCGCAGAATCAGAGGAAGGGGAAGAATCCTGCGCATCCATGTCGTCGCCATCGACGCACGATGCGAGAAGGAGAGAAGCAAGGAGAAGCGTTGAGGGAAGGTTAAACATGAACGTGTCCTTTATTTAGAGAGAAACGGATTGGTGGGAAGTAGGAAGCGGAAGCGGAGGCGTGGAGTGCTCACTGGTTACAGTCGAGAGTACCCTGGAGTATCCCGTTGTGAGGTTGGGATCCGCCTGACCAAATTCGCGAGTCGCAGTCTGTGGGTCAAGG
>Ga0316204_10004086_pt1 | contig 27178 bp, 22 predicted proteins | sample 6monrhotite_MG_2_FD_205661 | JGI IMG/M metagenome (GOLD analysis project Ga0316204, IMG submission 205661) | Microbial mat bacterial communities from mineral coupon in-situ incubated in ocean water Damariscotta River, Maine, United States -... | ecosystem: Environmental > Aquatic > Marine >...
CTTTACCGGCGAAGATTTTTTCGCAGGTGTCGGGGACCATATCCAAGATTTCATCGGACACCAGACGGTCGTAAACCACCACGTCGGCCTTTTTCAGGCACGCAGCGGCCTTGAGCGTCAACAGCCCAGGATCACCCGGTCCCGCGCCCACGATAAACACACTGACGTCGTTCAAATTCGTTTTTACCTCAGTCAAAGTCGTATCCTCAAAATAATGCCGACGCTTAGGTGAGCGTCTCAACCGGCGATTTGCGCGGGCGAAGCAGCGCCGCCGCGTTGTTGTTTCTTTTGGCGCACGAAGGCCGTAAAGGCTTCCGCCCAATGACAGCGGCTGGTGGAGCGCAGGTGCGCATAACCCGCCACCATATTGTGCATGACGATGCCGTCATGGGCGCCATCGACGCCCTGACCGCGCAAGACCTCGAAAGCGAATGTGAGGTCTGCGTCGATATTATCAAGGCGTGAATGATGAAATTCGTGGGCGGGCACATAATCGCCTTCGAATGTGCAAGCCTCGCCGGTGCTGTTCCACGGGTGGTTATCAGCTGGGCGCAAATGCACATAGCCGCGCCCTTGCGGACGATCGTGCATGGTGCTGTCGGCAGGGATCACACCGACCATTTTATGGCTGTCTTCGTGCCACGAAATGGACCGCGACAGATACATCAGCCCGCCGCATTCCGCATAGGTGGGTAAGCCAGCCTCAATCGCAGCCTTGATGCGGGTGCGCAAGGTCTTGTTGGCTTCAAGCTTTTTCATCTGGGTTTCGGGAAAGCCGCCGCCCAGAAACAACCCGTCGCAAGTGGGCAGGTAGACGTCGTTGAGGGCGTTGAAATACACCAACTGCGCCCCGGCTTTTTTCAGCGCGTCCAGATCATCGGCGTAATAAAAGCCAAACGCGGGATCTTTGGCGATGGCGATACGCACATCCGGGCGCACACGCGTGGTCTCGTGCGCCGACGCGCCAAGAGGGGCGGGTGCCCCGGCGGCAATCGCTTCGATTCGGTCCAGATCGACTTGGGCCGCGATTTCTTCGGCCAAGGTGTCGATGCGCGCGCGCGCGGCAGGGTGTTCGTTGCTGGGAATCAGGCCGATGTGGCGCTCATCTACGCCCAGCTTGGCGTTGCGCCGGATTGCACCCAGCACCGGAATATCGGTGTAGCGTTCGACTGCGGCGATGAGCTTTTCTTCATGGCGCGGGCCCATGACTTTGTTCAAGATCACGCCCGCGATGGTGATGGAGGTATCGAACACCTCATAGCCCTTGAGCAGCGGCGCGATGCCGCGCGTGATGCCCGAGGCATCGACGACCAAAACCACCGGCGCGGCCAGCATCTTGGCCAACGCGGCGTTGGAGTTGGAGCCTTCCACATCGACGCCATCGTGCAGCCCCTTGTTGCCTTCGATGATGGCGATGTCGGCAGAGCTTGCGTGCTCAGCGAACAGCGATTTGATCTCGTCATCCGATTGGGTGTGAAAGTCGAGATTGTAACAAGGTGTTCCCGCCGCTTCGCCCAGCCACTTGGGATCGATGTAATCAGGGCCTTTCTTAAAGGTCGCCACTTTCCGTCCGCGCAAAGCCAAGGCCCGAACCAGCCCGGTGGTGACCATGGTTTTGCCCGACGACTTGTGCGCGGCGGAAATCAGGATGTGGCCCATGTGGCGACCCTTTAGACCTAAGCGGCTTGGAACAGCTGCGCGCGGTTGCGGGTGTTCCACAGGTTGCGCGCATGTTCGACGGCTTCAGCGGGGCTCGACGCGCGGCCCATCAGGCGCAGCACATAGGCCGTGGTGCCGATGACGGCGGCTTCGCCATAGGCGTCGGTTTCATCACCGTACCAAATTTTCGGCAGGCGGGTGATGTCCATGGCCTCATCCTTGTAAAAGGCGCTTTCGGCGACCAGCGCAGGCCACTGCTCTTCGGATTTGACGCCGTCGTGCAGATACTGGACCACCACCGGCTTGTGCGGACGGCGTTCGGCCTCGCCGCCTTCGCCCTTAAACACGGCCATGTGCTTTTGACCCAACAGTTCGGCGGTGTCGCGGTGGACGTCGCGGTAGTTGGGGTGGAACACGGTCTGCATTTCACAGGCGGCGTTGAACGGGTTGATCATGCGCGCAAAGGTGTTGACCGGCGAGCGCACGCCGAGGATCGGCTTCAGCTCGATGATCTCTTGCAGGCGCGGCACAAAATTGCGCAGCGGCAAGTAGGCGAAGCTGGTGGCGCGGATGTGCTCGGCGGCTTCTTCCATAGACCCGGCAAGGGCGATGCCCAGTGCGCTCAGGGCTTCGCTGGAATACATGCGGCCTTCGGTGTGGCCTTCGGTGCCTTGCATGCACACAGTGATGCCATTTTGCGCCAGCAGCAACGCCGACAGCAGGTACCACGGCAGCTGACGCTTTTTGCCTGAATATGACGCCCAATCGACATCCACCACCGGGGCGTTGTCGGGCACCGTTAGGGTATCGCGCACGGCGCGCACAAAACCGGCGCCTTCGCCCGCAACTTCGGTGCGCATGCGCAGGATGCACAGGAATGCGCCCAATTGCAGTGGTTCGACGTCGCCGGACAAAATCATTTGGGCGGCTTCATACATTTCTTCTTCGTCCAGCGGGCGCGACAGGTTGGGGCCGCGTCCGATGATGCGAATAAATTGGGCAAAAGGATGCTCGGTGCTCATGACGTCTCAATCCATGTTTTCTGTATCCCCGAACAGTACCGGGGAGGGAGGTCCTAAAAATAGAGGGGACCCAGGCACTATGACCTGGGCCCCCCCGAAAAACCAGTCATTTGCCCCCGCAAACGAAAGATTAAAAAGCAGTCGACGTTAAGCCCAACGTTAGGCCTTGTCAGACGCATGATGCGGATCGACCTTGGCGTCGGACAGGCTGGTCGGCAGCAACGGCAGATACTTGATCGCCACGGTGACGATCATCAAGGTCATGGCGATGCCGCTGAGTCCCAGCAGAACTTCCGGCAGGCTCGGCGCGTACGCATGCACGACGCCATCGAAGAAGCTTGAAGAGACCTCCATACCCGGGAACAACTGCATCGGGAACGCTTGACCGCCGATGATGATGACATACATCTGCGCCAACCCGCCGACGATCACCAAAAGTGAGGCGACGACGATGCCCTGACAGGTGCGTCCGGTGGCCGGGTTGAACAACAACGCCATCGGGAACACGGTGCCCAGACCGATCTGCACGACCCAGAACAAGAAGGTGTAGATACCGCCATCCATCAAGATGAAGGCTTCGACACCGCTGTGTTCCGCAGCATACAAGTTGGTCAAGTGCTGCACCACGGTGAAGTAGAACGCGGCTGCGATGAAGATGCCAAGCAGGTTGCGCATCTTGAACAAAATCAAATCGCCCAGCGGACGGCCGGATGACTTGTACGTCACCGACACCAAAATGATGAAGAACGCCAAGCCAAAGGCGAACGACATGGCGATGAACAGCGGCGCCATGATGGCGGCGTCATAACCGGGACGGGCAACCAAGAAACCGAAGATCGAACCAGTACCGGTGGTGAGCGCCAAGCGCCAAACAAAGGCGAACAAGCCAGCTTTCTTGGAATGGGGCACCATGCGCCGTTCCATCATCATCCACAGGTACGTCAACACAATGACGAAGAAGCCGGTGTACAGATAGATGTTCCACGCAAAGATGGATTTGAAGTTGTACTTGGTCATCGCCACGATCAAACGGTCGGGACGGCCAAGATCAAGCACCAGAACCATCAAACCGCCAGCCAGCAGAGCCAGCGCGGTGATTGCGGACAGTCGAGCCAATGGCTTGTAGTGGTATTTGCCAAACACCGACGAGATCGACGCGATGTTCAGTGCGCCGGATGCGGCGACGATCAAGAACACGGCAAACACGTGCGGGGTGCCCCACACGACGGCGTTGCTCATGCCGGTGACGACGTGGCCATGGTGTTCCATGTAGTAGGTCGAGCCCAGACCGGCGGCGATCATGACGCCCAACCAGCCGACCAGGGAGTAATAATCCCCGCCCGTGCCTTCGATTTCTTTGTATACGGTTGTATCTACAGCCATGGTCCTCAAATCCCCCGGTAGTGCACACCCGGCTCGACACCAAGGTCGGCGCGGATGCGTTGCGTGACGTATTTGGAAACGGCGCGCGAGATATCGGAATTCGGATCGTTGAGATCACCAAACATGATGGCGTTGGAGCCAGCTTTGTTCAGCGCCTCGACGCACGCAGGCTTTTGGCCCTTATCGACGCGGTGCACGCACATGGTGCACGATTCGACGGTGCCTTTGCCGCGCGGCATGTGTTGCTTTTGACCACGGACGTCTTCGTGGACGAACGAACGACAGGAATAGGGGCACGCCATCATGCAATAACGACAGCCGATGCAGATGTGTTTATCGACCAAAACGATGCCGTCTTCGCGTTTCATCGAAGCGCCCGTGGGGCAAACATCGACGCACGGCGGGTTGGCGCAGTGCTGACACATCACCGGCAAGCTGGCTTTTGCACCGGTCTTGGGGTCTTTGATGGAAACCTTGCGGATCCATTGCGGATCGGTTGCCGGGTTGGCGTCGTCTTTGTCTTTGCCCCAGCCTTGTTCGGCTTTGCAGGCATCGACTGCTAAGTCCCACACACCTTCCGGCGCGGTGGCGTCGATCAGCATACCCCAGCGCTTGGCGCTGGTGACGGGGCCTGTGACGGCGGCTTGAACCGTTTGCAGCGTGACGCCCGGCGCCAGCGTTATGATCGCAGCGGCGGCGCCGCCTTTGAGTAGATTGCGCCGGGACGTATCAACGCGGGACGTATCGACGGTGTTCATGGATTTATCCGTCATTGCTTCGCCCCCTTATCGAGATGTTTTTGCAACGCCGTGATCATCGCTTTGTCTGCGTGATCGGCGGGCAGGGCAGACTGTTTCGCGTCAGGCAGCGCAGCGCCGGTGTGGCACTGGAAGCAGTCGATGGAAACGGCTGCGTAGGCGTGGCACTCGGCACAGAACGGCTTCAACGTGCGCACCTTGCCGCCGGCAACGTCAGGTGACGTCACCGCGTGGCAATCGATGCATTCGTTCAAGCTGTACTTGTTGCCGCGAACACCCTCACGCAGCGTTTCATCGCGCTGGTGTTTGAGGAACTCAAAATGATTACGGCGCATCACGTCTGTGGGTTCAACGCATTGCTCACCCTTGAAAGCCTTCGCCGGTTTCGGCAAGGGCACTTCGCCGGCTTGGGCGGAAGTGGCCAAAAGGCCACTTCCAATCCCAAAAGCGACAAGGACAAACCCCAAAATCGTGAGGCTCAGAATTCGAGAAGCCGAACGCATTCGACGTTCCTCCTTAAGTCTAGACCGTCTTGTTACTCACCAAGACCCATCTGGATGTAGCCGGTCGGGCACACATCGCTGCAGATGTGGCAGCCGATGCACTTCGTGTAGTCGGTGTCGACATAGCGGCCAACGGTGACATCGGCTTTCTTGACGCGGAACACGGCGTCTTGCGGGCAGAAAATCACGCAGTTGTCGCACTCGAAGCACATGCCGCAGCTCATGCAACGCTCGCCTTCGTGTTGGGCCTGTTCAGCGGTGAAGCCGATCAGGCGTTCTTCGAAGTTGCCGAGGACTTCGTCCGCGCCGATGTGCTTTTCATCGCGCTTGCCGACGCCGTCAAAGGTGTAGTGACCCAAGAACAAGTCTTCGTGCGGGATGATCTGCGAAGTGGAGCGATCTTCGTAGTTGTGAACCGCAAACTTTTCAGAATCCGTGCCACGTGTGGGTTCGTTGACGAATTCCACGGGGTCTTTGTGGCGCTGGTGCAGTTCGCCCAACAGGTTGAAGTGATGAACGTCGACTTTCGGACGACGCTCGTCCGGCGAACCGGCGAGCATGTGATCGATGCTTTCCGCAGCGATGTTGCCGTGGCCGATGGCGGTGGTCAGCAGATGCGGACGGACGATATCGCCGCCAGCAAAATGCTTCTCGGTGCCTTTGACCTGATAGACCGGCGTGATGTCCATGAAGCCTTTGCCGTTGTCGAGCGCTTCGAGGCCGTCGGCCAAGTCACCCATCTGACCGATAGCAGACACGATCAGGTCACATTCGATATCGAATTCGGTGCCTTCAACGGGAACCGGGGTCATGCCGTCCATGGTGCATTCGCACATGCGCAGCGCGGTGGCGCGACCGTTGGCATCTTTGATGATGTCTACCGGCATCACGCCGCCTTTGATTTCCACACCTTCGCGCTTGGCGTCTTCACGTTCACGTTCGGATGCGGTCATCTCTTCGAGCGGGAACAGTGACGTCAGAACCGATTCAACGCCTTCGCGCTGAGCGGCGCCGACCACGTCGTGCGCGGTGTGACCGAGGACGATGGATTCGGGACGATCTTTGTCCGCCATGGTGGAGATGTGACCCAAACGACGGGCAACCGATGCAACGTCGATGGAGGTATCGCCACCACCGACCACAACCACTTTCTTGGTGGTGTAGTGCAAACGACCTTGGTTGAACGCTTCCAAGAAGGCCACGCCGGAGATGCAGTTTTCGGTGCCTTCCCAGCTGTCCAAGAACAGACCGCGGCCCTTCTGTGCGCCAACCGCCCAGAAGATGGCGTCAAAGTCTTTTTCCAACTGTTCGACGGTGATGTCTTTACCGATGGTCACGCCGAGCTTGGCTTCCACACCGGTGTCCAAGATGCGCTGCATTTCAGCATCCAAGATGTCGCGCGGAACGCGGTAGCCAGGGATACCAAACGCCATCATGCCGCCGAGCTTGTCTTGCTTTTCAAACACGGTGACGCTGTGGCCCTTGCGGCGCATCTGCCACGCAGCGGCCAAACCGCCCGGTCCACCACCGATGACGGCGATTTTTTTGCCGGTTTCGGTTTCAGGCTTGGGCAGGGTCAAGTTGTGTTCGATCGCGTAATCGCCAACGTGCTGTTCAACGCCGTTGATGCCGACTTGGTCATCGACTTCGTTACGGTTACAGCCGTCTTCGCACGGTGCGGGGCAAACGCGGCCCATGACGGACGGGAACGGGTTGGCTTCGACCATGCGTTCAAACGCATATGCCTGCCAATCTTGGCCTTCGACCGGAGATTTGTCCATGCCGCGCGCAATCGCTAACCAGCCACGAATGTCGTGACCGGACGGGCACGAACCCTGACACGGCGGGGTGCGGTGCACATAGGTCGGGCACTTGTGCGTCCAACTCGCTTGGAAGATATCTTCCTGAAGGTCATCCCATTTTTGCTCACCGTCGGTGTAGCGACGCCAATTTAAAGCCTGTTCCGCAGTCATTTTTTTCTTCCTTCTTCGCAAGGGGGCTTTTGCCCCTCTGTGATGATGCCCTGTACAGCAGGGGGCGACGAGACGAGTGCCCGTCTTGCCTGTTCGTTTATTCCTTAGCGCCGAGCTGGATCGCATCTCCGACCAGCTGGTGCACACTCACAATCATGTCCATGGAGAAGCCGTAGTAAGGCATCACCTTGGAGAATTGGCTCTTACAAATGGCGCAGATCGCGGCCATGTGCGTGACGCCGTGATTTTCAACAACGTCGTGGAGCGCTTCCATACGCGGCAGCGCACCCTTGACGCGAAGTTCCATCAAATCGTCGGTCAGCAGACCGCCGCCACCGCCGCAGCAAAAGGTCTTCTCATGCGTGGTTTGCGGGTCCATATCTACGAATTTGTTCACGCTCGACTGAATGACGGCGCGTGGGATCATGAATTGACCGCCTTCGACGTCTCCCATGCGCGATGCGCGGGCCACGTTACAGCTGTCGTGGAAGGTCAGCACCTTGTCGTCGTTGGCTTCGGCGTCGAGCACAATGCCGCCCGACTGGATTAAACCGTGGGTGACCTCAAGAATGTGCTGAGGCACCGGGTATTTCGGATCCAAGAAGTCCCAAGGACCGGCCAAGGTGTTCAAGAACGAGTACGCAACGCGCCAAGCGTGGCCGCATTCGCCAAACACGATGCGCTTGACGCCAAGGTCCAAGGCCGCTTTACGGATGCGGTTCGCAACTTTGTGCATCTGCTCGTAAGAACCGATGAACATGGCGAAGTTGGCGGCTTCCGACGCATAAGACGACAGCGTCCAGTTGATGCCAGCTTGGTGGAACACTTTTGCATAACCGATCAGACCGTCCACGTGGGGCTCGGCAAAGAAATCGGCGGACGGGGTCACCAGCAACACGTCTGCGCCGTGAACGTCGAGCGGGAATTTAACAGCGACGCCGTCATCTTCCTCAACGTCTTCTTCCAGGCCTTCAAGGGTATCGGCGAGTGCTGGTTGCGGCAGGCCGAGGTTGTTGCCGATGACGTGTACTTTGGCGAGAATTTCGTTGGAATATTTCTGACCGACGCCGATGTGATCCATGATGTCGCGTGCCGCCATGGAGATTTCGGCGGTGTCGATGCCATACGGGCAGAACACCGAACAACGACGGCACTGGGAACACTGGTGGAAGTACTTGTACCAGTCGTCCAGCATCTCCTTGTCCATGTCTTTTGCGCCGACCAGGCCCGGAACCAACTTACCGGCCAAGGTGAAGTGGCGACGGTACAAAGAACGCAGCAGATCTTGGCGGGCAACCGGCATGTTTTTGGGATCGCCGGTGCCGAGGAAGTAGTGACACTTGTCGGTGCAAGCGCCGCACTTCACGCAGCTGTCGAGATAAACGCGCAGTGCCCGATTTTTGTTGAGCAGGTCACCGAGTTTCTCGACGGCCTTTTCTTCCCAGTTGTCCACCAGTTCGCCGGGAAAGCCGAGCGGCTCATTGTGGTCCGGTTTGGCGATGAACGGCTGCGAGTGATCCATCGAACCTACTTCGATGGCGGGATTGTCCCTGAACTCGCGGAACGTCGGGGTTTCAAATTTTTGGTCTGCCACGATCAAACTCCTAGATCGAAATCTTTAAGCCGCGCGCTGATTAAGCTTCGCGATCCGCGTCCATGTGGGCCGCCCACGGCGCCAAGTGGCGCTTGTCGCGGGCATCGTCTACTTGATTACGCGACGGGCTGAAGAACACCCCCGGCACGTGCAAGAGTTTGCTGAAAGGGAAAACGATCATCAATGTCGCAACCGCGCCCAAATGAACCAACAGCGGCAAATCCGCAGGCAGTTCTTGGATGTTGAAGCGCAGCAGGCCCAAGAAGAAGGCTTTCACTTGAATGATGTCGGTGTGGTTGACGAACTTTAACATCAAGCCGGAAAAGCCGATCAGAACCAGCAGCGCCAGCATCAAATGGTCGGAGGGACCGGTGATGTAGCGGATGCGCTCTTGAACCACGCGGCGCGCCCACAAGCCGAGCAAACCCGCGACCATAGCCATTCCGCCGTAAATGCCGAACGGCTGAACCAGTTCGATCACCAGCCACACGTCAGCCTGGAAGTATCGCACGTGGCGCAATAAGGCCAAGGCGAGACCGGCATGGAACAGCACGGCGAAAATCCAAATCCAACGATTGGACTTGAACAGGCTTTCGAAGAACGCCACCTCGCGGAAAACGCGGAAGGCGGCGCCAGACTTCGTCAGCGGAGCCGGCATGGTGGGAATCTTCAACGGCGTCGGCGTAGAGGCGTAAAGCTTAATACGCAAAGCCAAGCCAACGACGAGCAGAGCCGTCGCCGAATAGAAGAGAAGCGCGTAGATCACCGACAAGGTCGACATCACGTATCAGTCCTTACAAGTCATATCTTAGCAAAAGTACAAAACGAATAAGCGTTCAAAACGGGCCGAAAATAGAGACCCTATGGGTAATCGGGTAGCATTCAGGCGCAAATTGCCTGCGTGGCCGTGTTGTTAAGTGTTTTTATTGTTTTTGTGAAAACCGGGGGCGGACCAGACCCAAACGGATGATCCGCCCCTGGAAATCAATACGCCTTAGACGCAGCCCGTGGGCTTCGGCAGACCGGCGACTTTACAAGCCTGTTTAGCAGGACCGTAAGGGAACAGCTCGTAGAGGTACTTGTTGGAACCCTTTTCGGGGCCGAACTTTTTCTTCACGGCTTTGACCAGCACGCGAACAGCCGGTGCGATCTGGTATTCGTTGTAGTATTCGCGCAGGAAGTTGACGACAGACCAGTGCTCTTCGGTCATGTCGAGGCCTTCGGCTTCAGCGATAACTTTGCCGAGGTCTTCGTTCCAGTTGGTGACGTCGATGATGTAGCCTTCTTCGTCATGTTCGTAGTCGGTACCGTTAACGGTGTATGCAGCCATAGTCCAGTCTCCTAGTTTGGCCGGATCCTTGGGGGGGGAACCGGGAAGCAATGCCCTCAGTGGGCTTCAAAAAGCCCCCCCAAAAATGTTGGGGTGGGGCGAAAGGTTTGCCTAGAGCCAAGCGTTGTGCGCGCCGTGTTCCTCTGCGAGGTCCACGAAACCCGCGTAATCGACGACTTTGATGCCATCGATGACTTGGTCTTCGGAAAGGCCGCGGGCTTTGAGGTCCGGGCCCAGAACATAAACGGCGTGGTCGCCCACGGCGCCTTCGAGTTTCGCAGACTGCGCCGTGCCCTTGACTGCGCCGATGACGCCGTCTTCGATGAGCAGGATGGCGGAGCCTTTTTTAGCCAGACGCAGGCAGGTGTCCAGCGAGTTGCGCTCGAAGGGCGACTTGTTCACGGTGTGAAACATATTTGTCTCTCCTTCTTAGCCGCTGATGACGCAATCGGATGCGTCAATGATGTCGGCGAGTTCAGCTGCGCTGAGCACTTCAACGTCGACCTTGAAATCATCCGCCGTCAGCCCGCGGGCTTCCATAGATTCTTTCTCGACGATGATGCGCCAGACCATATCAATATCATCATCTTCATCGGCGTCTTCTTTTTCCATTTCGATGATACCGAACGTGGGCGAGAAGTTTTTCATGCCGATTTCTTTGGTGTCGTGGCCAGCTTTGAGCTGATAGACGCCGTCGTCAGCGAAAACGATGTTGGCATGCTGTTCAAAAGCCGCCGAAATCAGAACCGTTTCCAACACTTCGAGAGCGTAGACGGTGCCGTAAGGCGCCTTGCGGTTCATGAAGGTGAAGGTCTTTTTGACGCCTTCGGTATCAAAATCGTATTCAGCCATGGGATCAGTCTCCAAACATCATGAGACGATCGCAACCCATGCCCGCTTCCACCAACTGGCCGAGGCCAGAAATGCGGAAACCGTCAGCGAGGTTTTCGTCTTTAATACCGCGACGCATACCAGCGGCGACACACACCACCAAATCAACGTTCTTTTCAGCGGCCAATTCGCCCCACAGCTTGACCAAGTTGCGGTCATCAGCTTGTGGCTCGGAAAGCTTGTTGGCGTTGTTCACGCCATCGTAATAGAAGAACACGCGCGGCACTTCATGGCCTTTTTCCAATGCGGCTTTGGTGAAATGATAAGCCGTATCGGATGCTTGGTGCGTGAACGGTCCTTCGTTGATCAAAATACCGAACTTCATAAAACAATCCCTTGTTTCATATTCTTACTTTTTCTTTGCGGGGGCGACCGGTGTCGCCCCCGAAAGAAAGTCTGTAGACGAGAGTGGTGTGCTTACAGGTGAACGTGCGAAGAAGCGTTCAACGTGCTGCGGCCACCGCGCCAGTCTTCGATGTGGAACTTGGTGAACGGCAGACCCGTGACTTCGAAGAAGCGCGGCCAACCGATACGGTCGATCCATTCGTTCATGCGTTCCCAAGGCTTGCCGCCTTCTTTGTAGGCCGCAAGGATTTTGAGAACCACTTCGGTGGCTTCCGGCCAACGCGGGGCGTTGTTCGGGATGCCAGCCGCGACCAGCTTGTGGAAGGACGGCTTGGAACGGGTCGAAGAGTGCTTACCACCAACCCAGATGGCGATTTTGGAATGTTCTGGGTCGTTGATCTGCATCGGCGGGCAGGGCGGGAAACAAGCGCCACAGCACACACATTTCTTTTCGTCCACTTCCAGGGTTGCTTTGCCGTTGACCAGCGCGGGGCGGATAGCCGCCACGGGGCAACGGGCCACAACGGCCGGACGTTCACACATGTTGGAAACCAGATCGTGGTTGATGATCGGCGGTTTCGTGTGCTGAACGTTGATCGCGATGTCGCCTTGACCGCCACAGTTGATCTGGCAGCAAGAGGTCGTGATCTTCACGCGGTTCGGCATCTCTTCATGCTTGAACTCGTGATACATCTCATCCATCAGGGACTTCACAACGCCCGAGGCATCGGTGCCCGGAATGTCGCAGTGCAGCCAGCCCTGGGTGTGCGAAATCATCGAAACCGAGTTGCCGGTGCCGCCGACGGGGAAGCCTTCGCTTTCCAGACGGTCGATCAGCGGCTGAACTTCAGCTTCAGATTCGACCATGTATTCGATGTTCGAACGGGTCGTGAAACGGACGTGGCCACCGGCCATTTCGTCAGCGATATCACACAGCAGGCGGATGGTGTAGACGTCCATCTGACGCTGGGTGCCAGCTTTGATGGTCCATACAACGTCGCCGGTTTTAGCAACGTGACGAAGAACGCCGGTCTGGGGACGATCGTGATAGTCCCAGTTGCCGTAGTTTTTCTTCAGAGCCGGGTGCATGTATGCCATGCCATCCGGGACGCCAACTTCATCCGGCATACGCGGAGCTTCTTGCGCCTCACTCATGGTAGATCCTCCAATATTCTCGTATCAGTCAACTCCCGCCGGGCTTCCAGGTGCAAACCCGGCGGGTGTCTGTTTTAAAATCAGTGGGTTAGACTCAGCTTATTCAGCTGCAGCCGCGCCTTTGCGAGCGTTCCACTTTTCGACTTCTTCGTCCCAGCCGTCCATGCGGACGTAGGAGCTGGTGCGCGGGTGGCTGACCATGTTCGGGTCAACGTCGACACCAACGCCTTCGAGGAAGTTGACGAGGCCGATGCGCTCGATCATTTCGCCGGTGCGCTCGTGCTCGAGTGCATTTTCAGCGAAGAAGTCGAGAACGTTTTCGGACAGCTCAACCAGCCATTCGTAATCGTCTTCGTCTTCCATTTTGTGGAACGGAACGACCATGGTGCCCATGAGGTCACCAATTTTGAGCGTACGTTTGCCACCGATCAGGATGCTGACGCCTTTTTTGTCGCCCGGGGACAATGCCTTGGTGCAAACGTTGATGCAGTGCATGCACTTCACGCAGCTTTCGTTGTCGATGTCCAAGGTGTCGTCGTCGTTGAGCGACAGTGCGCGGGTCGGGCACATGTTCACGACTTGGTCGTTGAACGCTTTGCGGCCCATTTCTGCGACTTTTTCTTGGATCTTGCTCTGGTCGACCTTGATGTCGTCAGCCCAAGTGCCCAAAACCGCGAAATCCGAACGGTGCGTGGCGTTCACGCAATCGTTGGCGCAGCCGGAGAACTTGGCTTTGAACTTATAGGGCAGAGACGGGCGGTGCATGTCATCAAGCATGTTGTTGATGACCATACGCATGGCCTTACCTTCGTCGTAGCACGACTGTTCGCAACGCGCAGCGCCGACACAGCTCATGGACGTACGCACGCCAGCGCCAGCGCCACCGAGATCGAAGCCCAATTCATTGAGTTCGTCAAAAGCAGGCTGAACGCTATCCGTGTCGCAACCTTGGAACATGATGTCGCCAGATTGGCCGTGGAAGGCAATCAGGCCGGAACCATGTTTTTCCCAGATGTCGCACATTTTGCGCAGCGTGCCGGTGTCGTAGTGCATACCGGCGGGGGGCATGATGCGCAGGGTGTGGAACTCAGCGCTTTCTTTGTACGTGCCGGCCACTTCCGAGAAGCGAGGGATAACGCCAGCGCCATAGCCGCGCACACCAACGGTGCCGCCTTTCCAGTAGCCCTTGCGGGTTTCGTAGGAGTGCTCGAGCTGGCCGAGCAGGCTCTTCATGATCGGGGCGTAAGCTTTACCCTCGTCGTCAGCCAGGCGTTTGAGGCCGGTGACAAAGCTCGGCCACGGGCCGCTTTCGAGCTGATCAAGAAGAGGAGTCTTCGGTGTATTGGTCGCCATTTTATTCCATTCCTCCGCAGAGTTCGTTCGATCCCAAAAAGGACACAAAAGGGTCCCCACTCCTGAACCATCAGGAGCTGAAAGAGGTCCCCCCGTTTCCGTTGCTGGTGTTTCCAACCCGGAAACCCAACCAAAAAAACGGTATGTCCATACAGGACACACCAGGACGTGTCTGTTAGCGGATATGCCAGTGGGGTTTTGTTACCCCGTTACAGCCAACGCCTGTTATTTTGTTATGCACGATCTTCAGAATGTTTTCTGTAAGTTCGTGTGCGTGTCGCCACGCGTCTGGTTGTTATTTTGCCTGGATTTTATATTACCGCAATCTAATATGTCCAATAGGAAATGTGCTGCAACGCACCAATTCTGAAATATTCTTACTAATCAGTGTGTTAAATGTCCATACGTGAACTGTAAAATCAGCCTAAAAAGAGGCATAACAGACTGGCGACGTTGGAAAAAATGAAATTTGCTAGGAAATGGCGATGAACAACCCATACACAGTGCCCAACCAGGACCAAGAATTTGCCCGGGAGGCCGTATCGTTACAGGCCGGATCTGGGGCAAAAGGGCCTTATTCATTGAAAAATAGTGTAGAATACAGCCGATGGCGCGATGAGAAGCTGGCGGGAATGCCGACCATCGTCGATGATTTGGTGGTGGAATTGAAAGACACCGCCAATCCCACCGATTCTGAAAAAGACGCGATTCGCGACCGAATCCGCCGCGCCGGGATGGCGGTTTATGTCGGCCCGGCATTAGAAAGTGTCGAAGATTCGAAAGATCAGGTGCGCGCTCTGGGGCGGTGCTTTGGTATGGAGCACTTGGATCACAACCCCTACGCCGACGAAGACGCCATCACCCCGCTGCACGTCGCGGCGGGGACCGAGCGTTTGGAGGCGGGGCGTAAGATGTACATTCCCTACACCAGCCGCCCGATCAATTGGCACACCGACGGCTATTATAATACGTCCGCGCGCAGAATCCGGGGCATGGTGCTGCATTGTGTGCGCCAAGCGGGCACACTTGGCGGCGAAAACGCGTTGTTCGATCCGGAAATGGCCTATGTGCTGATGCGCGAACGCGATCCGGCGATGGTTGAGGCGTTTTGTGCGCCGGGCGCGATGACGATTCCCGGCAACGACATGGATGACGAGGTTCAGCGCGGCGACGTGTCGGGGCCGGTGTTTTCGCTCAACAAGTCCGATGGTACTTTGTATATGCGCTACACCGCGCGCAAACGAAACATCGTGTGGGCCGCTGACGCTGCTACTCAAGCCGCCGTCGCGTTCATGGATGAGATTTTAGCCGACGGCGGCCCTGGGGAGCCCTATATCTATCGTCACCGCATGGAACCGGGCCAAGGCCTGATCTGCAACAACGTCCTGCACACCCGCACCGCGTTCGAAGACGGCGCGGGCGAGGACGGGGATGAAACAGGGCAGCGTATGATGCTGCGCGCCCGATACCTAGAACGCGTTACTTAAAAGGAAGCAACCCATGACCACCAAAGAAGCCAGCCGCGAAATCGAAGTCATCAACGCGCCGTGGCACAAAGAAGTCACCATCTCCGAATCCATCTACGAAGGCGGCTTCAAGATGTTCCATGTGCGCATCAAAGAAGGCAAACGCTTCACCGACCTCGAACTCGACGCCGAAACGGCGGCGCGGATTGCGGGGCTGATGGGGGATTGGGCGAAGGAGAATGCAGTGGGGTGAGGGGGGGCACCTTAAACGCACTTTACATTTTCGAGCCGACGACACTTAAATAGAATCATAAGGGAGTGTGCTCGGGGAAGGTGTGGCGGTCGAAATGGCGAATAAAGAACATCTGAGAATTTTGAAACAGGGTGTTTCCGCCTGGAACGCATGGCGGAGGCAAAACCCGAAGGTGAAGCCCGACCTCACGGAGGCTAACCTCAGACGCTCGAACCTCACGTACTCTAACCTCACGCATGCTACCCTCACGCATGCTACCCTCGCGAATGCCAATCTCACGCGTGCTGACCTTACGCGTGCCGATCTCACGCACGCCGACCTCACGCATGCTAACCTCACGCGTGCCGATCTCATGCAAGCCAATATCACGCAGGCCAACCTCATGGGTGTAAACCTCACAGGTGCCAAGATCGCGGGCGTCATAAATGTGACCCGGAAGCAACTCTCGAAGGACTGGGGAGACGAAACCTTACCGATTGAGGGGCAGGAAAGTGATCACCTTGAGGCTTTGGCAGAAAACGGAGCCCCCCCCGCGCTCCCGGAGGAGAACTCCGAAAAGGAAAATGCCCGTTCGACTGAATCTCCCACACCGCAAACCTTGGTTGCTGATGCCAATGAGCGGATTGCTTTGTCCGGTGAATTTGTGCCGCAACAGGCGCAGGAGTTGAGTCTGGAGAAATTGCAGGCCCTGCGTGAAACCATCGAAGGCATTCACCCCTTCGACCGCGCCCCTTCACATGCGGGCGCCAACAGCACAGAGATTGCCTTGGACGGGCAGGCCTACGACGTGATGGTGGCCACAGTCGATTATGCCATCGCATTGCACCAATCGCCGACGTTGTCCGACAAGATGCGGGAAATCTTGGCGAATGTACGGGACCTTTTGCAGGACTTTGCGACAATCCTGGCGGGGCTTGGTGTTACAATTGGTGCCCTCACGGCCGTGATCGCAACACTTAACGAAGCGATTGCAGCGCTTACCAAGCTTTTGGCGGGCTGATTCCCAGTTCCAGAAATCATATTTGAAATTGCTTCAATGCCCCCCGTCGTGCGCGGGCTTGACCCGCATACCCACGTCTTTGCCTCGGCGATGCGGGGGAGGTCGTGGATGACAGGAGCAAGTCTGGTCATGACGGAATTTTGGGTGGTTGAAGAGGGGCTTCGAACACAAAGCCATCCCGCCATGGCGAGGCGCAACGCGACGACGCCATCCAGAGCGCCGTGCTGCTTCTGGATGGCATCGTGCCTCATAGCGCCCGAAAGGGGCAGCGTTTTGAAACCATCCCCTGCTGATCAAGGGCGTGCGTGCGGGGCTCAGGTCGGAATGCTTAAGGCCATAAATAGGCTGGCAAGGTTGTGACCCAGGGGCTGTTGGGGCCACCGGATGAATATTGCCAGCCCATCACCCCGCCAAAGTCGCTATGGGCGGCGAGCAAGGGCGTGATGATTTCTGTGCCAATGTCTGTTGCGGGTATCCAGCCGGAACCGGCATCGCTTTCCGCTACGGGCTTTCCGACGAGCAACCGCGATGCGGCGATGCCGCTAAAGCCGCTCCACCCCGCGACGATGGCATTGTAGTTGTCGATGATCTGAGAAACGGGCGTCACGTACCAAGGATTGTTGTAATACTGCATATAAATCCGGTCGATGGCGTCGCCGGTGTTGGTCAGAATTTGTGCATAGGGGGCGTCTGCGGTGTCTTGCCACAAATACGGGGGCTGGGGCGCATGGCTGATGATCTTGTCCGCACCAATGGCTTGGCGCAAATCGTTGGTGAGATCGGTCGCAAAGGTCACGCCGTTATAGGGTGTGCCGTTCATGAGGGCGTTCGTATCTTCATAGTCGATATCGATGCCGTCCAGGTTGAACTCGGTCACGAAGGCTGCGAGTTGGTCGGCAATGCTGCTCACGTTTTGAGACAATAGGGTGTAATTGATCGGGTTTCCGTCCAGCCCGACCTCGCCGCCGAACGACAAATGCACCATGATTCCGGCTTGCTGTAGAACCTGGATATCGCTTTTGAGGTCGGATGCGGAAGGCAGATTGCCGCTCAGAGCCAGCGTGGTGGACTGACTGTTTTCTGGCAATGCAAAGGCCAAAATAACATCGGTATAAGGCGTGCTGGTGAGGGTCGAGAGTGCCAGCGTGTTGGCATTGTAATAAGTCACCATCAGTGGTTTTTGAGCCATCGTATCCATCCTTTTTATGAGATAAATGTTGCATGAAAATTCACTATGGGTGGAAAACAAAAGTATATCAATGGTTGTTTTTCTATTTTAAATGCACTTAACTAAATGTGTTGTGAGCGGTTATTTCGTAGATGACCGGATCAGTCCGGATCATGATGGTAAGGAGAACGCGCACCGAAATTCAGTACGGTTGACCCAGATCATTTGCCCCACCCCTGGACCTGCCGTATAACCTTGCCCCAAGACTTAAGACCGACCGACTTGGGGAGATCACCGTGACCAATACGACGATACCGGCCAGTGCTCGACTGGATCAGAGGCGCGCCAATTGGATGGCGGGGTGGCTTTTGGGCGTTGCGGGCATGGTGTTTTTCATGGTGGTGCTGGGCGGGCTAACAAGGCTCACCCATTCCGGCCTGTCGATGGTCGAATGGAAGCTGTTCACCGGCTGGATTCCACCGTTCAACGATACCGACTGGTCGGAATTGTTTGATAAGTATCAGCATTTTCCCGAGTTCCACAAAGTCAACGCGGACATGACCTTGGAAGGCTTCAAGGGCATTTTCTGGCTGGAATACATCCACCGCGTCTGGGGCCGGTTGATGGGCTTCGCGTTCTTTTTGCCGTTTGCGGCGTTTATGGTGATGCGCTGGGTGCGCGTTTCCGAGGCGTTGTTTTGGAAGTTTTTAGGGCTGTTTATCCTCGGTGCCAGCCAGGGCGTGATGGGTTGGTACATGGTGATGAGCGGGCTGGTCGATCGTCCCGACGTCAGCCAGTACCGCCTGACTGCGCATTTTGGATTGGCGCTGGTGATCATTGCGGCGTTGCTGTGGGTGGCGATGGGGCTGCTCAAACGCGAAGCGCATGACGCCCACCACCAAGATCCGGAAAACTTAGGGCGTTGGGCGTTTTGGCTGTTCGCGCTGATTTCATTGACCGCGCTGTCGGGCGGCTTTGTCGCTGGAACCGACGCTGGTTTTGCCTACAACACCTTTCCGTTGATGGACGGCGCGCTGGTGCCGGGCGGGTTGTTCGATCACGACCCCGCGTGGCGGGCGCCGTTTGAAGACATCACCACGGTGCAGTTCAATCACCGCACCTTGGCGGAGTTGACGGTGGTGTTGGTGTTGGTGTTTTGGGTGAAGTCGGTGGACAAGCATTTGGCCCCGCGCACCCGACGCGCCATTGCCCTGTTTGGCATGATGGCGCTGGTGCAGGTGGGGTTGGGCGTTACGACGTTGTTGATGGTGGTGCCGGTGGCGCTGGGTAGCCTTCACCAAATGGGCGCGGTGGTGCTGTTTTCGCTGGCGCTGTGGTGCGTGCACGAGCTGCGTGCACCCCGTCTGGATGCACGCAGCTCGTAAGCAATCACAAAGTCTTAGACGTTCTTCAGGCCGGTCAGAAAGTCCTGAACCTGATGGCTCAGCTTGTCGGATTCAGTGGTCAGCGTGCCCACCGCGCTGAGCACCATTTCCGCAGCCTGTCCGGTCTCGTTGGCGGCTTGATTGACGCCTGAGATATTGGAGGTCACCTCGCTGGTGCCTGTCGCCGCCTGTTCGACATTGCGGGCAATTTCTTGCGTCGCTGCGCCTTGTTCTTCGACCGCAGCGGCGATGGCCGATGCAATCTCGTTCATTTGACCGATGGTGCCGCCGATGGATTCGATGGCATGCACGGCGCCCTCCGTCGCGTTTTGGATATCGCCGATCTGGTTGGAGATTTCCTCGGTCGCTTTGGCCGTTGCATTGGCGAGGTTTTTGACCTCCGACGCGACCACCGCAAAGCCTTTGCCGGCCTCACCGGCGCGCGCCGCTTCGATGGTGGCGTTGAGCGCCAACAGGTTGGTCTGATCGGCGATGTCGGTGATCAAGGCCACCACTTCGCCGATTTTCTGTGCAGCGTCGGCGAGGCCTTGGACCTTTTCATTGGCACCTTGGACTTCGTTCACCGCCGCGCCAGCAACCTGCGTGGATTGGGAGACTTGGCGAGAAATTTCGGAAATCGAACTCGACAGTTCTTCAGCCGCACTCGCCACCGTTTCTACGTTGGTTGAAGCTTCTTCCGCCGCCGCTGCGACGATGGTCGACTGGGTGGAGGTCTCTTCCGCCGTGGCGGCCATGCTTTCAGCGGTGTCTTTCATGGTGCTTGAGGCGCTGGACACCTCTTTGAGAACGCCGGTCACATCGCTTTCGAACTGGCTCGCCATGTTTTCCACGGCAATCCGTTTTTCTTCTTTGTGCTCGTTTTCTTTTTCCTGCGCGGCGGCCATTTCCAGGTTGTGGAGCATGTTTTGCTTAAACACTTCAACCGCGAGGCTCATGGAACCGATTTCGTCGCCGCGGTGCGTGCCGGACACGTGAACCGTGGTATCGCCGTCGGCCAAGGTGCGCATGGTCGCGGTTAGCCCCACGACCGGGCGGGTGATGCCGGTGACGATGACGTACACCAAGCCCGCTGTGATCAATAACAACACACCGGTGGCGGCCAGGAACAGCATGAACGAGGTCGAAGCCGCGCCCTTGATTTTCGCCGCTTGCGCCTTCAAATCCTCAGAGATGACGTCTTCGACCTCTTTGAGCATATTGATTTTTTTGGTGATGGTGCCGAACCAATATGGGCCTTCGACGCCTTCGGTGCTGCCAGTGTAAAGGCTGTCGATGGCGATTTTGCGCATGCGGTTGACGTCATCGACCTCTGGGCCTTGCACTTTGTCTTTCAAAGCGGCGCGTTGGGTTTCGCTGGCATAAATGTTGAACGTAAACAGCAACACATTCTGTTCCGCGATCAGCTCAGTCATGCGGCGGTAGATCGGCGGGGCGAATTTACCCGCGCCAAAGCCTGCGCCGCCCATGGCCCGTTCCTGACCAGCGCGTTCCTTAGCTTGCAAGAAGCTGGTATAGGCGGTGATGGTTTTGGTGACGTGCGCATTGGTGCTGATGACGGCCATTTCTTCGACGATGGTCAGCAGCTTTGCGATGGTGCCGGTGTAATACTTAGCCATTTGCGGAACGGTGAGGTTGAAGCTTGTCACGCCCTCGCGTTTGGTTTTGAGCTCAGCCAGCGCGCCCAGTGCGGTGTCGAGCTTGGTGTTGAGCGTTTCGCCGAAAGCGCGCGCGTCGAAGCTTTTCAGTGCCGTGTCCAAGGTGTCGATGGCGCCATTGGTGTCGGTATGCTGCACGGGCAGCTCTTTGGCGAATTTATTGCCTTTGGAGCCAATGTAAACAGCTGAAGTTCCACGCTCTTTTTGAAGCTCATGGACAACGCTGCTGATGTCCGGCGCGACAACGGCAAGTTCTTGGAGCGCTTCCATCTCAGAAAATACGAGGTGCTTTTCGTAAATCGAATATGCGGAAAAGAATAGTAGTCCCACGATTGGCAGCACTAAGGCCAGCGCAATCCGGGAACCAATTTTTATATTTTCGAGCATGGTTTTCTCCAACCAAGAATATTACGTTCAATACATCGACAAAATTCTGGGAATGGTGAGCAAATGCTAAGATGGCATTTTGCTCAGCGACACGTATTTGACTAGCGTCAAGGCCTGGGCCTAAAGACGCTCCGCCAAATATCCGCCCGAAGATTGAGCGTCAACGTGATCAGGAGGTGTGTAGACTGTGCCCCATTCGAACGCTTCCCCACTGTTCGTTCGCTTTCGCCCCCATTTAGAATTGGTAAGCTTAATAAGAAAAATACGCCTCGTCACCTTTTAGTTCATTAAAATGAATGTGAAATCAGGGCTGTACGAATGATGGTGCGGTGTTTTCAGCATTTGAAGCTGATGTGAAATTGCAGATGATCACCTGAAATATGTTGAGAATTTCATGATCATAGGCTGATGGGGCAAGAACGCCTTGTGAGTATTGACTGAATTCCGATAGAATGCATCGCGAACCTGTAAAACAAAGCGAAGCTGTCTATATACTATAAGTGCGATGCGAGCCGACAGCTCTGAGAATGGTTCGGATCTTGAAGGTAATAACGTCGATTAAGGGAAGACCTGGATGAGCGACCATAAAAAATTTCGACTGGTGACGCGTAGCGACTTTGATGGTCTGGTATGCGCTGTGCTTCTCAAGGAAATGGATTTGATCGAAGACATCAAATTCGTTCACCCCAAGGACATGCAGGATGGCACCATCCTGATTTCCGAAGACGATATCACCACCAACCTTCCCTATGTACCGGGTGTGCACATCGCATTCGATCACCACGCCAGTGAGATGATCCGTCTGGACGACATTCCGCCAAACCATGTGATCGACCCCGATGCCCCATCTGCGGCGCGGGTGGTTTATGATTATTATGGTGGCCATGTTGAGTTTAAAAGCATTTCCACCGAAATGATGGACGCGGTCGATAAGGCCGATAGCGCTCAGTTCAACGAACAAGAAGTTCTCCATCCCGATGGTTGGGTGCTGCTCAACTTCATCATGGACTCGCGCACAGGCTTGGGGCGTTTCAAGGATTTCCGCATTTCCAACTATCAGTTGATGATGGAATTGATTGATTATTGCCGCGATCACTCCATCGATGAGATTCTGGATCTGCCTGACGTCAAAGAGCGTGTCGAGCTGTATATGGATCACGCGGCCAAAGCGCGTGATCAGATCGAGCGATGCACCACGGTGCATGGCAACTTGGCGGTTTTAGATTTGCGCGAAGAGGACATCATCTACGCCACCAACCGTTTTATGATTTACGCGATGTACCCTGACACCAACATCTCGATTCACGCCATCTGGGGCTTGAACAAGCTCAACACTGTGTTTGCGGTGGGCAAATCTGTCCTTAATCGCAGCTCGAAGACGGACATCGGCACGTTGATGCTGGAATACGGCGGCGGCGGTCATTTAAACGCCGGAACCTGTCAGATCGACAACGATGATTGTGAGCGCGTACAGGGCGAGCTGGTTGCTCGCATCACCGCCGACGGATGAACCGCTTTAGTCAATTGATGGCCTTCGTTTTGGGCGGGGCCATGGCCTTTGGCATGTTGCAGACGCTCAGCGCCTGCTCGGATGGACGCGTCGCCATTGATCAGGTGGTGCGTGTGTTCGGCTCGATCACGCCTACCGACCCTGAGGGCGAGGTGGAACTGGAACGCTTTTACGAAACCTATGAACTCTACGCCAATAACCCTTCAAACTTGCGTCAGCGCGATCACTTTCGCGACGCCTTTCGCCAAGTACGCGCGAATTACGTTGTTGAAACCGACAGCGTCAAACTGATCGATGCGGCAATCAAAGGCGTCACGGACTTAAAAGTCGAGCCGGGCTCCGTCGAGCCGCGCGCGGTGGTCGAGGCGGGGTTGGATGCGATGATCGCGACCCTCGATCCGCATTCGAGCTACCTCAACCCTGACGAGCTGCGCGAAACTCGGGTCATCACGCGGGGCGAATTTGGCGGTTTGGGTATCGAAGTGACGATGGAAGAGGGCCTCATCAAGGTGGTCTCACCCATTGAAGACACCCCCGCCTTTCGGGCTGGAATCATCGCGGGCGACCGCATTTCGCATATCGATGGCAACCCGATTGGCGGTAAAACTTTGTCTCAGTCCGTGACGTTGATGCGCGGGCGTCCGGGCGAGCCGATCAATCTGACCATTGTGCGTGAAGGCACCGCCCCGTTCGATGTGCGCATCGTGCGCGCGGTGATCGAAGTGCGTTCGGTGCGTTGGCGTATGGAGGGCGACATTGCTTATGTGCGGGTCGCCAGCTTCACCGAAAAGGTCGAGCCCAAGCTCAAACAGGCTTTTCAGGAACTTCATCAACTGGCTGGCCCAAATTTCAAGGGTGTGGTTTTGGATTTGCGCAACAATCCAGGTGGATTGCTGCATCAGTCCTTGTTTGTGTCGGATAGCTTTTTGGATCGAGGCAAAATCGTTTCTGTGCGCGAACGTGATGGTGCGCGTGATCGGGTGTTCATGGCCAAGCCGGGCGATTTGAGCAATGGCGCGTCGGTGGTGGTGCTGATCAACGAAGGATCCGCGTCGGCGTCGGAAATTGTCGCTGGTGCGCTACGGGATCAGAACCGTGCGGTGGTCATGGGGCGGCGGTCATTTGGTAAAGGCTCAGTCCAGACGATCCAGCCGCTGCCGTTGGAAGGCGGATTGCGCTTGACCACGGCGCGTTACTATTCACCGTCCGGTCACACCATCCAGGCCCGCGGCGTTGGGCCGGACATCGTGTTGAGCCGTCCGTTGCCCGCCAATGCCGAGCAAGCGCAAACGTATAAACGTGAAGCCGATTTACCGGGCGCGTTGAACGGTGATTCTCTGCAGGAACGACCTGCGCGCGCGACCTTAGACCGCGACACCTGTCCGGCGGCAGGCCCTAAGAACGAAGACCGTGAGCTGGGCTGCGCGTTGGCCTATCTGAATGCGGGCACGGCAGAGGCCTTCCTTGCCGCCATCGCGCACGAAGTTTCCGTCTCTCCCGCGTTGTAATCCCTTCAAAGCAACTTAAACCCAACAAATTCAGTCAGATGTTCCATGTGGGGTCGGCGTATATGCATGCATGCGCGATGCCTGTCGGACGATGTGCGCCCGTATTTGGGACGGAAAAATGTAACCTTAAGAAAAACCGTTTGATCATGGCAGGTTATCAAATTTTTGAGAGGTGTATCGCCAAGATCAACAACTTTCCTTATATCGCCATGAAAGCGCGCTTGTGTTGACGGTTGAATCCACCGCCATGTATGCTTTTAGTTAGGAACACCAATACTTTTACGCTCTTTTTGCCGCGACCTCGATAGAGACCGACCTGATCGGTTTCTCATTCTTGGGCGGCATTTTGTTTTTTCAGGGGCCGGGTCAGATGACCGGTTTGGCGCGGGCTCTCTGGATTTTTCGACATCGGAAGGTTTCGGACCATGGCTACCAATGATCAAGGCAACGGCACTCTCGGCACCACTGGCGAAGGCAGCAGCTTCTCCGTAGCGGTGACTTCTGGCGAAGCGGTTGTGATGCCCGAAGGGCTCAACCCAGCGACCGCCGATTTTGCGCATGAGGGCCCCGACCTGATTTTGACCTGGGATGACGGTAGTGAAGTCGTCGTCACGGATTACTTCATGGTCGATCCGCAGCCCACTTTGGCGTCCGATCAAGGCGCAGAGGTGCCGGGTGATCTTGCATCTCGTTTGGCCGGTTCCTCCACCCCTGGAATGGTAGCCCAGGCTGGTACGGACGGCGTTGCCGAACAACCCATCGGTCAGATCGAAAAACTTGATGGTACAGTGACAGCTGTCCGCGCGGACGGTACGCGCGTTGAACTGCAACTCGGCGACCCGGTCTATCAAGGCGACATTCTCGAAACCGGCGCCGACGGCGCGATCGGCGTAATCTTGGCGGACGAGACGACGTTCTCGATGGCTGAAGACGGGCGCATGGTTCTCGACGAGATGATCTACGACCCGGGCACCCAAGAAGGTTCCGTGTCCATGTCGGTGATGCAAGGTGTGTTCACCTTCGTGTCTGGCCAAGTGGCCAAAACCGACCCCGACGCCATGACCCTGCATACTCCCGTCGCGACCATCGGTATTCGCGGCACCCAAGTGGGCTTGGATTTGTCCGATGGCCAAAACCTCGACATCGTGTTGATGGAAGAAGCCGATGGGTTCGTCGGTGAAGTTGTGGTGACCAACAACGGCGGCGTGACGGTGTTGAACGGCGCCAACGAGTTCACCGTTGTGAATAGCTTCCTGTCGGCGCCGACAACCAGCTCGGTCATGGACCAACAGTCGATGATCAATTCGTTCTCCGGTTCTTTGCGTTACCTGCCTATGAACCAAAGAAACGTCAACGATTTTGGTCTTCAGGGCGATGCTGCCCAGGGTGCCGGTATCGATGGCGAGGGGCTCGCCGACTTTGAAACCGCTTCCGGTGGAGCTCCCGAATCGGATATCCAAGCCGAAGGTCTGGCCGATTTCGACACCACAGCCGGTTCCGAAACGGTTGAAGACGCCCTCGCCAATTTTGACGTCGCCGCTGGCGGTTCGGATCAAGTCGATGCCGTCGATGACCCGATTGGTGTGGCCGAGGACGCCATCGCCCAAATCCTTGGCGCGGTCGGTACGGGCGTCGGTGCTGGTGAGAGCACGCCGCAAGGTGGTGGCCAGCCTGGTGGCACGCCGCAAACGCCGGGCAACCAGCGCAACGACGAAACGGACGAGGCCACTGAACCCACGATTGACGCAAAAGATGCTGAGGTTCAAGAAGACGGCTCCGTCGCCCTCGATATCACGGTAACGGCAGATGGTGCTGGCGATACGGTTGAATCGGTCACCATTTCCGGCGTGCCCGATGGCGCGACGTTGAGCGCAGGCACTGACAATGGCGACGGCACTTGGACGCTGACTCCAGATCAGCTGAGCGGTCTCACCATTACACCTACCGCCGATTACAGCGGTACGTTTGATCTGAGCGTCACCGCTACGGCGGTAGACGGTACCGCCACGGCCACCACGCCAACGCCTGTAAACTTGACCGTCAGCGTGACCCCGGATGCGGATGCTCCGTCCTTGACGGCGAGCGCTGGTACGGGCACGGCCGGTGACGCAATTGCCCTGAATATTTCGACGGCTGTGACGGATACAGATACCTCTGAAACTGTGACGTCAGTGACGATCTCTGGTGTGCCGACCGGCGCAAAGCTGTCGGCGGGTACGGACAATGGCGACGGCAGCTGGACGTTGGATCCTGCGACGGATTTGACGGGGCTGACGATCACGCCTGCGGCCGACTACAGCGGCACCATTGACTTGACGGTAACGACGTTGGTTACGGATACGGCGACGGGTCTGCCTTCGGACACGGCAACAGCGACGCAAACCCTTGGGGTTGTTGTTGAGGCGCCCGTGGCCTCCGAGCCGACGATCTCTGTTGCCGACGCAACTGTTCATGAAGATGGCACGGTGGGCCTCAATATTTCGGTTACACCGTCCGACACCGGCGACATAGTTGCTTCGGTCACAATTTCCGGCGTGCCGAACGGCGCAACTTTGAGCGCTGGCACGGACAATGGTGACGGCACCTGGACGCTATCTCCAACCGATTTAACCGGTCTGACAGTCACGCCTACGGCCGACTACAGCGGCACGTTCGATCTCAACGTGACCGCCACGGCAGTTGACGGCACAGCTACGGCGACCACGCAAACTCCGGCGACGTTTAGTGTCAACGTGACCCCGGTCGCCGATGCACCGACCTTGAGCGCGACCACCGACGGCGGCGCGGAAGACACGGCGATTGCGCTGAACATCGCGACGGCGGAAACCGACGCGGACGGCTCAGAAGTGTTGTCGATGA
>Ga0316204_10004087_pt1 | contig 27175 bp, 21 predicted proteins | sample 6monrhotite_MG_2_FD_205661 | JGI IMG/M metagenome (GOLD analysis project Ga0316204, IMG submission 205661) | Microbial mat bacterial communities from mineral coupon in-situ incubated in ocean water Damariscotta River, Maine, United States -... | ecosystem: Environmental > Aquatic > Marine >...
AAATAAATAACTCTTCGGTATTCATCACTCCTGAATCGGTTGATTTAAGTGTTGATTCGATTGATGTCAATGTGATAGTTTATAACTTAGGAAAAGCGACTAATGATACTTTTGCTGTTGAGTTAACCAGGTCATTCCCTAACAATGGTCCAGATTCAACATATACAAAATTGGTCTATGGTTCAGATTATATTGATACAGTTGTTTTCACAATTCCGTTCTACAATAATATTGCGATAGGAATTAATGAATTTAAAGTTATTGTCGATCAGCCAAGCATAATTGAAGAACAATATGACGAGATTGGGAACAATCAGATTATTTTCCAAGAGATTTTTGATGTAGACGGTATCTATCCTGTTTGGCCTTATGACTTTGCGGTAGTTCCGAAAGATACTATGACACTTAAAGGTTCAACTGTCAATCCTTTTGCTGGCCTTGCAACTTATAGGTTTGAAATTGATACAACTGATTTGTTCAACAGTCCTGAACACAGATATTCAGAAATCAATCAAGAAGGCGGTGTAGTTGAAGTAGGGTATGACAATTGGTTAAATGTAGGATCAAATGTGGCTGACCAACTAATCTTAGAAGACAGTGTGGTTTATTTCTGGAGAGTTGCAGTGGTAGATACGGGTGCTTATTATTGGATAGAGAATTCTTTTCAATACATTGATTCTAAAATTGGCTGGGGTCAAGAGCATTTCTTTCAATTTAAAGAAAATGACTTTTTGTTTGTGAATTATGACCGTCCAACAAGAAAGAGATATTTCGGACCCGCTTATAGAACTATTGATGCTGATGTTTATGGTAGTGCAACCGCCTGGTTAGAAACTGCATTTACACTTTATCACATTGATGGAGAAATAGCAGAATACAATTTCTGTACAATTAATCCTCAACTTTTAGTGTGCGTAATAGATCCTGTAACGCTAGATCCGTGGAAAACCCTTTATGATTATGGTGGAGGAAACATTGCGAATCCTAATAATGATTTCGGAAATCACAATAATAATGGAGGTTGTAGACCAAGACCAGAAGGACATTTTTCATTTTGGCAAGGAATTCCAACTGAAATGGATGCATTTGACAACATGATTGCAAACGAAATACCTGACGGGCATTATGTTCTGATCTATTCTGCTCGATATGCCGACTTTTCTGAATGGGACGCTCAAACATATGCAACTTTTGCTTCTTTAGGAGCTGATAGTTTAGCTGTGGCCCAAACTGAGGATAGGCCATTCATTTTGTTTACTCAGAAAGGTAATACTGGTGGAACTTCACAAACGGTTTCAAATGGTGGGACCACTGAGGTCTTTGGGGCATATCCAACTGAATTGATTTCTTTTGCTGATACTTTATGGGGCTTTGATTACTTCGGTGCAGAAACATCACCAATAATTGGTCCTACTTCTGACTGGCACACTGTTTATTGGAACCTTGATTCATTAGAGTCTCCAACAGATGACTCAACGAGACTGCAAATTCATGGAATCGATTGGGCAGGAACAAAATCTTTAATGCTAGATACCTTAATACAAGGCAAAGACTCGATCATTGATTTGTATCAAATTATTGATGCTGACGATTACCCCTTTATGCAATTGTCTGCGTATCAATGGGATGAGACTGGTTTCACTCCTTCGCAAATTGACGGTTGGCATGTTTTGTATGAAGAAGTGCCCGAAGCTGCTTTGGATGGCTCAGCAGGAGTTTATTTTGTACCAGATGACAGTTTGATTTATGAAGGTCAAGAAATTGCCGTAGCCTTTGATATTGATAATATTTCTGATTTACCTATGGATTCTCTCTTGGTAAACTATTGGATTGAAGATGCCGAGCACAATGTTATTCCAATTCCTTACGATCGACAAGATTCATTAAGAGTAGGGGGAACTATTAGAGATACCCTTCAAATCGGTTCCCTTGGTAATGAAGGCTTGAATAGTTTGTGGGTAGAGGTAAATCCGTATGTGTCAATTTTTGAAAAAGATCAATTAGAGAAATATCACTTCAATAATAAAGGACAAATTCCTTTTACCGTGCTAGGAGATGATGAAAACCCAATATTAGATGTGACATTTAATGGCTATCACATTTTAAATGGAGATATAGTAGATCCAAATTCTGAGATTCTCATCACACTCAAAGATGATAATCCTTATTTAATAATGGATCAAGAGAGTGATACGGCCTTGTTTAATTTGTTTTTGACTGATCCTCAAGGTATTCAGACCAGATTGAATTTCAGAAATTCTTTAGGCGAACCACTTCTTGAATGGGTTCCGGCAGACGCTTCAAATAAAAAGTTCAAGATTATTGCTGATAAATATTTTGAACAAACCGGAACTTATAGACTTTTGGTTCAAGGTTCAGATCGAAGTGGAAACCTTTCAGGAGACATTGATTATGACATAGAATTTGAAGTAGATCATAATTCTTCAATTACTAATTTAATGAACTATCCAAACCCTTTTACAACATCAACGAAATTTGTGTTTACTCTCACAGGGGCTGAGATCCCGGATGAATTTACAATTCAGATAATGAATGTTTCTGGAACAGTTGTTAGAGAAATAACTCGTGATGAGTTAGGTGATATTCAAATTGGTCGAAACATCACTGATTTTGAGTGGGATGGTACTGACGAGTTCGGTGACAAACTAGCAAGAGGAGTTTATCTCTATCGTGTTATTGTGAAACTAAATGGAGAAGGTATCGAGCACAGAGATTCTGGGGCAGATGAATATTTCACCAAATCCTTTGGTAAAATGTACCTACTTTAAGATGCGTGCATAGCAAATTTCAAACGGTTTACCCTTTTCTTTTTCACGTTTTTGTTTCATTAAACAGTATAAAATCAATGTGTTGCAGTGGCGGTTTTTAATTTTCCGTTCAGCTATTTAGAGTTGCCGTTTATCAAAAATCGGAGAAAAAAAACCTTTTTACACCTGAGAAGACAACCTGCTTTAATTATATTCGTCTGATAAAATGTTAACATTCTACCTCGGGAATTATGCATTTTTTTAACAAAACTCAAAAACCTCAATTGCCCATGAAAAGCTATGTTTTATTTTTCATGCTATTCGGATTATCTACATTGTCTTCGGCACAGGCCGATTTGTCAACTGAAAAAGTCCATGAATTGCAAGAATTAAAATCTAATCTTGAAGGAACCTATCAGATTCAAATGATCGATTCTAGAGCTTTACCAACAATTCAGCTAAGTTTATTTGAAGAAATTCAAAACAAGAGGAGTCAAACAAATGACACTTTTATTGAACTCAGTGGTAATTGTAGAGTGTTCATTCCTTCTCATCAAGAAATTGAAAGCTCAACTTTCAAGCCTCTTGAGTACGTTACCTATTTACAATCAACATTTTAATGACAATGAGAAATTTATTAAGCTTATTAGCTTTGGTTTTCATTGCATTCAATGCAAGTAGTCAAAGTGACAATTGTGTAACGGCCACTGTTCTTGATTTGAGTTCAGGAACTGCATGTGCGAATGGATCGAATGCGGGGGCCACTAGTTCCAATACTCTTTACGGTTTATGTAACGGTATCTCAGTAAACGAAGTGTGGTACACTTACGTTTCTAATGGTTCTCAAAATGATTTTCAAATTGATCCTGGTACAATGCAAGATGCCGAGATCGTTATTTATACAGGAGGATGTGCTGGAACCTTAGAGTTGTGTGACAATTCTGCGGGTGGAGCAAATCTAAATAATTCATGGGGGATTCCTGCCGGGACACAAGTTTGGGTAGGCGTTATGTCTTCTACTTTAAGTGATGGTACCTTCGAATTATGCATTGATTCTTATACACCGCCTCCAGGTGGTGGAAACGCATGTGCAGGTGCGATCCCTGTTTGTGAAGGGACAACAGTAGTGGATATGAATCCTCTAACTTCATCTGCGGTTTTCCCTGGTTGTTTTTTAGGTGCGGTAAATCAAGATGTTTGGTTCACATTTGATGTTTTGTCATCAGGTACTTTTGAATGGTCTGCAGTGCCTACTGGAATTTCTACGGCTGTAGAGTTAGATTGGGCTTTGTTTGATATAACTGGTGGATGTCCAGGTGTAGAAATTGACTGTAATTATAATTTTGATGGAGGTGCCAATGCTCCTAACGGGCAAACACCAGGTGGAACAGGCGAATTTAATCCGCCTTCTAACTTGATAGCGGGAAATACTTACGCCATAGTTGTTGACTTTTTTAGTTCAGGCTTAATTGGTACGGTTGATTTTAGTGTCGACGGAGGTACAGCCCAAATTGCCCCTACTGCTGACTTCACTATTAACCCTGCAGGGCCTACTTGTGCCAATAGTGTCAATGTCACAATCAATGATAATAGCGTTGGTGCACCTGATTGGGATTTTGGAAACGGAAATGTTTTTTCGGGTAATAATCCTCCAATTCAAACTTATAACACTCCGGGAACTTATGCAATTACTGCTTCTTTTGGAGGTTCTTGTCCATCTGTTCATACTGAATTTGTTGAGCTCTTTGGACCTCTTAATCCAGTAGGTGCAACTGTTGATGAAACATGCCCAGGTGATTGTGATGGAGCGGCAAGTGTTGCCACAACAGGTGGTTCAGGTATTTATAATTACGTGTGGACTCCAGGTGGGGCAACTACACCAGATATTTCTGCATTATGTGCAGGTAACTATTCAGTAACAGTTACGGATGCAACATGCGGAGCCGCGCCTCCTGTGAATGTAGTTGTTGGCTCAAACGTCTGTGCATGTTTAATAACAAATTTTACTGCCAATGTGGGTGCATGTATCATTCTTGATGGCTCATATCAAACTACTGGAGTTGTCGAGTTTAATAATCCACCAACTACTGGTCAACTTATCGTAGAAGATTGTAACGGAAACCAAGATGTTTTTAATGCACCATTTGTAGGACCTTTGAATTATACGATCACTGGTCAAACAGCTGATGGAGGTGCTTGTGATGTTACTGCCTATTTCACAGATGATATGGCTTGTACACAAAACATTGCTTATGTGGCTCCAATTTGTCCATGTAATGTTGACTTCTTCGAAGCACAAATCGGATTGTGTGATCAGCTTACAGACACATATAGTATGTCTGGTTATGTAGATTTCTCAGGACCTCCGGCAACAGGAACAATGATTATTGAAGTTGATAACGGTACTACGATTTACGATACAATCATTAATCCTCCTTTTGTTTCAGGACAAACTTATAGTATTTCTGGTATTCCATCTGATGGATCCGCCAGTACAATTACTATTTATTTTTCTGATAACGCACCTTGCACAAGTATAATTGGTTACAATGCTCCAGCTTCTTGCGCATGTGCTGTTGATATCGGAACGTTCACAACTAATATTACAGGAGATTCACCAAATAATGATGTGCTTTGTTATGGTGACGTAATTGACATTACATCAAATGGTGATTGGACAGGTCCTACTGAGGCAACTAACCCTCCAGGTCCAGTTTATAGCCCTGGAGTTTCATGGTTGATGTACAGCTGTCCTCCAACTGTTGCATTGGTACCAGACCCAAATGATGACATACCAGATGATCCTTGCTTTATTGGATTAATCATGGATACAGACATGAATGATTTGAATGACCTCGGTTGGATCAATTCGTTCCCGGCAGGTACCTTTACTGATAACATTATTTATTGGGTTCCAATAACAATGTATAGTCAAGCAGGCGGAACTTACAGTTATGTGAATGGAACTATTCCATGTTATGAATTAGGGCCTTCTTACCCAGTACAATATTTACCTGAGTTTTCTTTTACTGAAACTGAAGACTGTATAACAGGTGAAGCTACAGTTACAGTAAATGGCGGATTACCTGAATTAGATGGTTCTGATTTTGTGGCTTCAAATTTATTGCCAGCTACTGCTTCTTTTGCTAATACAAATGCCACTCACGGTGGAGACATAGTAGTGACCGGATTAGTTGGTGGAGATATGTGGTCTTTCACTGTTGATGATGGCAATGGTTGTCCTTATACAATTTCGGGTGGTCCCTTTCCTCCGCTTGAAGACCCTGGTTTTTCATACACTGGTGGAACATGGTGTACAAATGATGGTGTACAGAATGTTACTTTGACAGGAGTAGGTGGTGGAACTTATACTGCTGTGCCTGCAGGATTAACTTTAAATGCGGCCACAGGTCAAATTACTACAGCAACTTCATTACCAGGAACATATGATGTTACTTATACTACACCAGGAATTTGTTTTGATGCATTAACCGTAAGCGTTACCATCAAAGAAGTACCAACAGTCAATCCAATTGCTGATGAAACAGTTTGTGTTGGAACTGACTTCACTGCAATCACATTTTCGGGATCTATGGCAACAGCTTCATATGATTGGGTAAATGATAATAATGCAATAGGTTTGGCTCTTGGAGGTAACGGAGATATTGCAGCCTTCACCTCTTTAACAGGTGGTGGAACTGAAGTGGCGAATATCACGGTTACTCCTTCTGAGAGTGGATGTACTGGAGCTACTGAAAGTTTTATTCTAACAGTAAATGATCTTGATGATCCTTCATTTGATTATGCTCCTGGATTAACATATTGTCAAACTGCAGCTGACCCAACTACAAACTTAACTGGAATGGCAGGTGGAACTTTCACATATGCTACAGTTTCGGGTGGTCCGACCTTAGATATTAATGCCGCTACAGGTGATATTACCTTACTAACTTCTGATCTTGGTGTATACGATATAACTTATAATACTGCAGGTGCTCCTGGTTCGCTTTGTCCTCAAACTTTCACTTTACAGTTTGTTATTACTGGTGCTCCGGTGGCTGACTTTACGCTAGATGTTTATTGTGCCAATAATGCTGATCCCTTACCAACTTACTTCAATGGCGGAAGTGGAGGATTATTTTCTGCTGCTCCAGCTGGTTTAGTTATTAATGCTAACACTGGTGAGGTTGATTTAGATGCAAGTACTGCAGGAACTTATACCGTAACAAATGATATTAATGTTCCTGGATGTCCGTTGGCGACTTATGATGATGACATTACGATTTTTGAAATTCCTGATGCTACTATTTCAGGAACGGCTTCAATTTGTCCTTTAGATCCATTGCCAGATTTAACAATTGATTTTACTGCGGGTGCAGCCAATTGGGATATTACATATAATGTTGATGGGGTGCCAACAAATGTGAACACTGCAGCTAATCCCTATACAATAGCAGGTGCGGCATTTGGAACTTATGATTTAGTTACTGTAACAGATGCAAATGGATGTACGAATGCAATAGCAGGGCAAGCAATAGTTTCTGCTTTACCAGTTCCAGTTTTGTCTGCTCTTGCTGATCAAGCGCAATGTGAAGATCTTGATTTGTTAATTCAAAACTTTGATGTGAATCCAGCAGGATCAATTCTTGACTGGACTGCCACTACAGATGTAGGATTTGGCTTAGCAGGAGTAGGTCAAATAGGAAACTTCACAGCAATTAATGGAACAGGTGTACCAATTCAATCAACTGTTGATGTGACGCCAACTTCAGTTGATGGATGTTTAGGATTAACAGAGAGCTTCATTGTCACAGTAAATCCATTACCAATTGTAAGTTTCACGGGCGGACCTTTGTCTGGTTGTGAGCCACTTGATGTTTCGTTTACAAATACAACTGCAAACAGTCTTAACTGTCAATGGCAATTTGGAAATGGCAATTTCATAAATGATTGTGGTCCTGTTTCTAATGTATACATGGCTGGAGATTATGACGTGACTTTGACAGTAACGTCAAATGAAGGTTGTACGGCTTCTGAAACTTATGCTTCTTATGTGAACGTATCTCCTCAACCTGTTGCAGCATTTTCATATTCACCTCAAGAGATTACTGTTGAGGATCCTGTAGTAGAGTTCACAAACTCTTCACTTAATGCAGAGATTTACAATTGGGATTTCGGAGATAATTCAGTGAATTCTGCTGTCGAACATCCGATCCACTTATTCCCTAGTGAGCCAAATAATTACACTGTGACTTTGTGGGCATATAATGCGGCTGGTACTTGTTATGATTCAGTTCAGCAAGTGATTCAAATTAAAGATGTGTTGATATTTTATGTTCCTAATATTATGACTCCAGATGGAGATGAATTCAATGAAGATTTCTTCCCTGTCTTCACATCAGGTTATGATAAGTTTGATTATCACATGACTATTTTTAATCGTTGGGGTGAAATTGTATTTGAATCTTATGATGCTTCAGTTGGCTGGAACGGACATTACGGAGACGGAGGATTAGTTCAAGATGGAGTGTATATCTGGCAGATTGATTTCAAAGAATCCATGTCTGACAAAAGACATATTAAACGGGGCCATGTAACGGTTCTAAAATAATTCTAAACCTTCACTCCTTGAGTGGAGGTTTTTTGTTTTAGATATTTTTTTTAACTTGATGGGTGACCTTTCACTCAAAAGAAGGATAAATAAGAAAAGTAACTATGAAAACATCTGTAAGTATTCCAAATCCTTGTTCTGAAGACTGGAACAAGATGACTCCTACCGATAGAGGAGCTTTTTGTGGGAAATGTCAGTTTGATGTGATTGATTTCACAGGCAAACAACCTGAAGAAATAAGATCCATCTTAAAAGAAAATGCCGGACAGAAAACGTGCGGACACATTGCCAAATCTCAGTTAGATATGGTAAACACAAATTACCATCTTTGGGAAAATCAACCTCCGAGAGTATTGAGAAGTAAATTTCTTTATGCTTGTCTTATGGTTTTCGGGTTCACACTTTTTACCGGATGTGAAACTATGACGGGTGATCACCATGAAGTTGGTGACATGGAACAGCCAGTAGGGATGATAGAAGATGTTGGTATGATTGAGGAGGATACAACACTTTGGGAAGATGATTCAACAGCAAATTGTACGACTTCAAATACTTGTGATGATGGAGTTGTAATAGACGGAATGATGGAAATGGTAGAGGGTGAGATCGAAATGATTGAGGAAGATATCCCTGAAGAATAATCTATTCTATAATGTCATAAAGTTCTTTAGCTTTTGATCTTGAATAACGATTAAAATGCCACCATTCAGTTTGGATATTCCAAAAGCCACCTGCCTTAAGAACTTCTCTTAACAACTCTCTATTTTCGATTTGTTCAACAGATAGCATACCTGAATCAAGGTATGCTTTTTCGTGTCTTGGATAAGCAATCTTTCGGCTATCATCATAGCCCGCTCCCATATCTATTGGTTCTCCTTCAAGATTTGAAATCGTTAAGTCTACCGCGCATCCATAATTATGAACTGATCCGTTTGCCGGGTTTGAAACGAATTTTGTTTTTTCCCATATAGGCATATCCAGTATATCCCACATATACTGTTGTACCGACCTTGGTCTCACTGCATCATAAACAAGTAAAGAGAGGGAAGAGTCTTTTTCTTGAAGATACTTTTGTGATTTGGATAAAGAATTTGCAACCTCAGCTTGCATATAAGCTCGGTTTAAGTGTCCGTAAACATCTTTTTCCATGAAGTTGTTTTCAGTTGAATAACGAAGCTCTACTAAAATTGTCGGATCAACATCTTCAATATTAACTAATCCGGCATCAATAATTGTTTGCTCAAGCGTGTCAACTATGTACTCTTCAATCGGTTCTTCGATCAATGTTGAATCAATTGCCTGAATTGTATCAGAGATGGAGTCATTATCAACGATTAAGTCATTTTCAGTATTTTGCTGATTATTACAAGCTATAAGACCAAGAAATCCGAATAAGAAGATAAAACGCATGAGTAGTATTTTAAATCCAAATATACCGAATTTGATTATGATGGTGAGACCTCAATCATTTGGGTATAATCCACAAACGGCTTTATCAAATAGTTTCCAAAACAAAGTTAGTTCAGAAGATGTATCGACTATTGCTCAGAAAGAGTTTGATGAAATGGTCACCCTTTTTGAATCCAAAAAAATAAAAACGAAGATATTTTCCGATATCGAAAAGAATTTACCCGATTCAGTTTTCCCTAATAACTGGATTTCACACATTCCAGGCGAGGCAATAGTTGTCTACCCAATGCTTACAGAGAATAGAAGAAAAGAAGTAAGGCCAGATATTATTGACGAAATAGTTAAGGAGCTAAACGAATCAACAATAATTGATTTGCGAACAGAGAGTAATCTCATTTTAGAGGGAACGGGTTCAATAATATTTGATCATAAATCGAAATTTGCCTTTGCTTGTGTTTCACCCCGAACTGACTTGTCTCTCTTGAAAATGTTGTGTGATGAAGTTGGATACAAGTCGATTACTTTTGAAAGCGTTGATGTAGGCGGCAAACAGATTTACCACACGAATGTGATGTTGAGCATTGCCGATAGATTTGCCGTGGTCTGTCTAGAATCGATTCCTGATTTTATCGAACGAAGTATGCTCAAAAAGAGCTTAGAAAATATTGGTAAAGAAATCGTTGATATCAATTACTCTCAAATGAACTCGTTTGCGGCTAATGCTCTTGAGGTTTTGAATGAAGAAGGAGATAGTTTTTACGCCATGAGTAAAACTGCATTTGACGCTCTTAAACCTGAGCAGATTAAACTCATTGAAAAGTCATCAATAATACTTCCAATTCAAATTGAGAACATAGAAAGAGTGGGGGGAGGAAGTGTGAGGTGTATGATGGCCGGATTCTTCAATTATCCTAAATGAAATACGATCCCGTATCTTAAATAAAGTGGCCAGTTAAAAATGATTGGAGGCAAAGGATTGTTATCATCATTTATAAAATCATACATTAACATTATTGAATAATAAGCTCTTCCCATATTGCCTGCATATCCAGCTCCCATCATGAAGGCTGGCAAGTTGGTTCTGGCACCTGCAGTAGGTGCACTGAAGTCTTCGGCATTGTAAACATCAAATTCAGCTTGCAGTAATAAAAATGGTAATGGATCTGGTTTGAATCTAGTAAAGATTCCAGCTCCATAAGCGTGAGATGAAACAGCACCTCCGGTAGTGTTAAACCTGTACAATTGATACATGGTTGATACACCTGCCGATAATCCTTTATATATATCATAGCCAGCAAAAGGTCCAACATATAAGTACAATTGATTTCTAAATGCTAATGAAAAATCACCACCAACGTAAATCCGTTTCTTGATTTCCATCATGTTATACTTCGGTTCTTTTTGATCAATATCTGAAGTATCAGTATCGTATTGTCCAAAAGACAAAGAAGAAAAGAAGAGTGCTATGATGATTAGTGCTTTAGACATTTTCTAAAATGTTCAACAGAGTTTCTTGGTGAATATTGTGCTTTCCTTCAAAGTTAATCATTTGAAAATTAAGTTGCAGGGCTTGCATTTCTTTGAAGTGGTCTTCTACAATTGCAGGCGAATAATACTCATCTTCACTGCCAAAAACAAAATAGTTTTCACTTTGATTGAATTTTGAAGTGTATTCTTTTTCCATGTCAGGAGGAAAAACAGTTGCCCAAAGTATAAAACGATCGAAGCTGTGTCGTCCGTAAGCCAAAAATCTTGAAGCTGTTGCTCCACCTTGAGAAAATCCAATTAAGGTAATCTTTGAAAATGAACACTGACTTTTGAGATGATCAAGTAGGGTGTCTAAAAATGAAATGTAGTCTTGAATATCATTCTGTCTGTCTTCTTTGGTCATCCATGAAGCTCCAACTCTTCCGTTCGTGCCGCTTTGATAATATCTGTTCAATCCTTCTGGGCAAACTATCACGTATTTAGTGGTGTCAACTTGATGAAATTTTTTGATAAAAAATTCAGCCAAATGCCCATAGCCATGCAATGCAATGATCAACTCTTTGCCATCAGACATTTCTCCCTGTGTGAAATACCTACCGCTCTTGGTAAACTTAATATGGTGCTCAGTTGAGTTCATTTATAAACTTTGATGTTATCTCTAAAACTTGGTCTCTTTGCTCTTTAAAAGGAGAGTGTCCGCAATTCTTTGGTTTAAAGTTTTGCGATTCTCCAAAAGTTAACTCACAAATACGGTCTACCTGTCTTAAAGTGCCGTATTGGTCATTTTCACCTTGAATGATCAAATTTGGAGCCAAAATATTGACAATTTCTTCTTCTATGTTCCATTCTTTGAATGATTCATCTAGCCAAATGTCATTCCAAGCATGAAAGACCTCACCATATCTTTCTCCATGATACTTTTTCAAACCATCCATTTTGCCTTCTTTCAATAAGGGACGAGCGGCCAATACCCCTTCAATAGTGAGCTCTTCATTAAATGCATGAGCGGCTTCGGTAATCAATCCTTTTATGTTCTTCGGGTATTTAGCGGCATGTATTAATGCAATTGATCCGCCATCTGAATGTCCATACAAAATGAAATCTTTGAGATTGAAATGTTGGATGAGGTCTTCAAGTTCTTCTGCTGCCAAATGCAGGTAGTCGGCTTTTCTTTCTAACAAAGAGCCTGCAGATTTTCCATACCCAGCCCTGTCATAAATAATGCCCCTTGAATTTGTTCTAAGACATAATTTATTCGGATAGTCTCGCCACATCTCTATGCATCCTAATCCTTCATGCAAAAAGATTATGGTCTGCTCAGCATCTTTAATTCCGACTTCAATCCAATTTAAATTCATCATAAAAAAACCCTGTCTCGACTAAGTCAAGATCAGGGTTGAGTTTGTTTACAATTTATGCTCTAAGATTTGATTCTCTCAGAATATTCTCCTTTACGAGTGTCTACTTTGATTTTATCTCCAGTATTAATGAATAAAGGAACTCGAATTTCTGCTCCGGTATCAATTGTTGCTGGTTTTAATGTGTTTGTTGCTGTATCGCCCTTAACACCTGGTTCAGTATAAGTGACTTCAGCTTCAATAAAAGCAGGAAGTTCAACCGTTAATGGCATTTCTTCTTCAGCATGAAATTGAATGGTACAAATAACCCCTTCACTCAAGAATTGAGGATTTTCAATCATACTAGCAGTTATGAACACTTGTTCATAGGTGCTTGTATTCATAAAATGATATCCATCACCTTCTTGATACAAATATTGATAAGAACGTGTTTCGATTCGAACTACGTCAATTTTGTGACCAGCAGAGAATGTATTGTCTACAACTTTTCCAGTCTCAATGTATTTCAATTTAGTTCTTACGAATGCAGGACCTTTACCTGGCTTTACGTGCTGAAATTCAACAACAGAAACAATCTTTCCATTGTACATCATGCATAAGCCATTTTTTATATCTGAAGTATTTGCCATAATCTTTTATTACATAGGACCTTTCAATATTCCGCGATCCGAATTTTTTATGAAATTAAGTATTTTATCTTTTATTGGACTCGCTTGAACTTCTGATTCAATAGCAGCTACGCCCGCGTTTATTGTATTGTTGAGTACAAAAAGTTGACGATATGAATCTTCTACAATTTTTACATCTTCATCAGAAAATCCTCTTCTTCTAAGTCCAATGGCATTTACCCCAGCATATGTCAATGGTTCTCTAGCGGCCCTAACATAAGGAGGAACATTTTTTCTAATTAAAGATCCGCCAGCGATAAATGAATGTTCACCAATTCGAATGAATTGTTGAGTACCTACTTTACCTTCGAGAATTACATAATCCTCAAGAATGTTGTGACCGGATAAACCAGTGTAATTAGCTAAGATGCAGTGATTCCCAACTTGACAATCATGAGCAATGTGAACATATCCCATTAAGAGACAATTACTACCCACAGTTGTTTTCTTCATGTCATCAGTACCTCTATGAATGGTAACACATTCTCTAATGATTGTGTTGTCGCCAATTTCAGCCGTCGTGTACTCGCCGTGAAATTTCAAATCTTGAGGAACTGCAGAGATTACTGAGCCTGGATAAATTTGACAGTTCTTGCCTATTCGAGCTCCAGGATATATTGTGACATTGGGACCGATATGGGTTCCATCACCGATTACGACATCATCATAAATGGTGGTAAATCCTTCAATTGTAACGTTTTCTCCAATTTGAGCATTGGAATCTATTTGAGCTAGTTTGCTTATCATTCAGTTCTGTCTTTTACTACCTGTGCAAGCATTTCTGCCGACATAACAGGCTTTCCATTAACATAAGCAGTTCCGCCCATGTTAACTAACCCTCTTCTAATAGGGGATATTAGCTTCAATTCAAAAACAACAGTATCACCTGGGCGAACCATGTTTTTAAACTTAACGTTATCAATCTTCATAAAGTATGTAGAGTACAAATGAGGGTCTTCAACTTTCGATAAAGCGAAAACTCCTCCGCATTGAGCCATTGCTTCAATTTGCAGAACTCCAGGAAAAATTGGGTTGCCAGGAAAGTGTCCTGTAAATTGAGGCTCATTCATTGTGATGTTCTTAACTCCAATGATCGTATCCTCAGTAATTTCCATCACCTTGTCAACCAGCAAAAATGGATACCTATGTGGTAACATACTTTCGATAGCTACTGTGTCATATAATGGCTCTCTTTCTAAGTCAAAGTCCTTTCCTGCGCCTTCTTGCTTTTTGATTTGCTCTTTAAGCAATTTAGCAAATTCAACATTGCCTCCATGTCCTGGACGTGCAGCCAAAATATGCGCCCTAATTGGTCTTCCAACTAATGCTAAATCTCCAATGATGTCAAGGAGTTTGTGACGTGCAGGTTCATTCTCAAATGCCAAAGCAGTGTGATTCAATGTTCCAATTCCGTCATAAGAAACGGTGAGGTTTTCTTTACCAAGAAGTTTGGCTAACCTGTTTAATTCTTCTTGTTTAATATCTCCACGCTCAACTAATACAATTGCATTGTCTAAGTCTCCACCTTTAATCAAGTCATTTTTTGCTAGGTATTCAAGTTCTTTTAGAAATACAAAGGTTCTACAATTCGCAATTTCTGTCTCAAAATCTTCAATTTTGAACATTGCGGCATGTTGTGTTCCAAGTACCGGTGAATTATAATCCACCATTACAGTAATTCTATAATTCTCATCTGGAATGGCTAAGAATTCAATTCCTTTCTCGGCATCTTCCCATTTGATATTTTCAGATAATTCGAAGTAATTTCTTTCGGCAGTTTGTTCTACTGTTCCAACCGCGTTAATTGCATCAACAAATGGCTTTGAACTTCCGTCCATAATTGGTACCTCAGGCCCATCTAATTGAATAAGAGCGTTATCTACCTGTAAAGCATATAATGCAGCTAAAACATGCTCAGTGGTGTAAACTTTTCCGCCATTTTGCTCTAAAGTTGTTCCTCTAGCTGTAGATACTACATTATCAGGGTCAGCTTTAATTGTTGGTTCACCTTCAATGTCAACTCTTTGAAATTTGTAACCGTGCTTATCTGCAGCAGGAAGGATCGTGATGTTTACTGTTTCACCTGTGTGCAATCCCACACCTGTCAGTTTGACTTCTGCTTTAAGGGTTCTTTGCTTTTCAGCCATTTGATTTTTTATTTGCTTTAATTTCTTCTAATTCTGCCTCAAGCTCTCTCAGTTTATTTAAGATATATGGCAGTCTTCTGAATCCCATATAAGATTTTTTGTAATCGTCTGCAGCAAAGGCTGGTGATCCCAAGAGCATTTCGCCTTCTTTTTTGGTTCCTTTTCCAATTCCAGACTGAGCACCAATCATAGTTCCGTCAGCCATTTCAATGTGACCAACTATTCCCGCTTGTCCACCAATCATCATGTTTTTACCAAGCTTGGTAGATCCAGCTACACCAACTTGTGCGGCCATCACAGTGTTTTCACCAATGACAACGTTATGACCAATTTGAATTAAGTTATCCAACTTCACACCCTTTTTTACAACTGTTGAACCAAGAGTAGCTCTATCAACAGTAGTGTTGGCCCCTATTGATACATGATCTTCTAAAATCACATTTCCAATTTGAGGAACTTTTTGATAATTATTTTCTGAGTTTGGAGCAAATCCAAATCCATCTGCACCAATAATGGCGCCTGAATGAATTGTGCAAGATTTTCCAATTTGGCAATCTCTATAAATATGAACTCCACTGTAAACAACTGTTTTCTCACCGAGTTTTACATTGTCACCAACAAATGAATGCGGGTATATGTGACAGCCATTTTCGATTACCACATTGTCGCCAACATATGCAAATGCACCAATGTAAACGTCTTCTCCAACTTTGGCAGTAGGTGAAACGTGGGAGCCTTCTTCAATTTTCGGCTGTTTTGCAACAGCCTGATCATACATCTCTAATAATTTTGAGAATGCCGAGTAAGGCTCAGAAACTTTAATCAAAGTACATGTTGACGGTAAATTGTTTTGCGGATTGAAATCTTTCCCAACTATAACAATAGAAGCCTCTGTAGTATACAAATGCTCTTCATATTTAGGGTTTGCTAAAAAAGAAAGTGTGCCAGTTTTTCCCTCTTCAATTTTAGAGAGACCTGAGACAGTTGCTGACGAGTCGCCAACGATATCTCCTTCTAGCAAACCTGCGATTTGTTGAGCTGAGAATTCCATGTATTCAAAATTACTAATTATATACGCGTTGAATTACCCAGAATAACGAAGTTTTCAACAAAGGGTTTGGCAATAAAGTGGATTAATTGAATAACTTATTCATCAACACTTAGATAGCAAAAACAATATTTCTCTACAGGGGTTGATAATGCCGCCACATTTGTGTTGTCTGATGCTTGTGCTAAGTCTTGAATTTGACCATTTCTAGAAAGGATCAAAATTTGCTTTGATTCATCATTATATGCACTATTCACTAATTTTTCAGTTTGGAAAAAATAGACTGATTCTTCATCTGAAAAGCCTAGCTTCTCTTGAATTTCCAGTTGTTTGTCTAAAACGTACTTCTGATCGAAAGGCTTCTTTGAAATTTCAGTTTTGAAAAGTTTTCGTGAAACGATTGCATCACATAGTTTAGCTAAAATCTTATCTTCTGTGAATTGCCATGCCTTAATAGCTGAAATTAAATCATTGTCATCAATTAAAGAGAAGTGCTTAAGTAATTCTGCATTTGAATCAAAATCATTGATCGTGACCTCCTTCTCTAAAAAGGTCTTCAAGAATGGACTTGCAAAAAGATCTTCGCCATTTTGAAACAATTCTTTAGCTCTTCTTAATATTTTAATCAGCATGTATTCACTTGACACCACCGTTTTGTGCATATATACCTGCCAATACATTATTCGTCTAGCTGAAATGAAATTTTCAATTGAGTAAATTCCTTTTTCTTCAATTACTAGTTTTCCGTCAACGACATTGAGCATGGTGATTATTCTCTCAGATCCAACAACTCCCTCAGATACGCCAGTGAAAAAGCTATCTCTCTGAAGGTAATCCAGTCTGTCCATATCTAATTGAGAAGAGACTAGCTCGTGTAAAAACTTTTTAGAATAATTGTCAGTGAAAATTTTAATTGCAAGCTCTAACTTCCCATCATATTCTTCATTCAATTTTTTCATGAACAACAATGACATTTCTTCATGATTGACTGATTTCAAAAGAGAATGTTCTAAGGTGTGAGAAAATGGTCCATGTCCGATATCATGAAGAAGAATCGCAATTATAACTGCTTGACTTTCTTCTGCGCTTATTTCCACTCCTTTCTTTTTTAGAACTGAAATGGTTTTACGCATCAGGTGCATGGCCCCAAGGGCGTGATGAAATCTTGTATGGTTAGCTCCAGGGTAAACTAAATGTGATAACCCCAATTGTTTTATTCTTCTCAGTCTCTGAAAAAAAGGATGTTGAATCAAATCAAAAACTAATTCATCCGGAATTGTAATAAATCCGTGAACCGGGTCGTTGATAATTTTTCTTTTGTTGGATATGCTAGTTTGCAAGCTCAATTGATTAAATTAACCGCTAAATTAAGATTAAATATGGAAGGCAGAATACTTTGGGCAGATGACGAAATAGATCTTTTGAAACCACACATTCTTTTTTTACAAGAAAAAGGTTTTGAAATTGATACAGTAAATAATGGTTCAGACGCAGTTGATATGGCTGATGAGACTCATTATGATATCATCTTTCTAGATGAAAATATGCCAGGACTAACCGGTTTAGAGACCTTATCGAAGATTAAAGAGAACAATTCAAATGTTCCAATAATCATGATTACCAAAAGTGAAGAAGAGCATATTATGGAAGAGGCAATTGGTGGTCAGATTTCAGATTATCTGATCAAACCTGTTAATCCGAACCAAATATTACTCTCCTTAAAAAAGAATTTAGATTCTAGAAATTTGGTGAGTCAAAAAACATCTTCAGACTATCAGCAAGAGTTTAGAGAGATTGGAATGAGATTGAATGATAGGTTAGATGCTTCAGAATGGGCTGATATCTATGATAAATTGGTGAAGTGGGAGCTCAAGCTTGAAAACTCGAATGACCAAGGGATGAAAGAAGTTTTTGCAATGCAAAAGAAGGAAGCTAATACACAGTTTTGCAAATACATTGATAAGAATTATAGAGATTGGATAAACAATGAGGATGATGATGCTCCAATTTTATCTCACCAATTACTTTCAAATAAATTGATGGACAATTTGAAGCCAGGAAATGATCCAGTCTTTTTAATTGTGATTGATAATCTAAGGTATGATCAATGGAAAGTTTTGGAACCTGAAATTACGAGATACTTTAATGTAGATAAAGAAGAGACTTTTTATTCCATCTTGCCAACAGCAACACATTATGCGAGAAATGCGCTTTTTGCTGGTTTGACTCCTCTTGATATTGAAAAGAAACATCCTCAGTATTGGAAGAATGAGTCAGAAGAAGGTGGTAAGAATATGTTCGAAAAAGAGCTTCTACAAACCAATTTAGATAGGCATAGAAAGGATATTAAAATGTCCTACAATAAAGTAATCAAGCTGGATTACGCAAAGAAATTAGTAGAGCGTTTTAACGAGCTTTTACAAAATGATTTGAATGCAATTGTCTACAATTTTGTAGATATGCTTTCTCATGCTCGTACTGATATGGAGGTGATTAAAGAGTTAGCAGATGATGAAGCTGCTTATCGTTCTTTGACTCTTTCTTGGTTTAATCATTCGCCTTTGAAAGATATGTTGAAAAAGATTTCTGAGAAAGGTTTGAAAGTTTATTTAACAACTGATCATGGAACTATCAGAGTGAACAGTCCTGTGAAAGTAGTTGGTGATAAGAATACCAATACCAATCTACGGTACAAAGTAGGAAGGAATTTGAACTTCTCAGAAAAAGAGGTAATCGTATCAAGTGACCCAGAGGCTATTAGGCTACCCAAAGAAAATGTAAGCTCTCAATTTATTTTCTCAAAAGAAAGTGACTTTTTCGCCTACCCCAATAATTACAATTACTACGTGAAATTTTATAATGACACCTTTCAGCATGGGGGGGTGAGTTTAGAAGAGGTTATAATTCCGTGGATTGAATTAAGTGCAAAATAGCATGTTGAAATTTGCCGAAATAGGACTAAAAGAATTAGATTCTGTTGCTACCAAGATTCTTCAAGAATTGAAGGGTTTAAATCAAAAATTCGTCTTGTTGAATGGAGAGATGGGGGCTGGTAAAACCACCTTCACTTCAGCTCTGTTAGAAAAGATGGGAGTTGAAGATCATGGTTCTTCACCAACATTTTCAATTGTAAATGAATATTTTTCAGTAAATTATGGTAAAATTTATCATTTCGATTTTTACAGAATTGAGGATGAGGTAGAAGCATATGATATTGGAGTAGAGGAGATTTTTGAAGAAGACGCATATTGCTTTATTGAATGGCCGCAAAGGATTCAGAACCTTTTACCCGAAAAATTCGTATCGATTGATATTACAATAGAAGGACAGAAACGCACCATTGAATTAAAGAATTATGACTGATCCAGAGACGCTCAAATCATTGATGACAGAAGGAAGTTTGTTGCCGCAAGAAGAAATGTTGGCGATAGGAAAGAAGAAAGGGAAACTGATGATTGGGATTCCAAAAGAAACAACCTATCAGGAGAATCGTGTAGCATTAAATCCAGAAGCAGTTCAGTTGCTTGTGAGTAATGGTCATAGAATAGTGGTGGAAACGAAAGCAGGTATCCAATCAAGATATGATGATGTTGATTATTCAGAGGCTGGGGCCGAAATTGCCTATGACAAAGCAGAAGTTTTCAAGGCAAATATTATTTTAAAAGTTGCTCCACCTACTGAAGAAGAAATTGAAATGATGCCTGGTAACCAAACCTTGTTATCTGCATTGCAATTAACAACTCAACCAAAAGAAACTTTGGTGAAGTTGATGAATAAAAAGATTACAGCTGTCGCTTGGGATTACATTCAAGACGAACACAATATTTTTACTGTTGTGCGAGCAATGGGAGAAATTGCGGGTAATACTTCAATTCTTATAGCTTCAGAATTACTTTCAAATTATAATACTGGTAAAGGAATTATGATGGGAGGTGTTGCAGGAGTTAGACCAACTGAAGTAGTTATTTTAGGTGCTGGAACAGTAGGGGAGTATGCTTGTAGAGCAGCATTGGGTTTAGGCGCTTCTGTCAAAGTTTTTGATAATTCAATTTCGAAATTAAGACGACTTCAAAATGATATCGGCCAGAGAGTTTACACATCTGTGATTCAGCCAAAAATGCTTGAAAAGGCAATTATGAGAGCAGATGTAGTAATCGGTGCCGTTAGAGCAGGATTAGGACGTACGCCATGTATTGTGACTGAACAGATGATTGAAGGTATGAAGCCTGGTTCTGTCATAGTTGATGTAAGTATAGATCAAGGTGGATGTTTTGAAACCTCAAAATTGACGAATCATACACAACCAACCTTTGTAAAGCATGATGTTATTCATTATTGTGTGCCAAATGTTGCCTCAAGGGTATCAAGAACTGCCTCAATTGCACTAAGTAATATCTTCTCACCAATGGTACTTCAAATGGGAGATCAAGGTGGATGCCGTGAAATGATAAAAAAAGATCCAGGTTTTAGAAGCGGAGTTTATATTTATCAAGGCAAGCTAACTTCAGAGATTCTAGGAAAGGTTTTCGATTTGCCTTTCAAGAATATCGAACTTCTGTTAGCCGCACTTTGATTCTTTACCAAGCAAATAAAGGTTTTTGAGCCATCATGTCTTTTACTGATGCCTTCAAAGAATCTAGTTTCGCATCATTGTTTGCATTCATAATAGCGCTATCAATGTATTCTACAATTTGAGGAATATCATCAGTTTTGATTCCTCTAGATGTTAATGCAGCTGTTCCAATTCTTATTCCAGATGTTACAAAAGGTGATTTGTCGTCAAATGGCACCATGTTTTTATTCACTGTGATTTCAGCTTTTCCTAATGCAATTTCTGCATCTTTACCTGTGATGTCTTTTGATCTTAGGTCTATTAACATTGAATGATTGTCAGTTCCTCCAGAGATTATTTTGTATCCTCTTTTTACTAATTCACTTGCCATTAGTTGAGCGTTGGCAATCACTTCTTTTCCGTAAGTTTTGAAAGATGGGTCAAGCGCTTCACCAAAAGCAACAGCTTTAGCCGCGATTACATGTTCTAGCGGCCCTCCTTGAGATCCAGGGAAAACTGCAGAGTCGAGTAGAGAGCTCATTTTTCTTAAGTTTCCATTTTTCAATGTAATCCCAAACGGATTATCAAAATCATTTCTCATCATGATTACTCCACCTCTTGGCCCTCTGAGGGTTTTGTGAGTTGTAGTCGTTACAATATGACAATAATCTAAAGGGTCATTTAATAATCCAGCTGCGATTAAACCTGCTGGATGTGATATGTCGGCTAGGATTATTGCTCCACAAGCGTCAGCAATTTTACGTGCTCGTGCATAATCCCAATCTCTTGAATAAGCCGAAGCCCCAATGATTAATAATTTAGGTTTTTCTCTCATAGCCACTTCTTCCATCTGGTCATAGTCAACCGTTCCAGTTTCTTCGCTTACACCATAAAAGAAGTTTTCATAAAGTTTACCTGAGAAGTTTACAGGAGAGCCATGAGTTAAATGTCCTCCATGAGATAGATCAAAACCTAATATTTTGTCTCCTGGTTTCAGGCATGCTAACATTACAGCCGCATTTGCCTGAGAACCTGCGTGAGGTTGAACATTTGCCCATGTTGCTCCAAACAGTTCTTTGATTCTTGCTATTGCTAGATCTTCTACTTGGTCAACAATCTCACACCCTCCATAATATCTCTTATGAGGAAGACCTTCGGCATATTTATTTGTCAAAATTGATCCCATTGCAGCCATCACTTGGTCGCTAACAAAGTTTTCAGATGCGATTAATTCTAAACCATGCAATTGACGGTTTTTTTCAAGTTCAATAAGGTCGAAAATTTTTGAATCAGTATTCATAAGAGATTATTTTTTTGCAAAGATATTAATCGATTTTATTCTTCGGAAAGAATTTAAATAAAACGAACAAAAACATTAACGGCATAAATGATTGGCCAAGTCCCATTAAGGTTCTAACTATTCCGTAGACATTTCCTTGGATTGAAAATAAGGCTCCTATTAAATAAAAGAAACCGGAGGTCAAGAGTATTCCTGCAAACAAGATTAGTGTTGCTTTTGAGTAAACATTATTTTCAAATTGAATTTTTATAACGAGATATGTGAGGCTGGTGAACAATAAAAAGAAGACAGCTGTCAAAATCCATTTTAAAAGTAAGATCTCAGAAGGAGACCATTCTATAAGAAATTGAAATTCATCCCTTGCTTGGTTCATTCGACCCTTTGTTAAGGTTAAGAAAATCCAATTGATATTTCCAAACAAATATTCTCTTAGGAATCCTAAGATTATGGTCAAAACAGAAAGAGATATGACACTAACTTTCTTGTTCACTTTTCGAATATTTTTTTGCAAACCAATACCATAAAAGAAAGATGATGGCATATACAAATATTGTAAATGTATATAAGTGGTTAAAGTCTAAAAACTCTGGATAATGATTCCCAATCATTACGAGTGCGGCAACACGCAGAATATTAGCTATGTGAACGATTAGAAGACCTAATGGAATAAACCATAGTTTCTTTTTGTAATCACCAGGGAAAGCAATTATGAAAATTGAAAAGATTGAAAACAGTTTAAAACCATTGCATTCATCACCAACCCAAATACCTCTGAAATTCATTCCATCCATGAATAGGACGACATGATCACTTTCAATATCGATATAGGTGGGAACGTTAAACCAATTCAAGAATGATTGAGTAAGTGAAACTATGTTGTAGTTTAATTGATAATCCCAATCAGTGTATCCTTTTATGACAAAATAGTAGAGTAGAAGCCATACAACATATAGACCTCCAGCCATTAGTATAAACTGAACGGCTTTATTTTTCAGAAGTTTTTGCATAAAAAAAATAGAGCTATAAAGCTCTAGTTTTTTTTCTGTGATCATTAATTTTCTTTGCTCCTAAAGCAGCACCTGCCACAATTAAAAAGCCGAGCCCACCGTCAACTGGCACACATTCTGGCTGCCAACAAGGAGGAAGTGATCCTGCGGATCCACCACCACCTGGAGGTGGTCCTCCTGGAGGTTGAGCAAATAATGCCATGTTTGTGGCTAACCCAACAAGTATTAAAAATACTTTATATATAAGTCCTTCAATCTTCATATTAATCTCTAATTATCTGCTAAAATACAAGTTTTTTTGTTATTCTCTTACCGTCAACATTTATAGAGAATAAGTGAACTCCTTCAACAGAGCTAGGTACAGTAACAATATTTGAACCGGCCATTACTGCAGTGGTTGTAAAGAAAACTTCTTTTTGACCAAGTAAGTTGAAAACTGAAACCTCTGCATTTTCACTTACAAATTCTTCAGACGAAATATCAATAACGTGTCCCATCTGAATAATGGTAAGGTTCTCTACTGTTTCTTGCATTCCAGAATTAATCTCTTTATTATCTAAATCTTCAGCTTCATTTGAAAATAAGATTTTGAATCTATCAAACTCACCTGCGTCAGTATAGAATACGTACTCAGGAGTTCTAGTGAGGTCAATGAATTTTCCAGTTTCTAAATCAATTAAGTAAACCTTGTTGTAGTTTTCAAATCCTTCAACATTAGAACTAGCGAAAGTGTAGTACCCGTCGTTTTGGAATGAAGAGTAAATGTCAAATGACTTTTCTCTCACATCCGAATTGATCCAGTTTTTTCTTAATAAATCGTCAAATGTTTTAATTGCAATATTTGGACACTTAGCGTCTCTTAAGTTTAAATGTCTCACATCACGGATAGTGTCAAAACCATCTTCTGTGTCAGGGTGCTCTTCGAAACTAATTGTTGTTTCATATGTTGACGCATTTTCACGAACTGTAAAATAGATCCCTTTGTCTTGGCTATCTGAACTTCTAATAAATGTTGCGTTTTGATCAACTTTGTCAGTTTGATCAAAAGTGAAAAATCCGTAATCAAATGTCCAGAATCCCTGCCCAGAAGCTAAAAGACCGTTGTTTAGTTCAGGTATACTTGCAGTGTTTGAAGCTCCATCATACCATTGATAACCTCCTGTTGAGGTATCATAGATGTAAAAGTAGTTGTCAACGTGGTTACGTGCAACATTTGAGAATAAGATTGGAGATGCATAAGGGTTTCCTAGTGAATTCCAGTCGTTAAGAACATTAACAACAAGATCACCTTGTGGGTGTAAAGTACCTGTCACCGATACGCTTCCGCCGTTCCAAGTGGTGAGGTCGTCACCAATAAAAACTTCATATCCTGTTCCAGGGTCGAGAGTAGTGTTAATGTCTGTTACATCATGGTAGGCTCCTTGATAATAACTCTTTACTGAATAAAAGCAGCCTCCAACACCATAAGCGCATCCATCAGGAAAACCTTCACCTGAAATCAAAATAGTGTTATCCCACATGGCTAAAGTACCATTCGTTATTGGTGATGTCATATTACGATAATCTGCATTACCCGCGGCTAAAAATCTATCCACTCTAACGTTACCAGTAATTGTACATGCCGGTTTGATTTCACCGATTCGTCCACCACCTGAAGCTGCGTCAGAAGCAATAATTAATATTCCACCAGAGGTATTGTCAATCACCAAATCACCTTTTTCCATAAGTAAACTTCCTTCAAGCGATAAAGTTGCAGGACTCAGAGTTACTGTAGATCCAGTAGTGTTGTTAAGTTCTACATCATGTAAAGTATAAGTTCCGCCCAAACAATCAAATGTTTGATCAACTGAACCTCCAAATACAATTTTCCCCGCTGACAATTCAAGGTCTCCATCAATTTCTGAAGAACCATAAATGTTCAAGTCAAATTCTGAATCCATTGTTAATTTGCCTTCAACATAGAAGTCATATACAAAAGCGTCTACATCAACTGTTACATTATGGGGAGCTTCTATTAAGACTTCACTAAAGCAAGTAGGAATGCATCCACAATCCCAAGTAGTCGTCTCACTCCAATCACCCGTATTTATAGAAGTGATAATAGCGGGTGCATCTCCTACTAAAGTGAAGAAGTCTCCTGTTTGAAGATCGACATTAGTAAAAGTTACAGTTTCATCACCAGCATTGTATGTTCCGCTTAAAATATGATCAACTGTTCCACTCATATCGGTATCACCATCAACTATAAGTGAATATGAATCAGGGTCACCTGAATAGTTTATTGAAGGGTCTAAATCAAAAATTAGGGTAATATTTCCAAGATCACCAGTTTTTTCAGCTCTCCATTGCCTTGTAAATCTTTGAGATCCGCTTAATGATGTGGGTACATTTGATGATAGGTTGAATGAAGTAAGTTCGACATCATCATGTCCAATGAAAAGATACTCGCCGTCATTTAAGTCATCCGGTGTATTAATTCTAACTACACCATTTCCTTGTGAATTAATGTGAGAATTACCTCCACTTTCTTGTCCAATACCAACAACCCCTAGTCCATGACTCGCCTGAAATGTGTACATATCGGTTGTTGCAGAAATACCATACTTGGCAGATATGTAGTTTTCTAAAATGTTTTGTTGTGTAGAGTTAATATCAGCTGAAAAAACAAAAATCTCAGCTATCTGCCCATCAAAGAAGTAATGGCTAGCTCCGAAACTATTTGTTCCGCCAATCCAGAACTCTTCATGAGTGCTTGTATTTCTTAAAAGATTGGGATTCACTTCATCTACAGCAAAATCTGTTTCTCCGGTCAATTCACCGGTTCCCATGTCATAGGTTCCTGCATAAATGTGAACTCCAGAAGGTGATGATAAGTCAGCTCTTATTAATGATGAGTGTTTATGTCCATAGACGTCCATTGCGCCACCTTGCGTAAGTACTCCAGAGAAGGCAGCATCTGCACCAGAAGCTCCGTAATCAATATTGAAAGGGAGTGAAAGAGGAGCAGCATTATCAACGTTTGCAACACAGAAAAATTTGAATTTTGTAAGATTGTCTAACTCAGATTCTGCACCTGCCGTTAAACATTGTGAACCTTGAAAGTCAATGGCATGCCTACCATTCACTGAATTTGTGATGTAGAAAGGTTGATCAGTAGGATCAGCTTCTATTGCATCATTACCATTGCCTGAGTAATCTGTCCAGGTCGTAACTGCAGAACCATTTGAACCACCCATGGTGTGAGCGTCCAGCCAAAAAGGAGCTGTCGTGCTCGAACCTATTCCCCCTGGGCCAGTTTGAGCAAAACTGATTGTACAACAGGAAGTTGCTAAAATCAAAACAATTTTTTTAACGTTCATATAGTTCATGTTAATAGGTTTTTCAAGTGCTTGCAAATGTAGTTAAATATAACAATTAATTCAAGCTTGTAGTTATATGACGCAACATTTTAGAAGGGGTTGGTGAAACATTGTGATTTTGTTTGCGTATCTAAAAGAATTATCAAGTAAGTAAAACGAGAAAAATAGAATGAAAGAACAGAGAATAAGCGGGCCTTCAAATACCTTGATTGAAATGAAGGATCTTAAATTTTTGTGGAAAATGGTCTACAAAAATTTGTTTGTAATTCTATTATCTCCGGTAGTCTTTTATGCAATTGGACACATTTATGCCTACAGACTAAATGATATCTATGGAGCTAAGGCTCAACTGTTACTGAAATCTCAAGAAACGTATGATTATCAAGATCCAATTTACCAAGGTTTAGGAGCTTATGGAGCTTATATGGATGTAGCCAATCAAATCAGGATATTACAATC
>Ga0316204_10004088_pt1 | contig 27171 bp, 31 predicted proteins | sample 6monrhotite_MG_2_FD_205661 | JGI IMG/M metagenome (GOLD analysis project Ga0316204, IMG submission 205661) | Microbial mat bacterial communities from mineral coupon in-situ incubated in ocean water Damariscotta River, Maine, United States -... | ecosystem: Environmental > Aquatic > Marine >...
GGGTAAAAGTCGATGAGATTGCCGAAGGTGCAGTTACTGGGATCGTTGAGAACGATGGTGTTTTGGCGTCAAATAAGGGTGTTAACTTTCCAAACACAAAGATCAATATCAATATCATCACCGAAAAAGACAAGGCGGATATGCTCTGGGGTATCAAGAACCAGGTCGATTTTATGGCGATCTCCTTTGTACAAAATGCGGATGATATGCGACAGGCACGTGCTATATTGGACGAGCACGGCGGCTATCAAGAGCTGATTGCCAAGATAGAGAAATTTGATGCGGTAGAGAACATCGATGAGATCATAGCCGAGAGTGACGGGATCATGGTCGCGCGCGGCGACTTGGGCATCGAAGTGCCATATTATATGGTGCCGACGATCCAAAAAGAGATTATCAAAAAAGCCAATGCCCAGGCAAAACCTGTCATCACGGCCACGCAGATGCTTCTGTCGATGACAGAAAACGAGATCGCAACGCGCGCGGAGATCTCGGATGTGGCCAATGCAGTACTTGACGGGACGGATGCTGTGATGCTTTCAGAGGAGTCAGCCATCGGGCACAATCCTACTTTGGCGGTACAGACGATGTCAAACACCATTATCCAGGCCGAAACGATCTACCCATATAACAAGTTTGACAAGTTCAAAAACCGTGATGCCAAGGATATCATTGACCTTTCAACGACACAGCTTGCTACGAAGTTGAACTCAAACGGCATCTTGGCGTTGACGACATCGGGTATGTCCGCGAAGAAGATGTCACGGTACCGACCCGATGTCGATATATTGGCGGTAACGCACGACGACAAGATCGCGCGTAAACTGACACTGGCCTGGGGCGTGGCACCTGCCTTTTCGGTACGCAAGAATAAGCTGGACCTTATGCTCTCGGAAGTCATGCATACCGGACTTGACCGCGGTGTTATCAAAAGAGAGAATACTTATATCCTGACAGCAGGTGATCCTGTCGGTGTTGCCGGGACAACCAACAACATCCGAATCTTAAAAGAGATAGAGATTGATTACTTTGCAGGTCTGAGCGAGAAGAAAAAGAAAAAAGAGGAACCTAAAGCCGCAACGCTTTTTTAAGCGTTTCATACATTTAAAGTGATATGATAGTACTAAGATTCAGGGCGCGTATGATTGCCTAGTCGGTGCTCGAGCGGCCTGCTAAGGAAATAATCATGGAACAAGAACTCTTGAAGATGTGCGGGTACAAAGTAGATCAGAGAAGTCTCGATCTTGTAGGCGAGATAAAGAGCAACTATCTCTGTTTTGATGCAGTAGTAGAAGCCTTGAAAGATCTTCAGCCTTTTTTAGAACACAGTGATTATTATCTCTCTTTGCTTAGCGGTCATCATATGATCAAGATTAAAAATGATCTTTTAAATGACGATGACATCATCTCACTTGATGGTGAGATCCTTGTCTGGGCAAACGAGCATAATATAGAGTTGCAAGAAGAACCGGGACAGATATCAATACTTGGACGACGGTCGGAAGATTAGGGAGACAATATTAAACAGCTGATACTGATATGCCTTTTGGGAAGTCTTGTTCTTGAGGCGAGGGACATAAGTGCTTTTATAGATGACTTTAAGGCACAAAAATACGATGAGGTCTGCGATAAAGGGATAGCTCTTTATTACGGGGGTTATACCGATGAGAACTTTGTCTCACTTGTTGGGGTCTCTTGTGCTAAGGTGGACCGTATCAACCTGCTTGGAATGTTGCAACGCTCTTTAGTCAACAGCAAGTCTTCACGTGAAAATGCTTCCTACTTCTCTACGCTTATCTTGCAAAAACGTTTGATCTATCAGTTTATGATCGATGATGTGGATGTGGGAAATCTGACTCTGCCGACTTCTACACATCTTCTCTCACGGGTGTTTGAACAGTTAAGCGCGGGTAAATACAAGGTGCTTTCTACGTCGCCGAAGCTGGTGGAGCTTGACGCCAACGGAAGAAGAATAATTTTGTCGCTCTCGGACGACGATCCTGTCAAAGTACTGATCGATGAGTATACGACAACAGGTGAACTAGAGCGTCACTGGTACCAGTAGGGCCACAATAACCGCTTAAATAACGTTTTTTTACTTTTCGCAGCAGTATTCATAAATAGACTAAATCTTTATAAATGCCTGGCCAATGAAAGAGATATATGTGTTAAGATTTCATTTATGAAAAAGAAAATTATTATTGCGTTACTACTTTTGGGTTCAGGTCTGTTTTTGTATCAAGGTTTTTCTCTTCTCTTTCATGGCGAGAAAAAGGTTGAAAAGATAGAGGATAACACCTCTTTCTAAGCTCACAAAACTATTTTTTTAAGTTCGCTTTGTAGGGGAACTGCATCGTTACACAGTGGAGACTTCCGTGCTGGCGAATAAGCGTAGAGCAGTCGACCGGAACAATCTTTCGTGAAGGAAAGACCTCCTGCAGGGTCTTTAATGCTTGTTGATCGCTTGCGTCATTGTAGACAGGCACCAAAACCGCTTCGTTCATGATCAAAAAGTTGGCGTAGGTCGCAGGCAGACGTTCATCTTCATCGTAGATCGCTCGTGTGAAAGGAAGCGGTACAAGCCGAAACGGCTTGTTGTCTTGGTCTGTAAAGCCTTTGAGTTGCTCTTCCATCGCTTGGAGTGCTTCATAGTGCTCATCCTCTTTATCATCGCACTTGAGGTAGACAATAGTGCTTTCATCGGTAAAGCGTGCCAGGGTGTCGATATGACTGTCCGTGTCATCGCCTTTGAGGTAACCATGATCCAAGGAAATGATCTTGCTGACACCAAATGCTTCTTTTAAAACATCCAGACTCTCATCTTTACTAAGTCGGCTGTTGCGGTTAGGGTTAAACACACACTCTGAGGTGATCAGAAGCGTGCCTTTCCCGTTACTTTCTATAGCACCGCCTTCGAGGATAAAGTCCATACATTTCATCGGTGCATCATAGACAGTAGAAAGTCTTTGGCTCATCTCGTTATCCAGATGCGCATCAAATTTACCGCCCCAGGCAGTAAAGCTAAAGTCTAAAAGCAGCGCTTTGCCATCCTCGTAAACGGTGATAGCCGAAGAGTCCCTTGCCCAGGTGTCGTTTGTCGGAATTTGGACAAAATGGATATTGGTGTGTGAATTGAAGTGTGCTTTGACGCTTGAGAGATCATCACAGACAACAAGACACTGCTGATACATAGCGATAGCGTTGATGATAGCTATGAAGTTCTTTTGTGCCTCTTCAAGGTAGTCGTTCCAGTCGCTCTTACTATGCGGAAAGACCACCTGGATGAAAGATTGTTCTTCAAACTCTGCGGGTAAACGTCTCATATTTATATCTTATCCTTGTTGGGTATTCCATGCTATAATTTCGCCATGTCATACATTGAGCTCAATAAATCATCTTTTTTTAATAATCTCGACATTATCGCGCAAAAAACTGCAGATACAGCTAAAATCGCACTTGTCTTAAAAGACAATGCGTACGGCCACGGTCTACTTGAGGTAGCACAGATGGCCAAAGAGTATGGAATATCCAAGGCAGTGGTTCGCCGTGAGGAAGAAGCGGAGCAGATCAAGGGACTGTTTGATTATATATTGATCCTCTCTCCTGTTTTTCCCGTATCCAATACAGCCGATTATAATTATACGATCAATTCCATTGAAGACATAGAGAAGTTCCCGCCAGAGAGCCGTGTAGAGCTGAAAGTCGATACGGGTATGCATCGTAACGGTATCACTATGAACGAACTTGAGGATGCCTTTAAGAAGATAGAAGCTAAGAAGTTGATTTTGGAAGCCGTGTTGACACATCACAGGTCATCTGACACGATGAGTGCGGAATGGTTTTGGCAGAAGAAGAACTTTGAAGCAGTCAAAAAAAGGTCCTTAGCGTATAAGAAAGAGCTTCGTTTTCATTCATCCAACTCGGCTGCTCTGTTTCGTTCTTCAGACTGTGACGAGGATATGGTACGCGTAGGGATCGCGGCATACGGATGTTTGCAGATGGACCAAGGTTTTGAAGAGAGAGGGCTCAAGCCTGTTCTCTCCCTCTATGCTGATAAGATAAGTTCTCGCAGACTTACCAAGGGAGAAAGAGTAGGTTATAACGCTACCTTTGAAGCTGATGAAGAGATAGAAGTGTCTAATTATGACATCGGATATGCTGACGGTCTTATGCGTTCGCTTTCAAATAATTATCGCACACCTGAGGGATATACACTTCTTGGACGCGTCTCGATGGATAACAGTACCTATAAGTGCAGCGAGCAAAAGCTTCTTGTCTTTGATGATGCCAATGCGGTCGCTGGTTTTGCCGGCACGATCGGTTACGAAGTCTTGACCAGTCTTTCGCCTTCTATAGCACGCCGTATCATCTAGACCTCATGGAAGCGGAAATACTGGAGATCATCTACCAGGATGAACACATCGTTGCTATCAATAAGCCTTCAAATCTGCTGGTTCACCGTTCGTGGATAGACAAAGAAGAGACACGCTTCGCCATTCAGATACTAAGAGACCAGATCGGTCAGTATGTCTATCCCGTTCACCGCCTGGACAAACCGACTTCCGGTGTGCTTCTTTTTGCTTTGAGCAAAGAAGTCGCCCGAGCCATCTCGGAGCAGATGCAAGAGAGAGCCTTCAAAAAAGAGTATATCGCTATTGTACGCGGTTATACACCCCAAAGCGGTGAGATCGATTATACGCTCAAAGAGGTCTTGGACAAGATGACGGACGCGAAAGCCCAAACGGACAAAGAGGCGCAGTCTGCCGTTACCGGTTACGAGACCATATCACAGGTGGAGCTGCCTTTCTCGGTGGGAAGGTACAAGACGACCCGCTACTCTTTAGTCAGCTTGAGACCTCGCACCGGCAGAAAACATCAGCTTCGACGTCATATGAAACATCTGTTACATCCCATAGTCGGTGACACCAAGTATGGACGAGGTGAACATAACCGGTTTTTCAGGGAGCAGTTTGATGCGCACAGGCTTCTGCTTCATGCGCATAAACTGACATTTTTGCATCCTGTCTTAAACAAAGAGATGACCTTATCAGCAGGCGTGGATGAGGTTTTTTTAGACCTGTTCGCTCAGCTTGGTTTTGCATGTGAGGATAATTATAGACAAAGCGGTTTTACAATAGCCGTCTAGCCTGCCAATAATGGTTACGCCAATACCCTTTTTTTACACTGGAGATAGTGACGCCACGACTGCTTGAGGCGTGCATGAACTTTCCCTTCTCTACATAGATACCGACATGTCGGGTCCGGTACCCGGTCTTGAAAAAGATCAGGTCGCCTGCGCGGAGCTCATTGATGTAGACGCGTTTTCCTATTTGCACCTGTTCTTTTGTCGAACGGGGAAGATCGATGTTGAAGATGGACTTGTAGCTTTTATAGATAAAACCGGAGCAGTCTACGCCATCCATTGAAAGTCCGCCATACTCATACGGTGTCCCTCTCCAGGAGTTATATTGGGCATAGAGTTTTTTAACGGTAGGTGTGTGTTTTGAGGTTAAGGGCTGCGCGGGAGCCGGAGGTCTCGAAGAACATGCACTGAAGAAGATCGTGATGCTTAAAGCAAAGAGTAGAGATTTCATGCCTTAAGTATAGCAAAAAACGTACCCTGCTATTTTTCAAGATTCCTCTCCTTGGATGCTATAACGATAAAGGTCAGCAGCGTAGTAACAGTAGTGATCAAGATAAAGATGACAAATTGCATAGGAACCCTCCTGTGAAGAGGGAGTCTAAATGAGTTATGTGTAGAAATAGTGCGTGTCAGGAGATCTTGATGATCGCTTGAGAGAATACGACTCCATCGATGCCTTCTTCAGCCAAGGCTTCGATCTCTTCTTCATCCTTGATATGGACAAGGACCTTCGCGTCAAAGAGGTAGGTGTCGGCTGCAGTTTGAACACTTTTCGCGATCTCATCATTGACTAATAGATATTTTGCATCCAGGTTTTCACCAATGATGGCTTCTGTCAGGTTGGAGATATCTAGAGCAAAGGCAAGATCATTCTCACGAGCATGCTCGATAAGATCAAAGACCTCTTTATTGTAGGTAAAAAGCAGACAGGCATTTGAAGGGGTGTGGGCTATAGCCTCGATAGAGTTGATATGGTAAAACTTCTCGTTAAGGATACGAGGGTGTCCGAATAAAAGCATATACTAAGCCTTTCTACATTCATCTGAACAGAAGTACTCACCGTTTTGCAAGAGTGCTTCGTTCAAAGAGATATAGGTCCCGCATGCGGAGCATGCTACCATGTCTGCATCATCATCGTTGTTTGTTTTATGTTTGGCTTGGGTCTTGTTTGGGAGAGGCTTCTTCTTGATGAAGAAGAAGTAGACAGCAGCGACGACGACAATGACCAATAACCATTTCAGCATTTAAAACTCTTTGTATAAATATTATTTTTCTAATTATAGGGAGTTTTTTCTTTAATAATGAACTTCGGCTATAATTTCGATTTTAAGGAGAGTGCGTTAATGTTTGATTTTATGGATAGTGATGGGTTTATCATCGGATTGGAGATCGTCTTCTTGCTGTTTATCGGCTATGATGCATGGAAATATTCCAAGACGAAAAAACGAGAATATATCATCAATATTGTCTTGGCAATAGGTTTTGCTGTCTGGGTGCTTTACCCTTTTTATACGAAATATTATACCTGGGAAGAAACAGACAGAGAGGCCTTGATGCAGAGCTGTCTGAATGATCACAATGCAAGCTATTGCAGTTGTATCAATAACAATATCTTTAAAGAGTACGAGCTTAAAACTTTTAAAGAGATCGATCAGAAGCGTGACAAGGACTTCTTGGATTTTATAGACGATGTCAAGAAAGGGTGTCTTGAAGATTGATATCGTCTTTGAGAACGACAACTTTGTCCTTGTCAATAAGCCGGCAGGTCTAAGTTTTCACAGCGAAGATGGCCCCGGTCTTGTTGTCATGCTCTGCGAACAACTGGAAGTCGAGCAGCTCTATAGTGTGCATAGGCTTGACAAGATGACCTCAGGTCTGCTGATCCTGGCAAAAAGAAGCGAGGTGGCCAATGCGCTGAGCCGATGTTTTGAAGAACGCCAGATAGAGAAGTTCTATCTGGCACTTTCGATGCGCAAACCAAAAAAAAAGCAGGGTTGGATCAAGGGGGATATGGGAGCTTCAAGACGGGGTTCATATAAGCTTTTAAGTACACATGCAAACCCTGCCGTAACCCAGTTTATAAGTACCGCGCTGCGCACACACGAACGCTTTTTCCTTGTCAAGCCGCATACTGGCAAGACCCATCAGATACGCGTAGCCCTCAAAAGTATGGGCTCGCCTGTAGCAGGGGATATACGCTATGCGGCTTCGGATGATGCCAAGACAGAAGAGCGCGGTTATCTGCATGCCTATGCTTTGCGTTTCACACTCAATGGGGAACTCTTTTCGTTTGTATGTCTGCCGGACGCAGGTGAACGTTTTCTCAGTGATGAATGCGTACAGCAGCTCTCGCTCTGGTCCGAACCTTGGACGTTATTTTAAAAGCGCTTTATATACCTCAAGTTTTTCCTCGAAAGGCATGGCGGCATAAGCCGGTGATGGAGAGGGAAGCAGAGCTTTTTTGACAGGCAGGTCTTTATACGCTTTGTTGAAGATAGCCTCGGATTTTTTTCCTGTAAAGAAGACAGTCTCTATAGAAGGATACTCACTCAAAAGCTGTTTGAAGTCATTGGCTTCTATCTCTTTTAGGTTTTGATCACTGGAGTTTTTATTGTCCCGTTTCAGGCTTTTTGCACTGTCCCAGAGAGCTAGATGATGTTTTTTACAAAGGGCTGTTTTCTTTTCAATACTGGAGATATCCTCGTCAAAAACTTCGGCCAATAAGGGCCAGAACTGGTTACGCGGATGAGCATAATAAAACCCTTCTTCAAAAGATTTCAGGCTTGGGAATGAGCCGAGTATCAATATCTTCGAGTCAGGAAAGATGATAGGTTTAAAAGGGTGGTGTTCCATCTCGTCATTGTAGGATAATCAAGATAAAAGTCAAGAAATGAAATCCTTTATCAAAGTATTAGGGCCTATTGCCATGATATAAGGTGCAGAGTCTATGACAATAAGAAGCGCTTTAAAATTCGTTCGAACTCTGAAGTATCAATAGGTTTTGCCAAAAAGTCGTTCATACCCGCTTGATCAAAACGTTCTCTGTCTTCTGCCATGACATTAGCAGTAAGGGCGACGACCGGGGTAAAGACCTTTTGCTTCTCCTCCTCGTATAGGCGTATCTCTTTGACGGCTTCTACGCCTGTCATGTTTGGCATATTTTCATCCATCAGCACAAGATCAAAATCTGCCGTCTTGAAGGCATCCACTGCTTCAAGACCATCATTTGCTATGGTGTATTGAAGCTTGTACTCATCAAGCAAGATCTTTATCAGCAGTTGGTTGGTTTTATTGTCTTCTGCGACTAAGATATGCCCTTTATAGCTCGTGCTTTTAGAACGTTCTTCTTGTGTGTCTTCAGCACCTTTATCTTGAAAACATGCGTTGAGTATAGTGATCAGGTCCAACGGAGTGTAAGGGGCTATTAGCTCTCTGATCTGATCATGATCATCAAACAGACTGCTTTCATGTGCCATTAGAGCAAGTGCAGTTTTTTTCGAGACTAAGATCTTCTTATTGATCGTATCTTCAGGTACAAAGACGATGATATCGGCATCAGAGTCTCTTATCTCAGTTATAGTATTTATCTGAGTGAGCCCAAGATCGCTAAGGTATCGTTTGATGAGGTCAAGTTTTTCTTTATCACTTTCTATTGTATAGACAAGGTCTATAGTCTTCGTTTTAAGGGATTTATCAATATGGATAGATTTGTCTTCTATAACAGCGCAAAGAGCTACTGGCAGAGTCAAGGTAAAGGTGCTTCCTTTTCCATGGACGCTTTCTACCAAGATATCTCCGTTCATCAGTTCAGCAAGTTTCTTAGATATGGAAAGCCCCAATCCTGTCCCGCCGTATTTTCGTGTCGTAGAAGTGTCCGCTTGTTCAAAAACATTAAATATCTTCTTTAAAGTGGTCGGTTCAAGTCCTATGCCCTCATCTTGGACTGAAAGATATAAGTTCTTATTCTTATACGTAATATCAATACGTATTACCTTGTTTTCAGGAGTGAATTTAAAGGCATTGCTTAGAAAATTAAACATGATCTGCTTGATCCGAGTAAGGTCTGATTCCATGCATTGCGGAATGTTCGGGTCGATATAACAAAGGAAGTTTATGGACTTCTCATTTGCAGTGATCATGAAAGATTTGCTGGCTTGGCTGAGTTCTATAAGCGGGTTAAAAGGATGACAGTCGATAATAAGTTTTCCGCTTTCGATCTTAGAAAAGTCAAGTATCTCATTGATGACATGAAGCAATGTCTGGGAACTTCCCGCAATAAGGTTAAGGTAAGAGAGTTTCTTCTCGTCCGTCTCTGCTTTTTTAAGTATCTGTACAAAGCCTAAGACGGCATTTAAGGGTGTTCGAATCTCATGGCTCATGTTGGAGAGGAACTCACCTTTGGCCTTTTCTGCACTTAAGGCTTTGTTGCGAGCTTGGACGAGTTCTGTTACTTCGTAACGTATGGCAAGGTATTCGGTGATATGTTCGTTATCATCGAGTAGGGGAATGATAGTCGTATCGACAAAGTATGCTTCTGCGTTTTTCTTACGGTTTATGATAATAGCATGAAAGATACGTTTGGATGAGATGGTCTGCCATAGTTCACGAAAGACGTTTTCATCCATATAGGGATGTTTGATCAGTCTGTGGTTATTACCTAAGAGTTCACTTCGTGTGTAGCCGCTTATCTCAACGAACTTGTCATTAACATAGGTAATATTCCCATGAATATCTGTTTTTGATACGATAGCACTGCTTTCAAGAGCATGAAAAAATTGTTGAAGTTCATGAATCGATTTATTGAGATTATTTGTCCGCTCTGCGATGTGTTCTTGCATGGTATGCATGGCGAAGAAGAGTTTTCCCATCTCATCTTTCTTTTTTGGATCAGATGGAATATCTATCGGTGTGTCCTGGGATACAGCCTGCGCTATTTGTGCTAGTTTTTCGAGCGAACCCTCCAGACCTTTTCCGATAAGATAGGCAATTAAAACACCTGCAAGCAGAGCTAAAGTAATGAGTGTATAAGAGCTGTTTTTATTGGCTTGTATGCTCTTTGATATCCCTGTAATGTCAAAAGCAAAATAGATATGACCGATATGCTCAGTTTCGACAATGATATCAACATAATGCAACAAAAATATATTGTCATCATATTCAAGAAATCGATCAGTTTGTTTCAAATCATGAAAGGCGCTCGCGGGTAATATATCTTTTTTTATAAACTCTGAAACGGTATGGTTATTGAGGTCAGCTATTTTGACAGCAACGACATTGTCTATCTTTGAAAAACTTTTGACCACATCATCTATGGTAGCTACGTCATACGTAATAAGAGGTGTTTTGATGAGTTCTACAAGAAGTTCGCTGGAAGCTTGTATCTTTTCTTTTGTGAGGGTTTGTGAGGCATTATCCAAGGAGGAGAAGTTTAGACCCGTGATCAGAGCCAAAAAAAAAGCCTGTACCAAGATAAATGAGAGAATAAACCTTGCTTTTAGCGAGTTAAACATACTGTTATTCCGGCATTATGTTGAGTAAGACAGCGAGGTCTTCAACACTCTTGTATTCGCTGTTATCGATCTGATGCAGGGCTTTGATGCTCAGGGCCTGTAAGAGCGTTGTAGGCATCTGCAAGAGTGCGTCGACGATACGTTGTGTCGTCTCTTCTTTAAGATCATCTCTGAACGCAAAGGGATGACTTGGATACGCTTTGGTCCTATGGACAATATGCAGGTTCTCTTTCGTCTGTATATCATTCATATTTTTAAAGGTCCGTTCGATGCCACCACCTACATCGCCGATATCTCTGCTGACAGCTTTATAGACTGAATCGTGTGAGTTTACATAACGAGCCTTCTGCAGGACTTTGGGATCGACCTTAAATGTCTGGATCAAGTCATGTTTTGTTAAGAGCGTAGCGGCAAAGGCATTGGGGGAGGGAAAAAGATAACGGGTGTCTTTTGATTGTAGCCGTTCAATACCGCTGCCTTTTTTCATAACCAAGATCCCTCGGATGTTCTTATCTGCCCTGATCTTTGCGCGATAATCCTGCTTTTTATGAGCAACAACATAATGATAGGGGTTCATATAAGCAAAATCATAGCCTCCGCTGTAAAGGACTTTTTCAAACTCGGCTATAGACCTCTCCGTCTTAAAGATGACTTTTTGACCGGTCTTGTCTGAAAGGTATTCCGCTATTGGCTGCCAGACTTTTTGAAGTTTCAGTGGACTTTGCTGGGGAACGACACCCATGATGATGTCAGCATGGATCAGTTGTACGGTTACAAGCAGTGAGGTAAGAGAAAGACAAATTAATCTCATTTTTAACCCTTTGATCTATTATAGGTTTTTCCTATATTTAAGTCAATGGTTACAGGTTAAAAAAAGAGCCTATTGGATATTAAACTGCTTTTTATAGGCCTCTTCAAGTGTCATCGATTTATCTTTGTAATCGATGATATCACCGATCTCGATCTCAATGGTACGCTTTTTTTTCTCATCTTTGAGTGAGGACATCAGGACATCATTGGCTTGCGTACGTATGAAGACAGGAAGCATCGGAAGTCGGTTCTTGACAGCAATAATACGAGAGCCTTCTTTGAACTCGCCCAGCTCTGTGCCGGCTTTGTTTCGCGTACCTTCGGGAAAGATAAAAATAGAGTCTCCTTCTTTGACACATTTTTTAATATCTGAGAAAAACTCGCCCATCTGAGAAGAATCCCTGTCCAGAAGTATCGTCCCGCCATTTCGTACAAAGGTCCCGAAAAAGAAAGAGTTGTAGAGCTCTTTCTTGGCGATCCAATGGCCGTAGATATTTGTGTCTTGCATGGCGATCTCGACGATAAGCGGATCGATAACGCTTCGATGGTTTGAGACAAGCAGGAACTGCCCGTCTTGGGGAAGCTTATCTTTGTTGATAACAGAGATACTGATATTTAACTTGCCAAGAAGCTGCGCGGCGTAGTTGATACGAAGCTGTTTTTTTTCTTTGGGATCTTTTGCCTTTTTGAGTTTAAAACCATAGTAGTTAGTAAGATAAGTCGCATAAATAGCCATTTTAAACTGATTGAAAGTCAAATATTATTCCTTGAAAATAGTAATAGAATGATATCCGTTTTTTGTTTAAAAAGTCATGTTTCAAACTCTGCCTAGGTGAGTAAGGTTATACTTCCGATATATAAATCCCATTGCGGAGAAGTAAAATATGAACACTACCCAATTTTCTACACTGCCATTATCCAAGGAGATGCTGCATAACCTTGATGAACTAGGGTTTGAGTCCATGACCCCGGTACAAGAACAAAGCCTACCGAAGATCTTGGAAGGCAGCGATATTATCGCCCAGGCCAAGACCGGAAGCGGAAAGACGGCTGCGTTTGGAATAGGTCTTTTACATAAGCTTGATGTCAAAAAGTTCAAGGTGCAAGCACTCGTTCTCTGCCCCACAAGAGAGTTGGCAGACCAGGTTGCCAAAGAGCTGCGTCGTCTTGGACGGGGAACGCATAATATAAAGATACTGACCCTGTGTGGAGGCATGCCTTTTGGACCCCAGCTCGGCTCGCTTCGTCACGGGGCGCATATACTGGTCGGAACACCGGGTCGTGTTTTAGCCCATCTCACTAAGGGCTCTCTGTCTTTAGAAGCTTTGGAGACCTTGGTACTGGATGAAGCGGACAGGATGCTGGATATGGGGTTTATTGAAGAGATCGACAATGTCATCTCACATGCCCCGGCCCAACGCCAGACCCTTCTCTTTTCGGCCACCTATCCTGATCAGATCATGGAACTGAGTGCTTCGATCCAAAACGATGCGATCAATATCCAGACGATAGCCCAAGAGAGTGCCAATAAGATCAGCGAATGCTTTTATGAGGTCAGCAAAGATGAAAAACTGGCAACATTGAGCAATCTTCTTGCCAAGCACAACCCTGAGACGACGATCGTATTTTGTAACACCAAGCTGGAGACGCAGGATATTGCTGCGCATCTACGTGCAGAAGGGATAGATGCCTTGGCCATTCACGGCGATTTGGAACAGGTTCAGCGTAATGATGTCCTTGTGCAGTTCTCTAACCGAAGTTGTTCAGTACTTGTAGCGACGGATGTCGCGGCAAGAGGCTTGGATATCAAAGAGTTGGCCATGGTAGTGAACTATGATCTTCCCAAAGACGAAGCGACCTATACGCACCGTATCGGACGAACAGGACGGGCAGGTGAATCAGGTCTGGCCTTTACGCTTTATGATGAAGATGAGGCCAAAGAGGCCGCCTTCTATCAAAATAGCGTACGGGTATTTGAAGATGTGCAGACACTGCCTAAGACAGAAGAGTTTACACTTAAGCCGCCAAATGTCACGCTCGTCATAGAAGGCGGGAAAAAAGATAAGGTCCGTCCGGGTGATGTACTTGGTGCATTGACGGGTGAGGCAGGGATAGAAGGCAAGTATGTCGGAAAGATCGATATCTATGACAGACAGGCTTATGTTGCTATCGACAGGACTAAGGTATATGAAGCGCACAAACAGCTGCAAAAAGGGAATATCAAAGGACGCAAGTTCGATGTGTGGGTTTTGGATTGATGAAAGTCTATGTTGACGGGGACGCTTTTCCCAATCTGCTCAAACCTATTTTGATGCGTTCTATAGAAAGACTCTCGCTTAAGACCTATGTCATCTCAAACAAGAAAATCACACTCGGTCCCGCGTCCAAGCTTATAGAGTACATCATCGTAGAGCAGGGCGCAGATGAAGCAGATCACCTCATAGTAGAGATGGTGGAAGCAGGCGATCTGGTCATCACGGCAGATATCCCGCTCGCTGACAGGGTGATCTCAAAAAATGCGCATGCGATAGATCACAGGGGCGAGCTTTACTCTGTTGATAATATCAAACAGTATCTTGCGATACGAAATCTGATGGCAGAAATCCGTGAAAGCGGAGAGATGACCAGGGGACCAAAGGCTTTTTCACCAAAAGATGCCCACCAGTTTGCCAATCAGCTCAACAGTTTTTTAAGTAAACATTATAAATAAAACACATATATAACTATAATAATTAAAACTTATGGTATAATACTATCAACTTCAGCATCCTCGGTCGATGACTGACTTCGTTTTTATTAAAAATGTTTCGATTCTTAGAAAGATTTAAAAAACAAACTCCCTTCAAACTAGACCGGCCCAAGTCATACTTGGAAGGTTTGATCACAAAGAAAATATATTGAAATTTACAGAACTAGGTTTAAATGAGCACATTTTACGTGCCATTAAAGATCAGGGGTATGATACTCCAACACCGATTCAGGCACAGGCAATTCCAGTTGTCTTAGAAGGCAAAGATGTCCTTGCAGGCGCACAAACAGGTACAGGAAAGACAGCAGGTTTTACGCTTCCTCTTTTACAGCTTCTCTCCCGTTCTCCAAAGCCAAAAGGCAAGCCGCCGGTTCGTGCACTTGTCCTTACACCGACACGCGAACTTGCTGCACAGGTCGCAGAGAGCGTCCGTGACTATGGGAAGTATCTTCCTTTCAAATCGACAGTCATCTTTGGCGGTGTGGGAATCAATCCGCAGATCAACACGCTCAACAGAGGTGTGGATATCGTCATCGGAACACCGGGACGTCTTCTTGATCTTGTCGGTCAAAGAGCGCTCGATCTCTCAAAGATCGAGTATCTTATCCTTGATGAAGCGGACAGGATGCTTGATATGGGATTTATCCATGACATCAAGAAACTTTTGGCTGTTATGCCGAAGAAACGTCAAAATCTTCTGTTCTCGGCGACATTTTCAGAGGAGATTAAACGACTTGCAGACGGTCTTCTTAACACACCTACACTGATCGAGGTCGCACGCAGAAATGAGACTGCCGCGAAGATCGAGCAGATCGTCTATCCTGTTGACAAAGAACGCAAACGCGAACTTCTTTCGCACATGATCACTTCAAATGACTGGAAACAGCTTCTCGTCTTTACCCGTACAAAACATGGCGCCAACCGTCTGAGCGAACAGCTTGGAAAAGACGGTATCACGGCTGCTGCGATCCATGGTAACAAAAGTCAGGCCGCACGTACAAAAGCCCTGGCCAACTTCAAAGACGGCTCGGTCCGTGTCCTTGTTGCAACGGATATCGCTGCGCGGGGGATCGATATCGATCAGCTTGCCCATGTCGTCAACTATGAACTGCCAAATATAGCAGAAGACTATGTCCACCGTATCGGACGTACAGGCCGTGCAGGTAATACAGGCCAGGCGATATCGCTTGTATGTGTCGATGAACATGATTACTTACGAACGATAGAAAGATTGACGAAAAACAGTATACCCAAGGTCCAGATCAAAGGCTTTACGCCTGATCCGTCTATCAAAGCAGAGCCGATCCAAAATGGAAGAGGCGGTAACCGAGGAGGCTCTCGAAATAACTCAAGTTCAAGAAACAACTCGGCTTCACGTGGAAACTCGTCAGGCTCAAGAAGCAATGCCCAAAGACAAAGAGGCGAAGGTGCAAACGGCCAAAGCAGCAGAAAACCCAGAGCCCGTGCAAGCCACAGAGACTAAGTCTATCTATAAGGCTTAGGCCTTATCTCTTTTTCCTCCTTTTTACACGATAGTCCCATTCACTCAGATCTTAGGTTAAACATACTTCATATTAATAAGCTGTTTCCTATGTAATAATGGTTTTGCTATACTTTACCATAGCGAGAAGAGAAGAGAAGAGAAGAGAAGAGGAGTGACATGAACAATCTTTTTTGGATAGGACTGCTTCTGATATTGGGTTATATAGCAGGGATGATCAGCAACCGTTTTAGATTGCCAAAAGTCAGCGGCTATATCTTGGTCGGTATTCTTCTCAGTCCCTCTTTCAGTCACATCCTTCCTCAATCCTTTTTATCCTCTACTGACAATGTTGTCCATTTTTCACTTGCCGTGATCGCATTTTTAATCGGTGGTTCGCTGAAGTATAAAAATGTCAGAAAGCTGCAAACAACGATTTTAAGCGTGATGTTCTCTGCTTCGGAGATGACTTTTATTGTTGTCTCTTTGGGTCTGTTCTTTATCTTACCTTACATCAGTGTACAGGCCTTGGCCTTTGAATCTTACAAAGAATATCTTTTTATTGCATTGTTCTTAGGAGCGATTGGAGCTGCAACAGCTCCTGCAGAAGTGTTGGCGGTGATCCACCAGTATAAGGCGAATGGACCGCTTACTACAACGTTGCTGGGAGTAGTTGCCACGGATGACGCCGTAGCACTTATTAATTTTTCACTGGTCCTGTCTGTAGCATCCTTGATTCAAGGAAACAGTGATACCACTCTTGTGTGGAGTTTACTAGAGCTTGTATTGATGGTTTTACTTTCCCTACTCTTGGGCTTGGTGGCAGGATGGCTTCAGACTTATCATATTAGAGCTGAGAATCAAGAAAGCAGTCTGATGATATCGACCTTTGGGAGTTTGCTTATCATTTATACTTTGGCAGAATATTTTGGGCTTGACGGTCTTTTGACATGTATAGCCTATGGGATGACGATCACAAACCTGAGCACAAAGTCAGATGCGATCTTCAAGGTGATACAAATGCATTTTGAAGAGATCATATTTGTGCTTTTTTTTGTCATCTCCGGAGCAAGTATCGAACTTGAGGTCTTAGCTGTTGTCTGGCCTATTGCCCTGCTATATGTCGTACTTCGTATGATAGGAAAGATAGGCGGGAGTTGGTTCGGGGCGACCTTGTCCAATGCCGACCCTGTTATCAGAAAATATGCAGGTATCGGGCAGATGCCTCAAACCGGTGTGGCTATCGGTTTGGCGCTGATCCTCTATCATAACCCGGATTTCACAGCGATCGGCTCGGTCGTCTTGAACACGATTATTGCAGCGACTGCAGTCAATGCTGTGGTAGGACCCTATCTGCTTAAAAGAGTACTTTTTAAAGCCAATGAAGCAAAGGAGACAGAATGAGAAACGGTACTGTCGGTGAATTTTTGCAAAAGCATGAAAACCCTTTCGACTTAGTCTTTGTCCGTGAGGATGAGAGTATTGCAAATGTCTTGAAAAAGATGATCCATTCGAAGGAAGAGAGACTTGTCTATGTGGTCGACGCGAAGAAAAGGCTGCAAGGTATTATCTCAACAGGTCGACTCATGCAGCATCTTTTTCATGAAAAGATCGCTCCGGAAAGCGGCTTTTCACCTTCGGCAAATATCTTGCAATATCTCACAGCAGAACATGCCAAAGATATCATGGATATTGATATCGTCTATTGTAAAAAAGAGGAGAGCCTGGAAAGTGCTTTGCATAAGATGTTTGGTAAACACAGTAAGAAGGTTATTCCTGTAGTCGATGGTGAGATGCATGTGATTGATGCCTTGAATGTCATCAGTCTGATGGAGTTCACGCTTGAAAATATGTAAATAAAAAGCAGTGCTCTTTTACTCGTCTGCTTTTGAGATACTGTTTCTTCCTTCATCCTTTGAATGGTAAAGCAGGGTGTCTGCTTTGCTGATAACAGAATCGACAGTATCTCCGTCTTTAAAAGCCACGACACCTATACTTATCGTTGTCGTTAACTGCAGACCAAAGTCGTTTTCCTCTACGAGCAGACGCATCCTGTCGGCTATCTCATAGGCCTTATTGAGATCAGTTTCGGGAAGGATGACCATAAACTCTTCGCCTCCAAAGCGAAAAAGAGTGTCGGTATCACGAAGAGAACTCTCGACCAAACGGCTCACTGCGATCAATACTTCATCGCCTTTTTGATGACCATACTTGTCATTTATCTGTTTGAAATAATCAAGATCAAACATGATCAAGGAAAAGACAGAATGATATCGGTAAAACCTTTTGACTTCAGCATCGATACATTCCATAAAAAAGTATCGGTTGTGTACTTGGGTTAAAGCATCAGTCGTTGCTAATCTTTCAAGCTGGGTGTTAATCGCTTCAAGTTTCTTTGTACGCTCTTTCACCTTTTTCTCAAGCAGTTCGTTCAGCTCTGTTAGCTCGGTATTGTTACGATTGATCTTCTTCTCATAGATATAAAACTTCTTTTTAACCCATATAGAAATGAGAAATGAGAGCATAAAAGAGAGAAGTATCAAAAGTGCACCGATGATTAAGAGGTTCTCTTTGCGCTCGCTTTTTTGAAGCGCTATCTTCTCTTGTTCCGCGTGGACAAGCTCCACGATGTCACTTTGAAAAAAACCTGAGCCGATAAGCCAGTCTGTTCCTTTTATATGTTCGACAAAGGTGGTCTTTCTCTCCAGCTTCTTAGAACCAGGATGGTGCCATTCATAGCTTATGAACCCGTTGACCTTGTTCTTGAGTACACCTTCAAAGACAGGCACGACTTCAGCCATATGGGGGTCTTTAGAAACATACATATTTTGACCTTCAAGTGCTGGCTCCAGCGGGTGAAGCAGGATGTCACCTGCATGGTTTATGATAAAAATATGTTCATTGTTTTGGCTGCTTATGGTCGAGATCTTTTGTAGAAGCAGGGCATCCGTCTTTTTGATAGCTGTGTCCAAATACTCGCTTGAGCCAAGATACCAGTTATAGTGGCCAAATGCTGTGACATAGGCAAGCTGTTTATATTGTTTATCGGGATCTCCGTTGGGCTTTGTAAAGGTGTCCCATAAAAAACCTTCCCCGGGTGACTGAGACAGTTCTATCTCTTCTTTTATGATCTCCCTACCTGTAGCGTCTTTGAAGTCTATGATGGAACTGCCTTCCAGATGACGAAGGTATTCAGGAGCCAGATAAAACACACCATCAATGTCCAATATCCAGATGAAGCTCTCACCTTCATTCCATACAAGCGGACGAAGTGCATCGATGATGATACGTTTGATCTGTTGTGGAGGCAAGGTCTTATTGTGTCTATTATACAGATTAAGGGCGATCTTTTTAGCATCATCTACACGTTGCTTGATGCGTTTATGCAGATCGCCTTGAATAAGGGATTGTTCAAACTTGATAAGATCACTTGTATTTTTTACTTTGTGCGCGATGCGTTTTTTATTTTTTTCCAAGACACTTTGTTCAAGTGTGCTTAGGCTTTTTTTATAATCGGTCTCTTCTTTTTGAAGCATCACCAAAAGAAGGAGTATGGCAACTGTAGGTATAATAAAAATAGGTCCCAATATTATAATGGAAAATACATTATTATTATCCGTTTTCATCTCTTCATTATATTACGATAAATCTAGTCCAAGCTTAATAATATTATCTTATAGTTGTAGTGAAGCATGTTAGAGAAGGCTCAAGCCTACTTTTCCCTTTTCCAGATCTATGGAGATGACTTCTACTTGAGGTAAGAACTGATTGATACTGAGAACTTCAAGCGGATGAGAGATGCGTTTTTCACTCATCTTGGAAATATGGATCATTCCGTCATTTTTTAAACCGATATCGACAAAGGCTCCAAAGTCGGCGATATTACGTACTACTCCCGAGACAAAAGAACCTTCCCGGAGCATTTTGATATCGGTGATGCCTTCTTTAAAGGGAATGGCAGGAAGCTCTTCGCGTGGATCGAATCCCGGTTTTTGAAGCTCTTTTATGATATCACTCAACGTCTCTTTGCCAACGCCAAATTCCAACGCTGTCTGGGGGATGTTTATAGTATTTAAATCTTTAGTATCGAGCCTTTGTGCCACTTTGTAAGACTCGGGATGGATGCCGCTGTTGTCAAATACCGACTTGCCTTCTTTGATACGGACAAATCCGGCAGACTGTTCATAGGCCTTTGCTCCCAGACCCTTGACTTTGAGGAGTTGAGACTTGGAGGTAAACTTGCCGTGTTCTTCTTTGTAAGTGACGATGTTCTGAGCGATCTTGGGCCCTATACCTGCAACATAGGAGAGCAGGGTGGCCGAAGCGGAGTTGATGTCCACACCGACACGGTTAACGAGATCCTGGGTGACATCACCGAGTTTCTTCTCCAGGAGCCTTTGGTCCACATCATGCTGATACTGGCCGATGCCCAAAGATTTTGGGTCGATCTTGACCAGCGCTGCCATAGGATCACGTAGTCTTTGGGCGATGGAGATAGCCCCGCGTATCGTTACATCGAGACTTGGGTATTCCTCGGCCGCCAGCTTGGAAGCAGAGTAGACCGAGGCACCGGCTTCAGAGACGACGGTATAGTTTAGACCGGCACCTTCATCTGTGTTCACTTTCGCAAAGAATTCCTGTGTCTCTCTCGAAGCGGTCCCGTTTCCGATGGCTACGGCTTTTATGTCATACTTTTTAGCCAGAGAGAGGATCTTCTTCTTGGAACCCTCATAATCATTTCTGGGATCGGTAGGATAGACGATGGCATGCTCAAGATAGGTTCCGTTCTCATCGATGACAGCGAGCTTACATCCTGTTCTAAAAGCTGGATCGACCCCGAGTATCACCCGTTTTGTAACGGGCGGTGTCATCAGAAGCTGGTTGAGGTTCTTGCCAAAGACACCAATAGCGACGAGATCAGCTCTTTCTTTTAATTCCGACTGCACCTCTCTTTCAATCGAAGGAAGCAGAAGACGTTTGAGCCCGTCTCTGTAGGCCTCAAAAAGAAGCTCTTTTGAACTTGCCGCGTGTCGGGGGATCTTGTAGCTTCTTATGTTCTCTTCGATTCGGGGGATGTCGATGCTGATCTTCACGGAGAGTTCTTTTTCTTTGACGGCGCGCATGATGGCAAGATATCTGTGAGAAGGGATGTAGGCGACTTTTTCAGAGTGTTCGGCAAGCTTGCTATATAGCCCTTTTTCATCAAAGCCTTTTGCTTTTTTGACTTCAAGCAGACCAAAATGCAGCATAGAGTTTCTGATTGTATCCCTTTCTCTTGGCTGGTCGGCATAACGCTCGGCAAGAATATCCTGGGCCCCTTTGATGGCGTCTTCAGTAGAAGTGATCTTGCCATTGATAAACTCTTTTGCCTTAAGAACAAACTCCTTGTCAGTGAGTTTTGCACTTTGCAAGATGTTTGCCAGAGGAGTCAGATCATTTTTTATGGCAGTTGCAGACCGTGAACTTTTTTTCTCTTTGAAAGGCCGGTATATATCCTCAAGTATGCGTAGGCTGTCCGCTTCGTCTATACTCTTATGAACCGATGCAGACAAAACACCCCGTTCAGCGATGAGCCGTTTTATCTCATCTTTTCGTTCCAAAAGCCGCTTGGAGCTCAGATAGATACTCTCAAAATCACGCAGGACTTCGTCTGAAGCACCCCCTGTCATCTCCTTTCTGTATCGTGCGATGAAAGGGATAGTGGAACCTTCATCTAAAAGTTTTAAGATGTTAGTGATATTTTCTTTTTTAAGGGAAGTTTTTTCGGTAAGCAAGGTCAGAAGATCGTTCATTTAAGTTCTTTGTTTTTGTGTGAGGTCCATAGACCTGTCTGTTCTTTTGCGATTGTAACATAAAGAGAACAAGCTTGCATCGCTTACCGAAAGTAAAGAATGAGGTGTATATAATTTTTCATTGATTAAGAAAGGAAATTTTTATGAATGATTTTATGTATTACAACCCGACCAAGATCGAGTTTGGCCGAGGAAAAGAGAAAAATATCGGTGACTATATCAAAGAAGCTGGTTATGACAGTGTCTTGCTGGTCTATGGAATGGGGAGTATCAAAAAAAGCAGTCTGTATGATGATGTCATCGCATCACTTGTTAAAAGCAGTATTTCCTATGAAGAACTGGACGGGGTTGTAAGTAATCCACTCTTAAGCAGGGTAAATGACGGCATCAAGATCGCCAAAGAGAACAAGCTTCAAGCTGTTCTGGGCGTGGGCGGAGGTTCTGTCGCAGACTCGGTAAAGGCTATAGCGGCAGGGGCAAAATACGAGGGTGATGTCTGGGACTTTTTTATCCAAAAAGCTCAGATCACTGAGGCACTTCCTGTATTTACTGTTATGACACTAGCTGCAACGGCCAGTGAGATGAACGGGAACTCTGTTGTGATGAATGACGAGACAAAGCAGAAGTACTCCATCGCATCTGTTCTTGTCAATCCGGTTCTTTCTGTTATCAATCCTGAATTGATGGCAACGGTCACCAAAGACTACCTGGCTTACTCAGCAGTGGATGCTATAGCACACTCCATAGAGATCTATTTCACGGCCTCGTGTCATCCGAACTTTAACTCCCGCATCGTTGAGTCTATAATTAAGTCCGTTATGGAAACGACAGAAATCCTCCTTGAAGACCCTAGTGATTATGAGGCCCGGGGTGAGTTTGCGTGGGTGGCGACGCAGGCCCTTAACGGCTTGACTCCTGCGGGAACGGCAGGCGGTTCTTTTCCAAACCACATGATCGAGCATTCTCTGTCTGCACTATATAATGTCGCACATGGGGCAGGGCTTTCTATCGTCATCCCTGCATGGATGAAATGGTATAAAGCACAGAACCTTCCTCAATTTGAACGTTTTGCCAAAGAGGTCTTTGGGCTTGATAGCGCAGATGAAGGTATTCAGGCCTTGGAAGACTGGTTTACAAAGATAGGTTCGCCTGTTCGTTTGGCAGATGCTGACATACCGCGGGAAGGTATTGCGGCACTTTCAGAAAATGCAGCTGAAACGGCTGTACTATGGGGTATGGGTAATGTATACAATAAGGGTATCATCGTTGAAATACTGGAAAAAGCATAAGCGAGAGAAAACAGACAACCTATCTGCATGATTTTAGTTTTATGAGAGTTTAAAATGATAATTATGAGGTTGTTTACAACGCAAGATATACAGACAGATCTGAAAAATGTCTGTATACAATTTTGTTATGCAAGACTGACTTTACTTCTTAGATGACAGCTTTTTCTCTGCTTTCTCTTTTTTCTTATAAGATTTGAGATCTTTTTTAATCTCCTGTTTCAACTCTTTTTTGAGTATAGCCTTGATCTGTTTCTTGACGTATTTTTGTACTTTTTTCTTATCGATCATTGTACACCTCCGTGTTAAATATGTTTATACTTTATGATAGAGCAGGCAAGCTTATGGAATAATAAAAGCAATAAAATATTGACATGTTTAGTATAATAGTCGAACTAATCAGAGGGGAAAGATAGGCTATGAAAGTCATCAATTTCGGTTCCATAAACATCGATCATGTGTATGAAGTAGAGCATTTTGTGCGTCCGGGCGAAACACTCAGAAGCATGTCTTATCGTATCTACTCAGGAGGAAAAGGGGCAAATCAGTCCATTTCTCTTGCCAAAGCAGGAGCCAGTGTACTTCATGCCGGAAAGATAGGAACAGAAGGGGCATGGCTCAAAGATAGACTGCACCAAATCGGAGTAGATACTTCTCTGATCGAAACCACAGACACGCCGACAGGCCATGCTCTTATACAGGTCAATACCGAAGGTGAGAATGCTATTATCATCCACGGGGGTGCTAATGAGACCATCACCGATAAGGACATCAAAAGCGTCCTTGCTATGGGTGAGCGGGGTGACTGTCTTCTTGTGCAAAATGAGATCAATAATGTAAATAAGATCATGCAAAAGGCTAAAGAGAAAGATATGCTTCTTGTCTTTAATCCGGCTCCTATGAATGATGGTGTCAAAGATTACCCCCTTGATCTTGTGGATATCTTTATCATCAATGAAGTCGAAGGTGAAGCGCTTACACAGCAGAATGATCCCGAGACTATAGTAGCGTATATGCAAAAACTGTATCCGCAGAGCAAAACGGTATTGACACTGGGAACGGAGGGTCTGATTTACGGGGATGATGAAGAGGTCATTTCTGTGCCGGCTTTAAAAGTAGAAGCGATCGATACGACCGGGGCCGGGGATACTTTTATCGGGTATTTTTTGGCCGAACTGATAAGTGGAAGTCAAATAGAACAATGTCTGAAAATGGGGATCAAAGCTTCTGCTTTGTGTGTGACACGTAAGGGCGCAGGAGATTCGATTCCCTTAAGAAAAGAGGTCGAGGATTTTAATGGCTAAGTAGATGGTTTACAGGTTAGATGCGCATTCAATGCAGTGTGTTGCTTCAGGCAGGATGATCAGTCTTTCAAAAGGGATCTCATCCTCACACTCAAGACAGAGACCGTAGTCCTGTTTGTCTACTTTTCGAAGGGCATACTCAAGTTTGTTCCGTCTGATCTGAGCATCATGCAAGGTACGTATACTTATCTCTTGCTCGTTCATCAGGTCTGTACGTGCAACATCGTCTATAGCGCATTCGGGCGCAATGGGTTTGACCATTTCCTGAAGTTCTTCTATCTCCTTACTCAAAGCATTTAGATCTTCGATAAGTTTTTCTTTTATTGCTTTTTGCTGTACGGGTGTCATCAGCTTCTTTCCATTGTACGACTACTCATTATCATCTTTGAAGTGCGAGATAAACTCATCTGTTAGGAACTCTACACTTTCAAGCAGGTCTTTTTTTGGTTCTTCACTCTCGATGAAATCTGAGGCGTCGTAGGTTAGAGCAAAGACTTTTGTGCCGCTTTTTCGCTTGGTGATGATGTCTTCGCCAAGGGCAAGTTTTACATACAGATAGTGCTTATTCTTATCGCTGATGGATTCGATCTTGAGCATCAAGGTCGGTGCGTCTCTGCCTTCAGCTTTGAGGCCAAGGGTCTGCACAAGCCTTGAAAGTCTCTCTTTTAGTTTTTCAACATCCTTATCATCAAAGAGTTCAGAGTCATTCTTGACAAAGATATGGATACGTTCTATATCACTCAGGGTAAAGGGTCCGCTGGCGTAAACAGAAGAGATGATACAGAGGCTGAAAAATGCAAGAATAAGTGCTTTCATTTTTTGAACTCTTTTTTTACTTCATCAAGGGTATCTGAAAATTCATCTTTTTTGACATAACCTATACTCTCGTAGAAATGTTCGCCTGTGTTAGGGTTGATGAAAAAGACGGTCGGTTTACGCGGAGTCAAGAACATCTTTGGAAACCTGTCTGCATCATATTTCTGATCCATAATAACAGAAACGACTTCATTCAGACGTGTTTTTATCTCATCTGAGGCAAGGGTGCGGCGTTCAAGCTTTCTACACCAGGGACAGTAGTCTGCAACGATCACGAGCATAATAGGTTTGTCGGCTTTTTTAGCCTCAACGAGGGCGAGATCGTAGTCTCTGTAAAAGTTCATATCTTTGGCATACGCATCGATCTCTGCTGCAAAGAGTGAGCCCGTAAAGAGTAAAATAAGTAGAATGTTTTTCATGATATTTGTCCTTTAGAGTAGGATCTCTTTAGATACTTTAGTACTTTTTGTTCTGGTTGTCAATGAGATCACTCGGACGAAGGTCTTGGATAAGGGTGCCCAGGTTTTTAAGTGTAAAGAGTTTCAGGCCTTCGCCTTTTTCATTTTTGAGCTCATTGGAAAAGCCGCTTTTTGAGAAAAGCAGATAGATGTCCGCTTTGAGGTCTGCAGCTGTACAGCTCTCCTTGAGTTTGGTAAGATCAGACTTCTTTGCCTTGGACTTGGAGAACTTCCACGCGCCTGCGATGACCTTTCCGGACTTGGTCTTTGCCAGGATATCAATCTCATGAGTCTGATCCCAGTACGAGCCGATCTTGATGATAGGATCATCCTTGAAACTTTGCTTCACAAGCTCCATCACAAGACGTTCATAGATGAAGTTTGAAAAGCCCTGCTCTCTGTTGGCAAGTGCTGTCTTGAACTCTTTGTAGTCTCCCTCTTTGATCCCCTTGTAATAAGGCGAGACAGAGGCAAACCAGAAACGCATAAAAGGCAGAGTGAAAAGGAGCCTGTCAGAGACCTCTTCTTTCTCATCCAGAGGTTTAGCCTGTGGCTTGTCACGATCCAATAGGTCGTTGTCCACAAGAAAGTCTATAGACTCTTCCCCCTGAGATCTGCCGACCTGAGCCTTCTTAAAAGCGGAATGTTCACGCCTGTCCCCTGTGGCGATCGCCGTCAAAAGAGAGTGGTAGACCTTATTGCTCTGCGTGACCTTGGTAATGTCGCCATGGATATAACGGTAGTTCTTCAAGACCTTCTCTTCGATAAGTTCGTCCAAAGGTACCGACATGTCAACTGTCCATCCCATACCGCCAAATACGGCAAAGTATTCGATAGCCTCTTCAATGTCCTTCGGACTGTTTTTTGAAGAAACTCCGTTTTGATAACAAAAAGAGCGAAATTGCTGGTATAGAGAAGGGTGTTTTGACATGGATGGTGACCTTTGGTTTAGTTCGTGCCATTATAGCTGAATTGTTATTTCTCATCTAAGATAGATAAGGTCAATACAGGCAAGAAAACAGAAGCAAAATAAAGCTAGTCTTCTTTTTTCTTAAAATGATAGTACTCATGATTGAGATAGAGTGCTACGTCATGGACGTCATCATCAAACCAATGTGCATCATTTGCGATCTGACAGGCAAAGACCTTGTCTTTCATCTGCATAAATGACTTTGCTTTGCGTATATCCTTGTCTTTAAAATCTTCGACATTGTGACACTGTAAACATGAGGCCTCATCAAAAAGTTCCTCGCCGTCTTCTTTTTGCGCGTAAGCAGAAATGACGAGTAGCAGAGCGATAGAGATCGTAACTATTTTAATCATGGTATTCTCCTGTTTTAAAATAATTCAAAGGACAAGAGGAGTCTGTTTATTTTTTAGTATGGATGAACTTAGCCTCGTTTAGGTCATCTAGAAACTGTTCGGCAGAAATATACCCCATACTTTCCCATATCCCCTCTTCGTTCTTTGGATCGATGAAAAATGTCATTGGTATGGCATTGCTTTGAAATGCCGAAGGCAACTGCGAGTGCTGATTCACTATGACAGACACAAAATCGTCTTCAAGAACCTTTGTCACTTGAGGGTTAGAGAGTGTGTTGTCGATCAGTCTTTCGCAATAAGGACAGGGGTCTTGGATAATCACAAGCATCATAAGCTTGTTCTCTTCCTTTGCCTGAGCCAAGGCTGTTTTATAGTCCTCGTTAAAACCAAGAACAAAAGCAGCATCCTTCGCATCTATCGCCACCAAAGAGCAGACAATAGACAACAATACAAAAAACATCTTCATTGAGCATCCTTTACACCATATTATAAATAAAAAA
>Ga0316204_10004089_pt1 | contig 27168 bp, 20 predicted proteins | sample 6monrhotite_MG_2_FD_205661 | JGI IMG/M metagenome (GOLD analysis project Ga0316204, IMG submission 205661) | Microbial mat bacterial communities from mineral coupon in-situ incubated in ocean water Damariscotta River, Maine, United States -... | ecosystem: Environmental > Aquatic > Marine >...
GCTTCGGTCATTAATGGTTTCAATGGCTGCATATAATGTGGTGGTTTTACCCGACCCAGTGGGACCGGTCACTAATACAATGCCATGAGGTAAATTAACCAGGTCATTCATGCCTTGTAAGTCTTGCATATTCATGCCGAGTTTTGATAAATCTAATTGACCAGATTGTTTATCTAGTAAACGCATAACAATACGCTCACCAAATGCACCTGGTATAGTAGACACACGAATATCAACCGAACGACCCGCTATTTTGATTGAAATGCGCCCATCTTGAGGTAAACGTTTTTCAGAGATATCAAGTTTAGACATGATTTTGATTCTAGAACTGATTAATGGAGCAATCGCCTTTGGTGGTGCAATCACTTCCCTTAAGCTACCATCAACCCTATACCTGACTGAAACTATTGTCTCAAAGGGCTCGATGTGTATATCTGACGCATTAAGCTTTACGGCATCAGATAACATGGCATTAATCAGTCTAATAATGGGCGCATCATCATTGCTTTCTAGCAAATCTACAGGCTCACCTAAATCATCAGCAATTTCTTCTAATCCAGGTTGATTATCAAAATCTATCACATCATCAGAAAGTGACTTTTGTTCTTCATATATTTTTTGTATAATTTTTTTATATTCAGTATCTGAATATATATTAGCCTCAACATTGCCTTCAACAAACCTTTGTAGTTCATTAAATGTAGTCGTTGTTGCTGAAGGAGATAAAGCCAGTATGGCTTTACCATCTACCCATTTTTCTATGGTTCCCCCTCTTTTACGGGCAAATCCATAGCTTGGTAATCCTTTTTTATTTATCATTTCTTTGATTAATATTCTCAGGCAAGACTAAAGTGCCTTTTGAAAATTCTGTTTCATTTAATTTTTGCAATTGTTGTTGACGAATATCATCATACATTTTGTTAGTAACAGTGGCTTGATTACTATCATCTAAAATAACAGGGTGAATGAAAACCATGAGATTGCGTTTAATCCTGGTCTTCTTCTTATGTCTAAATAAATTTCTAACAACGGGGATATCACCTAATAAAGGCACTTTTTTGATATCTTCAACAATCGATTCATCAATTAATCCACCTAATACAATAACACCATTATTGGGTACATTGACCGAAGTAGTTAAGGTTCTTTTATTAGTGATAACATCAACAGTTGTAGCAGAAGCGGCTAAGGAAGAAACTTCTTGAGCAATATCTAAAACTATTTGATCGCCTTCATAAATATGAGGTGTCACTGTTAATGAAATACCAATGTCTTTACGTTGTATAGTACTAAAAGGATTCGCAGAGCCTTCATTAGCACCAGTATTAGAGAACTGACCAGTTAAAAAAGGTACTTCTTGTCCAACAGACAATTTTGCCTCTTTATTATTCAATGTCACAATTGATGGCGTCGATAAAATATTATTATTTGTATTAGCGGCCAAAGCAGATAATAAAGCACCTAATTGAGGATTGCCATCGCCATCAACATGTACATATCCGACATTGGCCCCGTTATTGAAAGCTCCAGCAGGACTATCTGGGTTAAATGGATTAAGTATATTACCGACAATGCCATAGTTGGTGCCACCAACAATGCCTTCATTACCATTAAGCTGATTTAACAAACCTTGCCATTGAAAACCCACCTCTTTGCTGTGATCAACAGTTATTTCAACAACTATAGCCTCAACCAATACTTGTGGTCTTTTAACGTCCAACTGTTCAATGGCGCTTAGTAAATTCTTAAAAACTGTTGGAGGGGCATTTATCACCAATGAGTTGGTTTCTTTATGGGCTTGTATGGTTGCTTTCGAATCTGGAGAGCTTGTACCATCGGTATTTTGTGAAGATTTATTGGCTAAAGTTTCAAGAATCGACACCAAAGACTCAGCTTCTGAATATTTTAATTTAATAACTTGTGATTGGGTGTTAGTTTCTAAAGGATTGTCCAATTGAGCTACTAATGTTTGAATGCGCAATTTTAAAGATGGCACAGCATTAATAATAACAGAATTTGTTCTTTCATCCGCAACTATTTTTGTTTTACCATTTAGAGTGGAATTACCTGTATCTAATAAGGATTCAATGGTTTGAGCAACTTCAGTTGCATTGGCATGCTTCAAAGTAATCATATCTATAGAAGAATCTGATTTTTTATCTATACGATTAATAATACCTAACATTCTTTCTACATTTTTTGCTCTATCTGAAATAATCAAAATGTTACTTTCTTGATGAGCAATTATTTTGGCTTTTTGATTTATGCTTTTAAGCATATTAGTTAGTTCAGTAGCAGGTACATATTTAATTTTCACAATCCTTGTCACAAAATCACTGTCATTTGCTGCACCAAAATCACCTATAATGCCTCCTGCTTCAGCTTCAGACACAATTTTAATGCTGCCTCCATCTCTTACAGCAGCATAACCATGTACACTAAGCACCGCTAAAAATGTATCATAAACTGCTTCTTGAGACATTGGATGCCCAGATATAACTGTTACTTTACCTGAAACCTGAGGGTCAATCACAAAGTTCTTGTTTGTCATGTCAGAGACAGTTTCAATTAACAGCCTAATATCTGCATCTTGAAAATTTAAACTGTGAGTGTTTTCTTGAGCAATTGATATATTTATTAAGAATATAGTAGAGAAGAAAAATTTTTTTATTGAATGCATTATTTTTATCTTTTTAGGTTAAATCAACTCATCAGATTTTAACCTAAAAGTATTAACAATAACAATGCTTGGAGAAAATGTAGCCTATAAGTTTAATAACTCTAGATAATTACTAACTAGAAACTAAAAAATTACAATAATGTTTAAAATATTCTCAATTAAATATCATTCAAACTAATTTTAACATTTTGAATTTTGCCATTTCTTTTAATGGTCACTGTGGCATTGGGATTTTGTTGTAATGTTTGCTTAATAGTTAACATATTTTTAGCTGAAACTTTGTTACCGTTTATTGCTGTAATTATATCATTAGACTTAAGGCCATGTTTAGTTAACATATCCCCCTGTGCTAAATTGGAAACTCGTAAACCCTGAATTTGTCCTGTTTGATCCGTCACTAAATTCACATTACTAACTATCTTTGATATTTTACCTGGATCAAACTGTTGTTGTTTCATCAAATCTTGCCAATTGCGTTGTTCAGAACCATTTAGATGTTTTAAATAGCCAGGTTTTTTTTTGTTTTGAGTGGCTTTAGGTTTATTTGTAGCTATAGAGCTTTGTACTTTCTCAGAAAGCCCCAGTTGTTCTGAATTACCATTATGATCGAGAATGACATGAGATTTATATACGGCTTTTAATGTCGCCAAATTAAAAACACTGTCTCCGACTTTGAATTTTTTTTGCTCTCCTAGATTATTACTAATGTATGCAATACCAGATTTTTCATCTACTTTACTCATAGTACCATTAAGCACTAAATCTAAACTTGTTTGCCCCTGATTCAAAGGCGTTTCATATAACTGTTGTGCTGAACCAAAAATATGGTATTGAGCAATAGATTCAATATTTTGTGAAGCCGTGAATGATTTTTTTGAGTTAACACTGATCTGGCTATCAAAAGTTGAATCCTTTCTTAACGCAAATTGTAACCAAACCATAATTATCAAGGTAATAATGACCCAATTAAGCACTGACATAAGAATATTTTTATTGCGTGTTGTCATTTCATTGATACATCTTTTGGTGCAACTTCTGACTTTTTAACTTCTTGTTTGTCTGAGATTAAACAAGAAGTTAAAACTGTCATTAATAATATATTAAAATTCTTCATCATTAAATTGCATTAAATTTTCTGAGCCACTTAACATTGTTACGGCATGCGCTTGTGCTCTTGGTAAAAGACGCTTAAAGTAAAATTCACAAGTCTTTTTCTTTCCATTATAGAATGATTCACCGAATCGTCCACCTTTATCTGCGTTATCATACATTTGCACCCAGAAGAACGCTAACAAAACATAGCCTGAATACATTAGAAAATCAACAGAAGCAGCACCCATTTCATCCATATTTTGCAGAGATTTCTTGCTTATTGTGACAATCAATTCTTGCCATTGTTGCATATACTTATCTAACTCATCACAATAAGGATTATCAGGGTTTTGCTTAATGTAATCATTCATAACATCAGCTAATGGCCCCAAACTCCCTCTGTTAAATTGCATTATTTTTCGTCCTAATAAATCCAATGCCTGTATGCCTGTTGTGCCTTCATACAAAGTAAATATTCTTGCGTCACGATAAAGCTGTTCCATTCCATGCTCAGAAATATAACCATGCCCACCAAAAACTTGTATACCTAAATTCGTTACCTCTAGTCCCATTTCAGTCATAAATGCTTTCACAATAGGCGTCAAGATTACAACGACTTCATCGGCTCTTTTTCTTTCTTCTTCAGTTTCTGCGTGACGTGAAAGCTCAATTTGTTGCGTAGTAAAATATGTTAAAGCACGGTTTCCCTCAGTCAGTGCTTTTTGAGTGAGTAACATTCTTCTAACATCAGGATGGACAATAATTGGATCTGCTGCCTTATTTGGAAATTTAGCACCAGTTAATGAACGCATTTGCAGTCTATCTTTCGCATATTCTAATGCTCCTAAATATGAAGCTGCAGAGACAGCCATACCCTGGATACCAGTATTTAAACGGGCTCCATTCATCATTGAAAACATGATGTTCAAGCCCTTGTTAGCTTCACCAACTAAATAGCCTTTTGCACTATCAAAATTCATTACACAAGTCGCTGATCCATTAAGGCCCATCTTATGTTCGATACTTGCTGGCCATACATTATTGCGTTCTGCATCAATAAATTTTGGAACTATAAATAAAGAAATACCTTTTGTGCCTTTTGGCGCATCTGGTAAACGTGCTAAGACTAAATGAATTATATTATTAGTTAGACCATGATCACCTGAAGTAATAAATATTTTGGTTCCACTGACTTGATAACTATCATCTCCATTGGGCTTTGCACTTGTCGTCAACAAACCTAAATCTGTACCACAATGCGGCTCAGTTAAACACATAGTTCCCGCCCACTCTCCTGTGGTTAGCTTAGGTAAATACATTTCTTGAAGTTCAGTTCTTGCATGGTGTTCTAATAATTCTCTGACTCCATGTGTTAATCCTGCATAATTTGCCCACCCTGGACAGTAATAAGTGTTTAGCTCACCAATTATTGATTGTAGCCAATAGGATAGCCCTTGTCCGTCATATTTTGGATTGCCATCTAAACTAGCCCAGCCACTTTCACAATAATTTTCATAAAGTTCGACAAAACCATCCGGAGTTGTGACCACGCCGTCTTCTATGCGACAACCTTGTTGATCTGCATTACGATTTAATGGAGCGGCATATTCAAATAAAAATTTTGAAGCTTCATCAACAACTGTCTCAAATGTTGCTGCATCAATGTCTTGAAATTTAGGAATTTTTTGATAGTGAGTCTCTAAATCAAAAACTTGCTCGGCTAAAAATTGAATATCTTTTACTGGGGCGGGTATCATTGGCATATTTTTACTCTTTAAAATTAATATTTTAATTATATCAAACAAACGTATGAATTAAATACATTTGAACTTTTTAATACAACATCATGTCACATTTATAACAATTTAATAAAATATTAACAATTGGAGAAAATTCATGAGATACACATCATCTATGTTTGCAGCAACATTCCTTTCTTTAGTCACTTTTTTAGGGATGGCACTTTTAATTGCAAGTCCCAAGTATAAAAAGTCAACAATCATTGAAATGGTTGATTTTTCAAACATACCCGATGTTAAGCCACAAGAAGTAAAACCTAAAGATCCTCCTAAACCACCCGAACAGATTAAATCTGCACAACCTCCTGCGGCACCTAAACTTGATATTGCTGACAATACAAGCAGGTCTGAAATTCAAATTCCAATGAATAGTTTTAATAATAAAAATTTTGATATCACGAAAATTGCAAAACCAATAATCAGTAATAATCCAAGTAGTCAATTCAATAAAAATGATTCTGATTTAGTGCAATTATTGGCCATTGAACCTGTTTACCCAATTACCCAGTTACGAAACAAAATAGAAGGATGGGTAAAAGTAGAGTTCACAGTCAATGAATTCGGTCAAGTGAGCCATGCAAAAGTCATTGATTCTCAACCTAAAAGGGTTTTTAATAATGCCACATTAAAGGCTGTTTATAAATCTAAATTTAAGCCCATGAGGGTTAATGGTAAAGCCATATCACAAACGGCAGTTCAAATCATTGAATTTAAAATAAATAATTAAAAGAAAACAAATGAAAAGTACCGCTTATAATATTTAATCTGCGGTACTTATTTTGTGGCACATTCTCAAAATCTTAATTGACTTAAATACTCTCCAATAATTTTAGAATAATTTTCAAAATCAACAAGAAAAGAATCATGTCCTTGAATTGAATCTGTTATTTCGAGTTGCGTATCACACCCAACATCATCAAGCAACCTGGCCAACTCTTGTTGCTGTGCCCGAGGGAACAATAAATCACTGTGTGCACCCACTATAAGAGCTGAAGTTAATTCTACTTGAGCAAATGGATTATCATTTTCATTGACATAATCAAATGCATCAAACCAATCCATAGCACGTGACAAATATATATAACTGATAGGATCGAATTTATGCACAAAATTTTCTGCATGATGTTCTAAGTAGCTTTCCACTGGAAATTCAATACCAAAAGGCTTATTCGGTCTTTGTCGCAAACTTCGCGGAAATCTATCTTTCCATTCTTCTGCAGAACGATACGACAACATGCCTAATTTACGGGCTTGTTTCATACCCTGTCTAGGCCATTGATCACTGGAATAATTACCTTCATTAAAATTAACGTCCTTCAATATTGCCTCACGTTGCAATGAACGAATCGCAGTACTAAAGGGTTGAGAATGACAACCTGCTGCTATATTGATCATATGATGACTTGCATTATGATGCTGTAATATCAAAGCTAAAGCAGACATTCCTCCCATTGAAGGGCCTATTACGCATGCTAATTTATTAACACCTAATGATTTAACCATATCAAAAGATGAATTGGCAATGTCTTCCAAAGTCAAATCTGGAAACTCAAATTTATAGGGCAACTTAGAAATTGGATTTGGTGAACAAGGCCCAGTGGATCCTTTGCAACTTCCTAGAGAACTGGCACAGATAACAAACCATTTATTGCTATCAATTGCCTTGTTTGGTCCCAACATGTATTCCCACCAGCCTGCCGTATCCATATCATGTTGATGATGGCTTGCAGCATGTGAATCTGCAGAAAGACCTGTTAAAATCAAAATAGCATTGTCCTTTTTTTCATTCAACTCCCCCCAAGTTTCATAGGCAAGAATTGCTTGATCAAGTTCTCCACCATGGCGCATTTTGAAATGATTTAAACGATATAGATTTAAGTGACTTGCCATAATTTAGTGATCATCTTTGAAAACAAAAAAGCGATATCATTCAATATCGCTTTTGAAAGTAATGCTATTCTATGATAGTTTATGTAGTATTTCTATATCTTCTTATCCAAATAGCTATTGCGATAAAAATACTGGCAAAAACCATACCGTATAAAACTTCTAAACTAATGACCTGGGACAACATTCGACTAATTAATTCTGATGGCAAAGTATTATCATCAAAATCAAAACTAAAATGTCCTTGCTCTCCATCAGAGACAACACCAGAAGCAAAAGGTAGTACAGAATGTCCTAAATAATACAAAGGTTTCTTAAACATTGTGAAATCAGTAAACTTAAATGACAACATATTTACCCAATACCAACCCAAGGCGATTCCAGAGGGAACAAATACAGCAAATAAAAAAGGTCTTTTCTTACTGAATGAAGAACTAAAAATCAACCATCCATATATTGGTAATGCCCATAACATTTGTGTATAAACACCCGTTAGCACTAATAAAAACCCTTGTAATAAACTAGATGGCGACCATACTAAATCAATTGGGCTAAAGCCGTGTACCAATAATACAATAGAGATAAAAATCATTATAGCAATAGAAAATAACATAACAACTATAGTATAAACCATTGGTACAACTAAAGTTGCAGTCAATAATTTTGAAGCAACCGTTTGCATATCACTTACGGGCAATGACTTCCAAAACAAAATACTTTGATCCTTTCTATCATTGTATAAAGAGCCTAAAATATAAAAAAACATTACAATAAATAGCACAAATATAAAAATAAGTGATGTTGAAACAATTTGACCGCTCCAAAACATTGCTAATTTATCTTGTGAAAACTTGCTCAATTCTTGAAGACCCTGCTTAGTAAACTCACCAGAACCCATTTTCTCAACTAAAAATAAAGAAGTAAGATAACCACCAATAATTAAAACCAACATGACTATACTGATTATAATTGGTGTTTTAACAAATGCGCCACGATGCTCCCAAAACTCTCTTTTAATCAACGCTTTAAGTGTATTAATTAAACTCATGCTACCTCCTCATCTTTTAACATCGCTACAAACAGATCTGCAACTCCTGGTCTTTGTACTTCACCTAACGCTTCTAACTCTCCTCGATTTGCATGTTTAAATAACATGACATGTTTACCAAAAACTTTACGAGACTGAAGAGGATTAAAGCTCATGGCGTCCTCATAATTTTCTGAAGAAACCATTACTTCAAAATATTCAGCCGCTAAATTATCCATACTGGAGTCCAAAACAATTTTACCTTCTTTTATGAATAACAAATCAGTTAATATATGTTCCACTTCTTCAACTTGGTGAGTAGTGATAATTATGGTTCGTTCATGATCAAAATAATCATTGAGTAAATTATCATAAAATTCTTTACGGTAAATAATATCTAATCCAAGTGTGGGCTCATCTAATACCAATATATTCGCTTCTATTGACATGACTAAAGATAAATGCAATTGAACAATCATGCCTTTCGACATAGATTTAACTTTTTGTTTTACACCTAATTTAGTTTTTTTCAAAAAACTCTCTGCTTTTTTGCGAGAAAATTTTGGATGGGTTTGTTCAACAAAATCAAGAACTTCATTGACTTTAATCCAATTAGGCAAAACGGCAACATCTGCAATAAAACAAATATCCTCCATTAATTTTGCCCTTTCTTTAAATGGATTAATTCCCATTATACTTAAGTCACCATCGTATGCTGTCAACCCTAACATGGCTTTTAATAAAGTTGTTTTACCCGCACCATTAGGTCCAATAAGTCCAACAATTTTACCTTTGCCAATTTTTAAATTAACATTATCTAAAGCTTTAAAATCACCATAACTTTTTGACAAGTTATTAGCTATAATCATTTCTGTCATTATAAACTCTCTTTTTCTATTATTTTATGCAACATCATCTAACGATTTAACCAGAATATTTACATCAATTTTCAGGTTTTTAATACGTGTTTTTATTTGTGGCCACTCTACATTTAAAAATGTTTTTTGATCTGCAGCTAACAATTGTTCTCTAGCGTTTTCTTTTACAAACATTCCTAGTCCACGTTTTTTTTCTACTAATTCTTCATCAACTAAATATTGCCAAGCCTTTGAAACTGTAATCGGATTTAATTGATAATCTGAAGCCACTTGGCGCACTGATGGTAAAGCTTCATTCTCTTTTAAATCACCAACCAGAATCATATTTCTAATTTGGTCTTTTAATTGTAAATAAATGGGTTCTTTATCGTTCCACTGGAAACTCATGGTATCTTACCTATTTTAACTTGGGTATTTTAAATTTAAGCGCTTGCTTTAAATCTTTACTGCTTTTCACTGCATGCATCAGAATATTTTTATCACCATAAGTTGAGCACTTTTCTGGTTCTACAAATAAATTGATCATCCCCCACGACATGGCTATTGTCGCAAAAATAGTGGTAGAAAAAAATCCAACTATTGTACACACTTGATTTAAATTTGTTTTCATTTTGTTCACTTTATAATTATCTTTTAACGCACCTTTATGATGCATCCTAGTGTCCTACTATAGTACAACACCTAGACAATTGCAAGAACTATTGTGTTTTAAATGCGGTTGCACTATAGTTACCCTTCTATCAAGACAAACTATCCATAAATAAGTTGAGGACAATTATGAAAAAAAATACATTCATCATGATATTTATTGCGCTTATCACAAATACTGTATGTTTTGCAGTAGATATACAAGAAGGCAAAAAGGCGTTTGAAACAGACTGTGTAAAATGCCATGACAGTAGTTTATTCGACAAGCCAAATAATCAAAAAAATGTAAAAGACCTTAAATCACTTAAAAAACAAGTCAAACAATGTGCAACTGCCTCAGGAGCCTCATGGTTTGAAGAAGATGAAGAAAATGTTGTTGCTTATTTAAATGAAACTTTTTACAAATTCAAAAATTAAATATAACGAGTCAAATTGATTTATTACAAATCAATACTTAAAAAATAGGTATAAAAATTATTAAAACATTAAGCATAAACATATTTAAAATTGTGATATAATTTTAAGGCTTTTGCTTAATAGAAAGCATTTCATTACTAATAGCGAGATAAAATATTACAATTACTAAAAAGGGGAAAATCAATGAAATCTAAAACCAAACTCAAATGCCTGATTAAACATACTTTGTTTATAGGCATACTGGGATTGTCATGTCAGACACAAGCTACTCAAGTAAATGGACTGATGAATCCAGCTGAAATACTGTATCCTGCAACTCAAGTGCCCACTGTCAATGCAGGATCATTAGCAGATGCTGCATTCATGAATGGTTACTTACACGCTAAAGACAGATTATTCCAAATGGATTATACCAGACGTTTAGCCAGCGGAACAGTTTCAGAATTATTAGGCTCAGCTGGAATTAGTACAGATATCCAGTTACGTACAATTGGTTTCCGAAGAGCCGCACTAAAGTCATATTTTGCTTCTTCAGAGGAAACTAAAGTCATATTGCGCTCTTATTCTAATGGCGTAAATGCCTACCTAAAAGACAATGCTTTACCTATTGAATATGCAGGATTAGAAATAACAACTATTCCACGTTGGACACCCTTAGATTCTTTAGGGATTGTTAAACTCATTGCTTTTAATCTATCAAATGACTTACAAGAAATTGATTGGACTGTTGCCATAGGCACTTTTCAACAAGTAGGTGCTTTAGCAGGGTTTGATGGTACTAAACTCTTTATGGAAGATTTATACCGATCTGCCCCACCCGATGACCGTGTAACAGTTCCAGGCTTTCTTGAATCAATTGGAGGTGTATTATTAGAAGATAACAATAATAAATCCCTAGACACCAGTAACTTTACAGAATATTCAGCAGTAGATATCGCATTAGCTAAAGGAATATCTGACACTTGGAATTCTGCTCCTGATCTAAAGAAATTAAAAAATGATGGATCCAAGGATAAAGGATCCAACGTTTGGGCAATCTCAGGTGATAAAACCGATAGTGGTTTTCCAATTGTGGCTAATGATCCGCACCTTAGCTTAGATTATCCATCGGTATTTTATCCAATCCATCTAGTTGTTGAAAACAATGATACTGTTGAATACAGTACGGCTGGAGTAGGATTTCCTGGAGCCCCTGTGATCGCACAAGGTTGTAATCAAGAGCTATGCTGGGGCAGCACAGTTCATCCAGTTGATGAAACGGATTTTTATTTTGAAGACATACGTACCAACCTTTTTGGGCTTCCAGCATTTACAGTATTTAATGGTGTAGAAGAACCCATTCAATACATTTACCAAGTATATTATGCTAATCAATTCGATGGTGTGATGGACAATGTTGAAAACCAGAACATTGGCTATGATGCCGGTGGTATAACTTATATAGTTCCACGCCGAAATGACGGGCCTATTTTATCTGTAGATCTTGAAAATAACCGAGCAGTAAGTATGCAATATACAGGATTTAGTGCCACTCAAGAAACACAAGCCTTTATTAATATGTCAAAAGCAAGTAATGTATTTGAATTTAGGCAAGCTTTAACTGAGTTTGATGTAGGATCTCAAAATTTTGGCGTAGCTGATATTCATGGAAATGTTGCCTATTATACAGGAGCAGAAGTGCCTATTCGTGAAGATTTACAAACATTGATGGCTCCAGATGGCTCACCTCCAATGTTTATTCGCGATGGAACGGGCGCTCATGCCAATGAGTGGATGAGTATAAGCAACCCTCAAGTTAATCAAGCAGAAAATCATGAGATCATTCCAGAAGCAGAAATGCCTCATTGGGAAAACCCTGATCAAGGCTGGTTTGCCAATGCAAACAATGATCCAATTGGTGTTTCTCTAGATAATAATGTATTAAATCAAATTCGCCCAGGTGGTGGATTGTATTATATCTCTCAAGGTGGTTACTCTACCTATCGCATGGGTCGTATTGATCGATTAATCAAATCAGCTCTATCAGATGGAAATACGGTCGATTCAATTGACACAAAAATTTGGCAAGCCAATAGTCAAATGTTAGATGCAGAGTTAATCATGCCACATATAATATCGGCCTTTAACAATGCAGCTGCAGATGACGCTTGGCCAGGTATTGCCCAATTTTTAGCTGATCCTCGCGCACTTGCTACTTTAAATTCATTTTTAACATGGGATTTTTCCACCCCTACAGGCATTGAAGAAGGCTATGATCCATTTCAACTCATTCCAGGACCAATCACTCTTCCAGTTGAGATAGATGAAATTACCGTTAATAACTCAGTGGCTGCTAGCATTTATTCAACTTGGCGTTCTATGGCCGTTCGTAATACCATTGATGCTACTATGAATGGTATTGATGCTGCCATAGGACAAAATGTTTTAGGACCACAGTTACCAGGCAGCAAATATGCTTTTAATGGTTTCAAAAACTTATTAGATAGCTTCCCAGAAAATCAAGGGATTGGCGGATCTGGAATCAACTTTTTCACTAACCCCTCAGCACCGACACCCGAAGATGCCAGAGATTTCATAATCTTAGCCAGTTTAATACAAGCACTTGATCTATTAGCCAGTGATGAATTTGCTCCCGCCTTCAATAATTCAACCAATATCATGGATTACCGATGGGGCAAGCTACACCGTATTAGTTTTTCACACCCTCTAGGAGCTAGTTTATCAGTACCTAATGGATTATTTGGCCTAGTTACAGTTGAAGGCTTAAATGGTGTATCTCGTTCAGGTGGCTATCAAGTATTAGATGCTTCAAGCCACAATATCAGGGCGAATACATTAGATGGGTTTATGTTCAACAGTGGACCAGCTCGCAGATTTTTAGCGACAATGGCTGATACCGGTCCCATTGCTGAACAAGTGATTCCTGGTGGTCAAAGTGGAGATATAACAACGGGTGCACTTTATGTGAACCAATTATTCCCCTATTTGGTGAATGCTTATTTACCATTATTTGTTGATCCAGCGGTAGTTGAACAAATTGCAGGAGTTGTATTATCCTTTGAACCTTGATTTAGCAGATAAATCATACAAAAAAGGCGTATTTAATACGTCTTTTTTTTGCTTTTCTAATTGACAATACAAAAAATCACCCCTATATTTCTTAATATGAAAAACTGGCAACTAAGATCACAAAGAAAAAACAATAATAAAAGATTGTTATTGGGAATTTTTGCGGTTGTTATTTTTTCACAGCTGATATCAACACATCACCAAATACAACACATCACAGATTATAATGAAATCGTGTGTATACAATGTATTAATACACCAGATCAAGTTGATAGTCTTCCTGCTTTATCATTCACAATCACTCTATTAGAAACGTCTCCAAATCTAACGATTATCGTTTTTAATCAAGTAACTACTCCACTTAAATCATATTCCGCAAGAGCTCCTCCATCAATAGTTTAGCAACTTAAATTAACCTAAAAAAACATAAAGCATTTAGTAATAAAGAATTTACTAAGTATTTTTATATATTTAATAAAAAAATTATTTTTGGACTATAAAAATGAAAAACAAAACAACATATGCAGCCTTTATTTTATCTGCATCATTTACTATACAAGCAGAAACACTCACAGGAACACTATTTGACAAAGATATAAAACTAACCCAAGCAAAACTAATTATCCCTGCTTTAAAAAGAAGCACAACAAGTGATGCAAACGGTGTTTTTAAATTTGAAGACTTAGATTTTGGCAAATATTTACTTGATATTGAGGTTTCAAATAATGCTCATTATAATATTGATATTAATTTTAAAGACAGCCAACCTATATTGATTAATGTGTCAAATATCAACTATGAAGAAGTGGTAGTTACAGCCAATCCTTTAGAACATAATTCTTTAAAAATGACGACCCCAACGGCTGTCCTTAGTGAAGAAGAATTAATAATGAATCGATCAACAAGTATAGAACAAACTTTAAATAAAGTCACAGGCGTCAATTCAGGCAGCTTTGGTATTGGAGCAGGTCAAATTGTCATTCGCGGTCAACAAGGACCGAGAATAAGCGTACTGAACAATAACATTTCACTACAAGATGCATCAAATGTGAGTCCTGATCACTGGGTCAGCTCTGAATCATTATTAGCCAAACAAATTGAGGTACTTAAAGGTCCCGCCACATTATTGTACGGTGGCGGTGCAGTGGGTGGCGTGGTTAATGTTCTAGATAATACTATTCCAACCCAAGCCATTGAAGGTCTACAAGGTGGTGTTGAATTGAGATTTTCTGATAGCTCATTATCCGAACGGACAGGAGTATTAAGCCTTGAAGGTGGATTAACGGAAAACTTAATGTCACATTTTAGTTATATAAATTCTGAAACTTCTGATTATGAAATACCTGGTTTTGCTGAGTCAAACAACTTACATGAATCAGAAGAGGGTTCAGAAGAAAGAAGCCCTGAAGAATTACTTGGCATACTAGAAAATACCTCACTACAGTCTGAAGGATATAATTTGGGACTATCATTAATTAATAATAATGGTTTTTGGGGCGTTTCGTATTCCAAGTTTGATAGAAGCTATGGAATACCTGGCCATGAAGAGCATCATGAAGATCATGAGAATAAAAACTCTGACGAGGAAGAGGAGGAAGAAATTGTTCGTATAGTGGTTGATAAATCAGTTTTTAATATTAGAGGATCACACCAATTTTACGATGATAATTTTTTCAAACTTTTTAAAACACATTTTTCTCAAACTAAATACCAACATATAGAACAAGAAGGTGAAGAAATAGGGACTGTTTTTAATAATAAAGCTCACGAATTCCGTTTTGAATTAACCCATGGAAGCATCGCTGGATTTTCAGGAGTTTGGGGCTTACAACAAACTTCGAGAGATTTTTCAGCTCTAGGAGATGAAGCCTTTATTATTCCTTCAAAAACCAATATATTAAGTGCTTTTCTAATTGAAGAACATGAGTTTGAGAATTGGCATGGAGAATTTGGATTAAGGTTTGATAACCAGAAAATAGAAACTACACAATTTTCAACACTGAAAGAAACAGCATTTAGTTTATCATTAGGAGCAACCATTGATATTTCTGAAAATTGGACCTTACCCATAAATTATACATCGGCACAAAGACTGCCAACTGCCGAGGAACTTTTTTCAAATTTGTCAGGAGCAGAGGAATTAATACCACATCTTGCCACTTCAACAATAGAAATTGGAAATACTCAACTTAAACATGAGACTGCTAACAATTTTGATTTAGGTTTGCGCTATCGATCTAAAAATATAGGTTTCAACTTTGCTCTTTTTCATAACCGCATTGATGATTACATATTTTTAGAAGATTCTGGAGATAGATTAGATGATATCCCTGTCTTTTTATACCAGCAAAAACAAGCCACATTTAAAGGATTTGAAGCTGATTTTTCTTACCAAATTAACGATAAATTTAATAACAATTGGAATTATCGTTTATTTACAGATCGCACAAAAGCCTCCTTACAAAATGGAGATAATGTTCCGAGAATCCCTGCAAGTAGATTAGGTATGAACATTGACTGGCTACGGGGCAATACAACCATTAATCTAGATTTCATACATGTACAAAAACAGGATAATATATCTGAATTTGAATTACCTACCAACAGCTATAATGATGTCAGCATTGGCGCTAATTGGATAATCAATCATAATAAAAGTGAAAGTTTATTTTTTTTAAAAATCAATAATTTACTCGATGAAGAAATACGAGAACATGCTTCATTCATTAAAGATATTGCACCAAGACCAGGAAGAAGTCTATCTACTGGTATTCGTATAAAGTTTTAATACAAGACCTATAAATTAAATAAGTGGTGTTTAATCAAATTTGATTAAACACCACTTTATCAGGCATAATACGACAATGAAAATTCATCAAATTTATACAGACAGTCAATTAAGGAATTTTACTTATATTTTAGAACTTAACAATAAATCAGCTTATGTTATAGATCCATGGAATGATGACATTGTTAATGATTTATTAAAAAAAGAAAAATTAACTTTAACGGCCATAATTAACACACATGAACACTGGGATCATACCCAAGGCAACAATGCGCTGGTCAACCAACATCAATGCGAAGTGTGGGCACATAGTAATGGTGCTGGGAAAATCCCTGGCTTATCACGCATGTTATTGTCTAACGAGAAAATAGAGTTAGAACAAGATGTTATTATAGAAGTATTAGATACACCAGGACATTGTCAGGCTCACTTATGTTTTATTGTTTATCATCATAATTACCCTACACATATATTTACAGGTGATATATTATTTAATGCAGGTGTGGGCAATTGTCATGATGGTGATGTATCTGACATGTATGAAACGATACAAGAAAAATTTACCTCATTACCTGATGATATTATCATTTTACCGGGACACGAATACCTTAAAAATAATTTAAACTTTACTTTAAGTAGAGAACCTTCAAATAAGACAGCCAGACTATGGCTGGACAAGCATAAAAAGTCAGATATTTATAGCTGCCCCCTGACTACAACTATGGGTGATGAACGAAAAATTAATACATTTTTCAGATTAGAAAATAAAGAAATAATTGAAAACCTACCCAACAAATACACTGATAAAGATTATTGTAAAAAGGATGTATTCATTTCATTACGGACATTAAGAGACGATTGGTAAGTGATCAACAATATTACACTAAATGATACTCTCATTTAAAAATTTATCTTCTCAATTGTTTTTAGTTTTGGCATAACCTCTATATAATACCTTAATGGCTTATTCAGATAATCAAAAAACACAATTATCACCAACCGCAAAAATGCGCAGAGTGGTATTAAGAATTGTTGGTATGTTATTGATTATATCCAGCCTAATTATGGTACCACCTGTATTTATTGGAATGATTTACCAAGATGGAGATATTCAACCATTTATCAACGGTTTCCTATTTTTATTTTTATTAGGATCACTATTACTTTTTATATTCAGAGATGCTAAAAGCGATTTAAATATACGCAGTGGTTTTATTGTTGTCGGGCTTTCTTGGTTCGTTATTGGCGGCACCAGTGCCATTCCCCTATACTTTGCTCAAGCAATGAATTTATCGCTTGTTGATGCTGTATTTGAGGCCATATCTGCCTTAACAACAACCGGCGCAACCATCATCAATCATTTAGATGATTTGCCTCACTCAATTTTATTTTACCGTCAATTACTACAATGGTTGGGTGGTATGGGTATCATAGTATTAGCCATCGCCATTCTACCCATGTTACGCATTGGCGGCATGCAAATGTTTAAAGCCGAAACACCAGGCCCCATGAAAGACCAAAAGTTAACGCCAAGAATAACAGAAACAGCTAAAACTTTATGGTATTTATATCTTGGAATTACGACTGTTTGCGCCCTTGCCTACTACATGGCAGGTATGAATTTATTTGATGCTGTTTCACATGCATTCTCGACCTTAGCTACAGGTGGCATGTCTACACATGATGATTCTATCGCTTATTTTGACAATTCTTTAATTGAAAGTATTTGTATTATATTTATGATCATTGCAGGATTTAATTTTGCTTCACACTTCGTAGCATGGCGTGCTGCTTCAATGAAAGTTTACTTAAATGATTCAGAAATTAAATTATATATTGGTATAATTATCGCAGCATTTTTTATGACTTCTATTGTTCTAATGATCAATGACAGCTATCCTTCACTCTATGAATCATTGCGTCATGCCGCTTTTCAAGTAGTGGCAATGGTGACAAATACGGGATTTTCTACTGCTAATATCAGCACCTTACCTTGGATGTTACCATTGTTTTTAATGATACTTGGCACCATTGGAGCTTGTGCTGGATCAACTTCTGGTGGTCTTAAAATAGTACGCTTAATTCTATTGTACAAATTAAGCATGAGAGAGTTATACCGGTTAATCCATCCACATGGTAAGTTCATCATTAAACTTGATGGCAAAACCATTAATTACCGAGTCTTAGATTCAGTCTCTGCCTTTATATTACAGTTTATGTTTCTATTAGCAGTATTTACCTTAATCTTAATGACTCTTGGAGAAGACATCACAACCTCGGCCTCGACATCATTGTCCGCTTTAGCTAACTTAGGTCCAGCACTTGGAGCGGCTAGTACAAACTACGCTGATCTCGCAGATGGTAGTAAGTGGGTATTATCGCTTGTGATGATATTTGGCCGTTTAGAAATCTTCACAATTTTTATTTTGTTTATCCCTGCTTATTGGGAAAGCTAATAAAAGTATTCATGAATAATTTTCTTGTGAAAAACTGAATAAACCGCTGCATTCTTAGTATTTTTAACAGTTTTTATGTTCGGTATAAAATATTTCTACTTGATAAGGAATAATATAAACAATAATTCATTTTTTGTAATTTGAGTACCAATTATTATTAACACTGGCACTCAAACATATATTGATAGGACTAAAAACTCTTATTTGTCTATATTGAGATAACTTTCACAAAGTTCAACATTATCATTACCTATTCTTTGTATGGGAATAACACCATTAATATCGCTATCATTAAAGTCAAATGAGATAAAACCTTCTTTACAATCAGTAAATTCAACAGTCATTGTACCCACTGCATTGGTCTCAACTAAGGCAGGATCATTAAACAAGCCACCCGCTGTATTATTAATGGTCAAATCAACTAAATTACCTTCTGCAAATGTACCAAGCGCTGTTAACCAACGATTCCCAGGGTTTCCAATATTTGATGTAGTGGTCGTATCAACAACCATATTTTCATACGTAAACCACGACAAGAAAAAAGTTTTACTTTCAGGCAAAACATCCAGAAAAAATCCTTGGCCGCCTGTTTCTGGGTTATACCATGAACCATTCAATCCTGGATTAATTACAAATGTATCAAGTTCTTCTGGGCATGAAGATTTAACTGCACCTACATAATTTCCAAATGTAAATGCGTCTGTTAAATAAGTTATTGCTCCTGTGCTTTTATCCATTTGAGCAAAAGCAGTATGAAACCCTGAACTTGCAAGAACATATTGATACACTTTATCAGTACTTCGATCGTAAGTCATCGCTATTGAATCTCTGCCACTACCTCCATAATTAGCATCACCTAGTAATGCAACCTCTCCATTTAATTTATCAATTTCATAAACTTTACCCTGAAATGCATCCGTTCCATAGATTATGCCATCACATGTTGCAACAATGTCATGTATGTCTGGTGCAACAGTTTGTGTTCCTACAAAAGTTAATGCTCCCGTTGACAAATTACATTTGTATAATGATGATCTTGTATCATGATTGGCATTATCGACTGTTGATATATAACACTGGTCGTTCTCATCTATAGTAATACCATGAGCCTCATCATTTGACTGTAGACCTGTCAATTTAGCAACCTCAGTTGATACACCTGTTGATGGATCAATTGTAAATAAATAACCAGACCGTTCTGAATTCCTACTTATGCCATATAGCTTAGTCATGTCTTGACTCCAAGCTAATGAAAACGGTCGTAAATTACTTTCCCCATGTTGTGCCAACAATGTGAGCTCAAAATCTTCTACTGAATGAGTATAGGTTTTATCTGGGTCCCTTACTCCATTTCTAATTACCCCATGAGCATTCACAGCAATGACATTGTTTTCAGCTGCTTTAGTCATTATGAAATTTTGACCCACACTAATATGACTAGTATCAATACTATCAATATTTGCTTGCTTCAAATCAAAGTTAGTGGCAAAACTATTATTTAAAACACATAGTAATGCACAGTATTTATAAAATTTAAAATTCATTTAGTTATCCATTATTTTAAAAAACAGCATTGTAACTGACAAAAAATAATTCCTTCACGCATTGTCCCGAATTCAATATTAAATGTCCGAATCTTAATAGTTTCATCATAAGAACTAAATGTTAGTGATTATTGGATAATTAATAACTAAATATTCTTTTAAATATTTATCGATTTTCCATGAGTTAATGGCTGTATGCCAAAATATTTAGCAAGTGTTTGTCCCATATCTGCAAAAGAATCTCTTTTCCCAATGTTTTGAGCAGCAATATTTGGGCCAAAAAATACGATAGGCACATGCTCACGTGTATGATCCGACCCTGGGAATGTTGGGTCACAACCATGATCAGCTGTAATTAATGCAACATCTTCAACCTGCATGACGGCTTCCAACTCTGGTATACGCTTATCAAATTCCTCTATGGCATTGGCATATCCAGCTATATTTCTACGGTGCCCAAAGTGACTATCAAAATCTACAAAATTGACAAAAACCAATGTCTTATCACTTGCTAACTCTATTTCTTCAAGCATAGCATCAAACAATTCCATATTGTTCTTGCCTTTGACACATTTTGAAATACCACGTTTTGAAAATATATCCGCAATTTTCCCTACTGAAACCACTTTTCCACCTTGGCTCGATAATTTATCTAATAGTGTCGGTTCAATCGGTGGTGTTGTTAAATCTTTTCTGTTTGCTGTTCGGTTAAAATCTTCAACAGACTCTCCGACAAATGGTCGTGCAATGACACGTGTCACATTTAACTCTTCAACTAATCCTTTTGCAATGTGACTAATTTTGTATAATTCCTCTAAGCCAAAGTGATCCTCATGAGCCGCTATTTGAAACACTGAATCTGCCGATGTATAACAAATAGGCTTGCCTGTTTTAATGTGTTCTTCACCTAATCGTTTAATTATTTCGGTACCACTGGCATGGCAGTTTCCTAAAATCCCAGGTATACCTGATAAACTTATAAAATCATCTATCAAAGGTTTTGGAAAACAAGGTTCATCCTTAGGAAATGTTCCCCAAGCAAATGGCACGGGCACTCCAGCCATCTCCCAATGACCACTGGGTGTATCTTTGTCTTTGCTTTGTTCTACAGCAAATCCATAGGCATGTTGGGGGTTGATTCTTGTATCTAATCCAGCCATTGGTGCTCCGCAACTCGTTTCAAGAGCATGAGCCAAGCCAAGTCGCGTTAAGTTTGGTATTACTAATTTTCCAGAGCGCTGGTGATTGTCTGCACGCCCATCTAAACAAGCTTGAGCTATATGTCCCAATGTATTGGCTCCCTCATCACCATATAAATGGGCATCTGCACTGGCACCAATACCCAATGAATCCATCACTAAAATTATGGCTCTTTTCATTGCATGACCTTTTCTATGATAACTATAGGTGAAGCCAGTTTATCAACACTCACTTCAATATTTTCTAAAATATTGTTTGCAGCATTTGCTGCCTGCTCTTGGGTATTTGCATGGACATAAGCCATTGGTTTATCGACTTCAACTTTATCACCAATATGGCAAAAATCACTAAAACCAACAGAAAAATCGATTTTATCAGTCGATAATTTACGGCCACCACCTAACTCTACTACTGCCATACCTATCATACGGGAATCCATTTGCGTTATAAAACCAGCCTGCTTTGGATAGATTGGTTGAATAACGTTGGCTTTAGCTAAATATTTTGAGGGATTTTCGATTAAATCAATGGGGCCACCCAATGTACTCACCATTTTCGCAAAAACCTCTGCCGCTTTTCCAGAAGACAAGGACTCTTTCACCTTCGCAAGGCCCTCTTCAAAATTGACTACTAATTTCCCCTGAAGCAACATTTCTGCGCAAATAGTAGTGACTAACTCATGTAAAATGGGCTCTTGTACTTCACCCGTTAAATAATCAATAGTTTCTCTAACTTCTAAAGCATTACCCGCTGCATTGCCAATGACTTGGCTCATATCTGTGATAATTGCTGTAGTATTAACAGTAGAGGCTTCAACAATTGCATTAGCTAAATCCTGTGCCATTTTTAAATCGGCTGCAAAAGCACCGCTGCCGGTCTTTATATCCATAACCAATCCATCTAGACCTTCGGCCAGTTTTTTAGATAAAATTGAGGCTGTAATGAGTGGAATACAATCAACAGTTGCGGTAATATCACGGGTTGCATAGAAACGCTTATCAGCAGGAGCTAAATTTGCTGTTTGACCAATAATCGCACAACCCACATTTTTAACTGTTTTCCTAAATAAAGCATTATTAGGTGTTGCATCATAACCAGGAATCGCTTCAAACTTATCTAATGTACCACCTGTATGACCCAAGCCTCTACCTGAAATCATCGGCACATATCCACCACATGCAGCAATAATCGGTGCTAACATTAAACTTATTTTATCGCCCACGCCACCTGTTGAGTGCTTGTCTAGAATAGGCCCATTAAGGTTCATATCAGACCAATCCATCACATCACCTGATCGAACCATACTTTGAGTAAAGTTAATGCGCTCTTGTGAATTCATGCCTTGAAAATAAGTAGCCATAGCAAAAGCTGCAATTTGTGCATCGCAGACTGTGTTATTGGTTATACCCCTAATAAAAAAGTCTATCTCTGCTTGAGAAAGCACTTTTCCATCACGTTTATTTTTAATAATTTCTTGAGGTAAGTATGTCATTAGTATTTTCCAATAAACTCAGTCAATATGGTTTTAAAAGTCTGCGAAGCTTTATTGGCAAATTTCATGGTTTGTTCGTGGGATAAATCTTCACTGTCCATACCCGCTGCGTAATTGGTTATGACCGACAGCGCCATGACTTTCATGCCTTGGTGTCTTGCCAATATTGTTTCAGGTACGGTAGACATGCCGGCAGCATTAACCCCTAATATTTTAATCGCATTGATCTCAGCTGGGGTTTCAAATTGAGGCCCACACATCCAAGCATAAACACCTTTACTTAGGTGAATATCATTGGCATCGGCTATATCTAGAACCTTTCGGCGCAAGTCTTTATCATAAGCATTAACCATATTCACAAAACGTTCATTGCCTGTTTCTTTAAACAAAGGAGACATACCGGTAAAATTAACATAATCTTTGATTAGCATGACACTTCCTGGGCCTGCGTTGTAATCCAATGATCCCGCTGCATTGGTCAAAATCACCACCTCACACCCCAATTCCTTGAAGCATTTAATCGGTGTTTTCATGGCATCGACCTGCCCATCTTCGTAATAATGCACCCTGCCCTGCATGGCAACAACATCCGTTCCACCCACTTTTCCTATGATTAAATTTCCCGCATGTCCACCTACACCTGAAGCAGGGAACCCTTCTAAATCTGAATAAGAAATTTCTGCAATTTTTTCGATTGAATCTGCAAATTCACCTAAGCCTGAACCTAAAACAAGTGCAATTTTGGGAGAAAAATTTTCTGCAATTGATTTTATGTATTGAGTACAAATCATATTATTCCCCATATGGTGTCCAAATATTTTTAACATCCGTCGCTTGGTTTAAAAACTCTAGGCCTTGTGAGACTTTATTGTCAAACCAATCTCTTGATTTGCCGTTATTCACCCAAGTGCGTTTTAAACTGGCAGCAGAGGCTTTTTCAACCAATGTTGATCCGGCTTGGTCACCAAAATACCAGATGGATTCCACTTCATAATGATCGGCTAATACTTGTGCGAGTTCATTTTTATCACCAGTGACAATATTAACCACGCCGGCTGGTACATCTGATGTTTCAAGAATTTGATAAAACTCTAAAGCCATTAATGCTGAAGTTTGTGATGGTATCATAACGACACGATTGCCCATGGCAATGGATGCAGCCATTAAAGAGACAAAACCCAATAACGGGCTTTCATCAGGACAGACAATTCCCATAATTCCATTAGCCTCAGGCATTGCCAGCACTACGCCTCGTACTGGCACAGTATGTACTGCACCATCTAATTTATCTGCGTAAGCCGCATAATAAAATAAACGTTCAATACTGGCATACACTTCATTTTCTGCTTGTTTTTTACTGTTACCTGTTAATGATTGAATATGAGTGATAAATTCATCAGCACGTAAAGCAAGATTTTCAGCGATAAAATACAAAACTTGTGCTCTATTATGCGCAGTGGTGTTAGTCCATCCTATCGCTTTTGTTGTGGCCTCTACTGCATTTCTAATATCTTTACGATTACCTTTACCAATATGTGCTAACAATTCTCCTTTAGCAGATATTACTGATTGAGAATAGCCTCCATCTGGGCGCGCCTGTTTTCCGCCAATATAAAATTTTGGCGTTCTATCCACTGTAGCTGTTGAATGTTTAATTTTTAATTCGAAGGGTTTTTGGGCTTTAATTGCTTTTAATTTTTTTTCATATTTAGGTTTTAGATATGCATGCATGCCCTCAATCCCACCTTCTCGCCCAAAACCTGATTCTTTTTTGCCACCAAATCCTGCTGCAGCATCAAATTGATTAGTACAATTAATCCATACGACACCTGCTACTACTTTTGGTGCCATATCCATTGCAAGATTAATATTTTCACTCCAAATTGAACAAGCCAATCCGTATCGGGTATTATTCGCTAATGCAACGGCCTCATTGGGTGTTCTAAAAGTCATTGATACAAGAACAGGACCAAATATTTCTTCTTGTGCCACATGATGAGCCGTATCAACCTCGCTTAATAATGTTGGTGGGTAAAAGTATCCACATTGAGGCATCTTGATATCTGGTTGAAATAAATCTGCACCTTCCTCAACGCCAATCTTTACCAATCCCGCAATTTGTTTTTGTTGCGATTCATCGACAATGGCTCCAATATCAACTGATTTATCTAAGGGATCGCCCACACGCAATTTTTGCATGCGTGCTTTTAATTTTTCATGAAATCTATCAGCTATACTTTCCTGTACTAACAACCTAGAACCTGCACAACACACTTGCCCTTGATTAAACCATATGGCATCTACCAATCCTTCAATGGCTGAATCAATATCTGCATCATCAAATACAATAAATGCTGATTTTCCACCCAGCTCTAAAGTTAATTTTTTACCCGATCCTGCTGTTTGTTCACGAATCATTCGGCCCACGGCTGTTGAACCAGTGAATGCAATTTTATCCACATCTTTGTGATTGACTAATTCAGATCCAGTTTTACCATCCCCCGTAATTATGTTCACTACACCTTTTGGTAATCCTGCTTGTTGGCAAATTTCTGCAAATAACAAAGCTGTTAAACTGGTGTATTCTGCTGGTTTTAAAACAACCGTATTCCCAGCAGCTATAGCTGGTGCAATTTTCCAAGCCATCATGAGCAATGGAAAATTCCATGGAATTATTTGCCCTGCCACACCAATGGCTTCATAATCTTCCAGTTTATCTTCCATTAATTGTGCCCAACCTGCATGGTGATAAAAATGACGAATGACTAAAGGTATATCCACATCTCTACTTTCACGAATAGGCTTGCCATTATCTAAGCTTTCTAAAACTGCAAATAAACGAGAATGCTTTTGTATAAGACGGGCAATAGAATATAAATATTTAGCCCGTTGAAAACCAGATAACTTAGCCCATGAATCTTGTGCAATATTAGCTGCTGTCACAGCCATATCTACATCTTTCTTACTGCCTTGAGTGATTTGTGCTAGCTTTTCACCATTAGCTGGGTTGCACGTATCAAAATATTTGGCTTTTTTGTCTTTAAGAAATTCGCCATTAATAAATTGACCAAACTTTTTGTTGTGATCATTTAACCAATTAAATGCTTCATCAGTGTTTTCTGGTGCAACACCATAATCCATTGTTTCAAAAATTTTCATAATACTCATTTTGTTTCTCTTTTGTTCTTCATTTTACTCAATTCATTTATAAACATATATTTGAGAGTGCTTGTAATTGATATGCATAGGAAGTTAGAAAAAAATGGTGCTACCAAGTTGGTATTAAGTCTTTTTTCTCGCTTTCTAGGGATATTAAGAACGAGCGCTATCATCCCATCGCATGTCTGAAACTGGCTGAATACTTGCCAGTCACATGGTGTTCTAGTTGTCTTTCAATATCACCTAGTAAACTTGAAGCTCCAAATCTAAATAGTTCAGGCTCTAGCCAATCACGTCCTAATTCTTCCTTCATTAATACTAGATACATCAAACTTTCTTTAGCTTTACTAATTCCTCCAGCAGGTTTATATCCAATTTTATATCCAGTTCTTTCATAGTATTCACGAATTTGTCTGACCATTACCAGACTCACGGGCAATGTTGCATTGACGGATTCTTTACCTGTAGATGTCTTTATAAAATCCGCACCGGCCATCATACAAACCATTGATGCTTTAGCGACATTACGAAAAGTTGCCAACTCACCTGTTGCCAAGATAGTTTTCAGATGCGCTTCACCACAAGCTTCTCTGTACTCTTTTACTTCATCATATAATTTTTTCCAATCTTGTTCGAAAACCAACCTTCTAGATATGACGATATCAATTTCTGTCGCACCAGCTGCAACTGAACGTCTAATTTCTTCTACGCGCATATCAAAGGGTGTTAGGCCTGCTGGAAAGCCTGTTGATACGGCTGCTAATTCAACACCTGAATCCTTTAAAAACCCAGATGCAGCTTCTAACATTTCATGATAAACACATACAGCTCCAGTTGTAAGGTGTAACTTATCAACACCTAAAGCTGTAAGTATATCCTTACGCACGGGAGATTTTGCTTTATTGCATAAGCGCTTAACCCTTCTTGTTGTATCATCACCTGACAGTGTTGTTAAATCTATACAACTGAGTGCTTTTAGTAGCCATGCTGCTTGATGTTGTTTCTTAACTGACCGTCTACCACTGTAAGATT
>Ga0316204_10004090_pt1 | contig 27162 bp, 24 predicted proteins | sample 6monrhotite_MG_2_FD_205661 | JGI IMG/M metagenome (GOLD analysis project Ga0316204, IMG submission 205661) | Microbial mat bacterial communities from mineral coupon in-situ incubated in ocean water Damariscotta River, Maine, United States -... | ecosystem: Environmental > Aquatic > Marine >...
TGAATGTGTTGTTGCCAGAAGTCTTTTTTCGGATCTGATTTCATGTGGTTCGCCTTGATTATGTTGAAATCAAAACGATAGCAATGTTGCTGTGTGATTGTTAGATGGGGTTTATCGACCGCTTACAGATCTCTACCCGATAAAATGATAGGTATGGCCTGTTTTTGGATCGCCGTGGGGGCGGTATAGCCCAGATCGGCTACGGCTTTTAAAATAGAATCACATAATCCAAGTTTTGAAAATGACATAAAAAGCCTCGGGCACATGGATAATCAAGGGACTGCTCTGGCGGATTGTGCCAATAGCTAATCGAGAGGAAGAACAGAGGCGCTAAGTATAAAGTATCAACGGGTACCAATACTGCCTTATTCTAACTTTATTCAGAATGGCCGCTTCCGGGTGACAAGTGCTGGGCATGTCTGAAACCAGGCGGTACCTCACAGTATTTTTTAGACTTGGACTGAAAGAGGAAAATGTCTCCTGTGGGCACACAGCACTTATTCACCTTCTATGAAATGAAAAAACCGCCCGATTATTGAGCGGCTTAATCTGGAATGATCACCTACGGCCACTAGGAGCCATTCGCAAGTGTTAGGTCAATTACATATCATTAGGTAAAGCAGACATTGCCTTTCAATATGTCGATTTGTTTAATGTTGCCTGGATGGCACAGAGTGGTTTCAAGGGTAAAGAAAATCTTCTCGAGTTTTTTAGTAACTACTATTAGGCATTCTCTCTAACCTACAATTGACAAATTCTCCATATACTTACTGATAATGCCATACCAAAGTCAAAACCGATGAACTCTGATCTTGTTAACAGAGCGTGGTTTCCCACAACCTCAATATAAATAAATTACTACCTGTCTCGCACTAACCGTACGTGATAGCCGCCATAGCCGATATTAGCGCGGCGATCAACGATGTTGACATGACCAATACTGAAATTGACACTCCAGCTACTGTTTTCATTGAGAGACGGCGAGGAAGACCAATACCTCCAACTCATTGTTTTTGGAAAAACGTTGGTATTAATGACTGGTATCCAACATGCCACTTCCAGAAGGGAAGCCAGCTCTTTAATATTGGGCAACCGCCAGTCACTGTATCCGGCAAATCCTCCGTTGGCATTCATGATTTCGGGGGCTTGCAACGCCTCATTCCATTTATAACTTCTGGCACTGCCATCGCAATTCCCCCCCAGTGAACACTGCTGCCACATTAGCCCAGTAGACAAATCGGTTATGGTGCCATCGCCATTATTCTGATAACGGCTATTGGGGGCGCTGGGTATGATGCTACTACTACAATCTTGGGCCAGGACACCTCCCCCCCAAAGTAATAGCACTAACCCTATCACTAGATTCCGATGAAATTTCATTACATTTTCTCTACTCTTTCGTGGATACCGCCAGTTCCGTAATGTGCTGGAAACTGACCAAAATGCCTGTTAGACATGAAGAAATGCTAAAACTTATTAACAGCTTAAGGTCATCCAAAGTATTCCGCAGCCCGTGCACATGTCACGAGAGTTTATTAACTTTGTTGCTCCTAGCGAGACCCCCCTATAATCTGATGGCGAAAGCCATTCCACAGAGTTTTTTTGGTAGTAGGAAAATTAGTCATCAAGAACTCACTCTCCAGCAAAAGCCACTACTGTCTCGTAGCTTGGGGATTTTTTTGTCTGTGTTTTATTACTCCAAAGCCCATAAAATAAATCACTGATCGAGTCGTACTAACCGCACATGATGGCCGTCACCAGGGTTGCTGTTGGATTCGCCGTTGTCGAAACTGACGCTCCATGCGTTGCCGGGTTGATAGAAATAAGGTGAGGAAGACCAATAAAACATTGACTGAGTATTTGGGAAATAGGTCGTGTCTATGGAAGGACTGGCGCGATCGAGACTCACCAGATTCAGGAGTTCGAAAAGGGTTGGCAGGCGCCAGTTATTAGCCCCGCACAAACTGGCGTTGTTTACTCTAGCAACATAGGATTGTGTGTTGCAGTAGCTAGCCGGGATATTAGCATTGTACCCATAACATATAGAGCCATCATTATCGCTGTATCCTTCCACCCCACCATTTGTCTTGGGGTCGGTGTTATACCAATTGAATCTGTCATCAGCATCATGAAGGCCTTCATCACCTCTAACATCGTTCCCCCCCACTTTCATCTCCCATATCAGGCCGGTAACATTATCCTTAATGCATGACCACTCTGTGTCCGACGCCGATAATGGGGTGCCGTTTGCATTCAGCTTAGTATAGTCGAAGCCAGCACGGCCGTTGCTGTCGTCGTGGGTGACATCGCGGCCGTGACTGCAATCCTGTTGAGAGATTGTTTCGCCTATACAGGTGGTGTTATTACCGTTGGGATAATTGCTGCCCCATGTGATACCGGTGTCGTTGAGAGGTGTGATCATGGAAGTCACAGGCGATGCCGTAGGTGCTAATGAAACACTATCATCGCCACAACCAATCAAAGAGAGAGTACTAATTAAAAAAAGCACAGGCGCTGCAAAGCGCTCATGGCACAAGAACATTTTGACCCCCTTGGTCGCATTTTTTATAAAAATTATAGCATGTGCAATCTATATATCACTTGGTTTTAGGAGGGGTTATTCGCCAAAATACAACATAGCACCATATTTGGTGCTAAATGACCGCTTTTAGTTTTGATGCTTTATTGAGGGCAAAGCTGAAAATGACTCTTATGGGCACACTGCCAACCTCCAAGCTATTTATCATCCCTATACTCCTGCATGGGAACATAGGGTAGTCGAGGAGTATAGTACAAACTGTCAAGCAAACTAGGCCTAACAAGCAGCTATATATCCAGCACCTAACGGCGATCTTGCGTTATGTTATGTTTTATTTGCGCATTAATATGCACTCACTTATTGCTCCTCCTCATATGAGCCCCCATGAACAAACTTTTCATCATAGGTTTACCACGAACCGGCACGACCAGTATCAGCGTTGCACTGATCGAGCACTTTAAGGTCGCCCATACTGCCTATACCAAACGCGCGTTTGAGTTGGCCGATGTGGTCTCTGACTGCCCCTGTTTTAGCGATTATCAGCAGCTTGATGCGCTATTTCCCGGGTCTAAATTCATCTATTTACAGCGCCCGATTGATCAGTGGTTGCCATCGATACAGATGCTGCTGAATAAGATGCTACCCAGCCTAAATGGCAAGACTTACGTAAACCCGATATTAAAGCGTAGTTTTGGGCAGACTTTTGACTTGAATAATGTAGATAAGCCTCTCGATGGTGCTCACCTCACAGCTTGTTACCAGCGCCACGAGCAGGTGGTGATGGATTATTTTCACGGCCGCGATAATCTGCTGAGTATTGATATTAGTCAGGCAAATAGCTTGCCTCAGTTATTGGGTTTCTTAGGCTTACAGCATTCAGGTGATGAGCAATTCCCCCACTTGAATATTGGCAAGCGGGTCGATCATTGGAAAGAGATCAAGCATCCGCACAAGGTTAACGCCAATGCAGCAGGTAGGGAGCATCGCAAGTTTTTTGATTATTAATTATTCCATCGCGGCGAGGGGGTAATCCCCCGAATACAACGGGGTCAGGTGTTGCATTTTGCCTATGGTGATACGAATGACCGCTCAAGACAGAATTCTGAATGCTCGCTATCAGGATTAACGAGCTCTTGTTGACGTGAGTAAATGACCGCAATGGGCTGTGAAGCTATTAATTGGTAGGTGACAACGACAAAGTCCCTTGGTAATCACACCAGTACACTTTAAACTGATAAAAAAGGGGGACTAACGTCCCTCAATCAATTCAATTTTGTAACCGTCCGGATCTTCAACAAAAGCAATCACGGTATTACCATGCTGCATCGGCCCTGGCTCACGAGTGACCTGGCCACCACGTCGTTTCAACTCATCACAGGTAGCATAGATATCATCCACCCCCAGGGCGATATGACCATAACCATTGCCTAGATCATAGTTATCAGTGCCCCAGTTATAGGTCAGTTCAATCACCGCTGTATCCGACTCTTCACCGTAGCCGACAAAGGCCAGAGTGAACTCACCCTCTGGATACTGCTTCTGCCGCAACAGTTTCATGCCCAGCACTTCGGTATAGAACTCGATTGAACGTTCCAGGTTGCCGACACGAAGCATGGTGTGCAGTAAGCGCATGAGTCTTCCTTATTTATTCATAGTGACAGGTGTAATCCAGCAATTCATCCACTTCGATTTCGAAGTGTGAATTGCCTGGCACGTTAAAGCTTTCACCCGCCTGATACTCGGACCAATCCTGACTATCAGCCAGTTTGACCTTACAACGACCCTGGGTGACTTCCATCACCTCTGGCGCTTCGGTAGAAAAACGATAAGTGCCCGTCTGCATAATGCCCAGGGTTTTCATCTCACCATCGGCCGTAACTATCGAACGACTGGTGATCTTGCCATCGTGATAGACATTGGCCTTTTGTTTGATCGTAGCGCTTGAATATTCCATTACTTCATCTCCCGTCCCTTGCTGGCGGCAATACGCAGACGCAGTGAGTTGAGACGAATAAAACCTTCGGCATCTTTCTGGTCATAAGCACCGGCATCATCTTCAAAGGTGGCGATGCTTTCATCAAACAGGCTGTCAGCCGACTTACGTCCGGCAACGATGACATTGCCCTTATACAGTTTCACCCGCACCGTGCCGTTGACGTTATGCTGCGACTCATCGATCAGTGCCTGTAGCATCTTGCGCTCTGGCGACCACCAGTAACCGTTGTAAACCAGGGTGGCGTATTTGGGCATCAACTCATCTTTCAGGTGCGCCGCTTCGCGATCCAGGGTGAGAGACTCGATGGCGCGATGGGCCTTGAGCATAATGGTGCCAGCTGGGGTTTCATAACAGCCGCGCGACTTCATGCCGACATAACGGTTCTCAACGATGTCGTCGCGACCGATGCCGTTGTCACCACCGACCTTGTTCAGGAATTCCATCACCGTCGCCGCTGACATAGCCTCACCGTTGATGGCAACGATGTCACCCTTTTCATAGCTCAGTTCAACATAAGTGGGCTGATCAGGGGCGGCTTCCGGTGAAACACTCCAGCGCCACATATCTTCCTCAGGCTCGGCCCAGGGGTCTTCGAGAATGTCACCCTCGTAGGAGATATGCAGCAGGTTGGCATCCATTGAGTAAGGTGACTTCTTGCCCTGTTTCTTGAAGTCAACATCAATGCCGTGCTCGGCAGCATAGTTCATCAGCGACTCGCGCGAACTCAGGTCCCACTCACGCCAGGGGGCAATCACCTGCACACCAGGCTTCAGCGCATAGGCGCCCAGTTCGAAACGGACCTGGTCGTTGCCCTTGCCAGTCGCACCATGAGATATGGCATCGGCGCCTGTCTCATTGGCGATCTCGATCAGGCGCTTGGCAATTAGCGGCCGCGCAATCGAGGTACCCAACAGGTATTCGCCCTCATAGATGGCATTGGCGCGAAACATGGGGAAGACGAAGTCGCGGGCAAACTCTTCACGCAGATCTTCGATGTAGATCTCCTTGATGCCCATTGCTTCAGCCTTGGCACGGGCTGGCTCGACTTCTTCGCCCTGACCGATATCGGCGGTAAAGGTCACCACCTCACAGCTGTACTCATCCTGCAGCCACTTAACGATAATGGAGGTATCCAGACCACCGGAATAGGCCAAAACGACTTTATTTATTTCTTGCGACATGTCTCAAATCTCACTCAAGTCCTCGAACAGGGGCGCAATTATACCCGAAACACCTGCATTACTGCAGACCTCTAAGCCTCCGAAAATCAGTCAGTCATCTCGGATTTCACAGCATAGGCCCAATCTGCGACAATCCGACCAATATCATAGGTAACAATAATCTTATTGTGGGGTCAAAATGCAGCTCAAAAGTCGTTTTTCTTCGTTCTTTCTTTTACCTCTGATACTCACGCTCACAGGCTGCGGTGGCGGCTCTACTTCTGGTGACCTAGACACCACGCCACCACCTCAAGACTTAGCTGTTGAATTTTCTCTTAAAGCCTGGATCGGGGCGGCAGACACCAAAGTCAGTCTGGCCACCACAGCAGCAGGCCTGACACTGACCCGCTCCACAGACCACGACTGTGATCTGGTCGATTACTCCGTTTGCGAGATCGGACAGCAGGATATTCTGGCATCAGAGGTCATCACGGATATAGCGGCCAACCTCAACCAAGCCGCCTGGTATTGGCTGCAAGATGCCGATAAAACCAGCCAGCCACTGGCCGTTTCGGCCAATAAATTTACACCCCGTTCATACCACCAAGCAATCAGCTTTAACAACAAACTTTGGCTGATTGGCGGTTGGAGCCGGGAACAAAACAATGATGTCTGGTCATCATCAGATGGCAGCAACTGGGTACTGGAAACGGCCAATGCTGCTTTCAGTGCACGCTCTGCACACCAGACGATTGTCTTTGACAAAAAACTCTGGTTGATTGGCGGCTGGGATGGCTCAGCCATGCTAAATGATATTTGGTCATCGACCGATGGCATTGAGTGGACTAAAGAGAATTCATACGCCGATTTCTCTGCCCGTGTTTTTCACACGACCACCCTTTTCATGGACAAACTTTGGTTATTAGGCGGCTGGGATGGGACAAGCCAAAGTAACGAGGTATGGTCCTCCTCCGATGGCATTAGCTGGTCAGAGGAATCAGTCAACGCAAACTTCCCAAAACGTGAAGGCCATCAGGTGATTAGCTTCAACGACACACTTTGGCTGGTTGGTGGTTCGGATGACAGCAATTACCAAAATGATATCTGGTCATCTAGCGATGGCATAGGCTGGACACAAGTAGTTGCCAACGCATCCTTCAGCCCACGCTCAGGCCATCAGGTTATCCAGCTTGAAAACAAGCTTTGGTTGATCGGTGGTCAAGATAACAATGGCTTTTTCAATAATGACGTCTGGTCCTCTGATGATGGCACTACCTGGATTCAAGCAACAGGCAATGCTGAGTTCAGTGAACGAATCAATCACCAAGCCATTGCCTTCAACGATAAACTTTGGCTGATTGGCGGCAATGCAAATGGCATCCGCCAGAATGATGTTTGGTCTTCCGGCAATGGCATAAACTGGCAGCAGCAAAAAAATTCCGCAGCCTTTGCCAATCGAAATGGCCATAAAGCCGTTGCCTTTAACAACAAACTGTTTTTTATCGGTGGTGAAACCGATGAGTCACATCAAAATGATGTCTGGTCGTCAGAAGACGGCATCGATTGGTCTCAGCAAACTGCCACGGCCAGTTTTAGCCCTCGCGCTTATCATCAAGCCATTAGCTTTAATGACAAGCTTTGGTTAATTGGTGGCGACGATGGAATGGACACTAATGATATTTGGTCGTCGACAGATGGCATCAACTGGATAGAAGAAAACTCTGCTGCCGCTTTCTCTGATCGCTCTGGCCATCAAGTTATATTTTTCAAAGACAAACTCTGGCTCATTGGTGGCAGGGACGAAACAGAAAACAAAAATGACATCTGGTCATCCAGCGATGGCATTAATTGGTTCGAGGAAACAAGCAGTACCAACTTCAGCCCACGTAGTTCGCATCAGGTAGTTCTATTCGATGAAAAACTTTGGTTGATTGGTGGTTATGACGACAGCAATAAAAATGATATTTGGTCTTCTGATGATGGCATCACCTGGACAGAGGCAACTCCGGCAGCGGATTTTTCTGGTCGCTCAGGCCATCAAGTTGTGTTTTTCAAAGGCCAATTTTGGCTCATTGGTGGCAAGGATGGCTCATACAAAAATGACATCTGGTATTCCGACGATGGCATTAATTGGACTCCGGAAACCAGAACTGCAAATTTCAGTGGTCGCTTTGGCCATGAACTCATCAGTTTTGATGACAAGCTCTGGCTAATAGGTGGAATAACTGAAAACGGTCGCGAAAATGATGTCTGGCGCTCGGAAGACGGTATCAATTGGCGCAAGGCTTACAAGGGAACACTGAGCTTGCAGTAAGGCTGAAACCAAAACTCAGATGGCCTCATTTCAGAGGCCACCTGCATCACTCAAACCATCATGCCGCACAAATTCCATACTTAGGCAAAATGTCGTGCACCACATGAAAACGATGCGCTTGAATAGCATCATGAAACATCTTCCAATCACTATTGAGAAATTCTGGTTTATATCTGTGCACCGGCAGGTCATGGCTGGTTCCCAGCGCCTGAGCCTTCCATGATTCACGCCCACGCGGCACGTAATCGGCAATTGCAGTCGCGCCGAAACTAAAAGCACCCTGCCTTATGGCCTTCAGCCATTCAGCATGACGCTCATCACCACTCTTATTTCTGATACCTAGAAACATTTCTTGCAGCTTGGCTTTGGTTTCTGCATCCAGCCCCTCAACATTGGCATCGGGATCACCAATAATAAAACGTTGCATGGCCATGCACATGTGGTCGGCGGCTTCTAAAAAATCACGTGGATTGTTTCGTTTAATCAATTTTCCTTCACCATTTTTATAACGCCATTTCAGAAACGGCATATCAGGAAAAACATTGGCCCGACCATGCCCCAGTGGTGGAATGGCATCATCAAGCACATCGCGTAAAAAACGGCCTATGCCCCCGCCAAAAACTCCCGTTTTGCTAGTCTCTTCTGCATCTTCAACTTCATTGACATCATGCAAAACTCCGGCAAAACCTTGGTGAGCCCAAGTGTCAACATAGACATGCATGGCAACACCGAGACGATGCAGGCCATAGAGTCGGTCCTTATCCAGAATCACACCTCGTACCATCTCCTGTGCCGCTGGGCTATTGGGGCGACAGACGATCTTATTGATAAAACTGCCCCTTGGGTTTTTACCAGCCGGCTTGCCGCCATTGCCAGGCAGAAAATGAAACGCCAGCCAGACCTGGTGATTGGCCAGTTTTTGAGTGTTTCGTGCATCAAGCATTTTGTGTGCTGAACTGATGCGATTGTAGACAGCCTGATTGTCGAACTGGACCGTACCGGAGCTGGTGGCATCATCCACATACTGAGCCGCATAGGCGATGATTGCCGCCTCGTCGTGTTTAAAACCCGCTGTGCGAGCAACGACATAGGTGGTGGTGTGATGAAAATCAATTTGCATGGCCGACTCTCCTCTTTCCTTGGTGAGATGGTTTAAATGAAATGACGCACTGATTTTTTTCCTGCGGCGTCATGAAGCTAGTGCGTTGATATTGTGCCGTCTTGCCCAGCTTGGCAACCTTATCGACCCACAATGGGTTATAGGGTAACAGGGTAGCGGCATCGATATTGTGGGCGGCAAGAAAATCGGCAATACCTCTGAGATTTGCCTCACTGGTGGTGATACCCGGGATCAAGGGCACCCGAGGAATCACTGGCACTGATGCTGATGCTGATGCTGAGTCAACCAGTCTGCTGAAATTTTCCAGGATCAGACGATTACCCTGACCGGTGTACTTATGACTTTCTGCTTCATCGATCAATTTAAGATCGAAATAGATCAGATCAAGCCAAGGCAACAACAACTCACTAAAACGGCGGTAGTTGAAAAAACCACTGGTCTCGATTGCGGTGTGAATACCCTCTGCTTTCAGCGCCTTAAGCAAGTGATGCACAAATGCCAGCGGCTGTGTGACCTCACCACCAGAGAGAGTGACACCACCGCCGCTGGAACTGTAAAAAGGTTTGTCGATCAGCAGGCGATACAATAACTCATCCATACTAATCCAGTAGCCAACCGTTTCTGATTCTGCGCTGTTAGACCAGCTCTCTATCCGCTTCTCTTTGCCTTCAGGGTTTTGACACCAGATACAGGACAACGGGCAGCCCTTAAAAAACACAGTGGTGCGAATGCCCGGACCATCTTCACTGCAGTCGCGTTTGATATCAAAGATGAGTGCTTTCTGTTCTTTCATAATGAACGCCGACTTAGCATCACGCCGCCTTAATCAAACCCAACTCAAGTTCGATGTTTTTGGCTATGGCGCCCAGTTTGAACAGGTGGCCTACATTACCGCTGAGTTGCACTACGTTTTCCAGCAGCAGGCCAACGATATCCACATCCTCGCGGCCAATCAGGCCGACGATGGAATCGATATCCTTAAAGCGAATCACCAGATCGACCTTGTCCGGATCACGCTCCAACCTGGCCGCCTCATCTTCATCGACCACATTGGTCTCGACCACCTTGAGTGAATTAATGGTTCGACCAAAGATACTATCTATGAACAGGTCTTCCGGCTCAGGACAAAAGCGCAGCCAGACATTCATATTGTCGCCAGGTTTACGAGTTCGCAGTAAAAATTTACCTTGATAAAATCGTTGTCCATTAATGGCATTAGGATCTGTAAAAATAAAATTCTCATCAAAAAAGGCCATCGCCTTCTCCGATTGTTCTTTGTTCAACAAGCAGTCACGCAGCACATAACCGAAGCCAAGCTTAAGCAACACCGCCATACCACCAGCCAGCACCGGTCCGGCAATGCTATCGACCAGATCCGGCACCTCTCTGTCGCCAGCACCAAGGCGCATTACCTGCTGAATATCCTGACTAAAACATGGAAAACCTGCATGCATGATTAGCTCCTCTTTTAACAATCCAATTCGTAGCCTGGATGAAGTGAAACGTAATCCAGGATCTCCCTGATTCCACTATGTTACATCCGGGCTACATTGCTGTACCCCGTTATGGCGGGTGGAACCCGCCCTACATTTTCGTTTTAATCACGCCAATCAAATAGCCACCAACGTATGTTGCTCAACACCGTTTTCCAGAGCAAAATTTGAACGGGCGATGATCTCTGTGCGCATCTGCGGGCTGAGGGTAACGAAGTATGCAGAGTAACCGGCCACCCGAATCATCAAATCCTTGTACGGCGCCAAGGCCTGTTGCTCAGTCTCACCCGCACCTGATTGCGCCGCTGCGGTGGCTGCCTTGTCGGCGGCAATCAGATCATTGATGGCCGAGACACACAGTTGCACCAGCACGCCGTCATTATCCATAAAGGCCTTCATATAACGAGCAAACAACTCAGTGTCTTCTGGAAAGAAGGCCTGGTCGCGAGTGGTGAGACTGAGATTATAGGTATAACCATTCTGCACCGTATCACCTTCGACCTCGGCCACCGACAAGATGTGATCCAGCGCTATTACCGCATCACCATTGCGCTTCACCACGCCGGGGCAAGGCGTGATACCACTGGCAAAGGCCTCGCCTGCCTTGCGGCCGTTAGGGCTGGCCTTGCTTAACATGCCAAAGCCAGCATGATTGGTCATACTCCAGTAACCGGCCAAATAGCGACCGCCGCGATGGGTACGATATTTGTAGAACACATCCTGAATCATGCGCGTGATCAAGTGAGTGTAGTGCACACCGAGGCTATTATCGTAAATGCCGCCCTCAGTCTGATCGACACCGGCACCATACTTGGGTGCCAGTCGAATCATCTGTTTTATTTCTTTCATTCGTTCTGGTGACAAGGTCGGCAACTGACTGTTGTCTTGCCGACCACCCAACAATCGGCGCAGACGGTTGAGCATGACCACCAGAGAACTCTGCTCTTGTTTGGGTTTAAAACCGGAGTCGTCATAATCTGCTTCCAGCGCGGCCAACAACTCCTGCGCGGTCATTTTGTTACCCCCTTTGTTATTCCCCTTATTATTAAAGAGCAGCGCATCGATGACGCAGAATGAATCGATGACATCAGCAACACCAATGATGGCAACACCGGAAGAGTTGTATTTGGCACCCCCGGCAGTGAGATCACGAAACACCGCCCCCTCACCACCGAGCAGGTTGGTTGGGCCGGTATAGAGACCAGACAAAAACGGCACCTGGCGCATCTGTTCCATGGCCCGGCCAAGATAGTTATTACACATCACCGTATGGCGCGCCATTTCGTCGAGCTGAAACCTGAAGGCCTCTATAAACTCATCCATGGACGACATCTCAGCCAGCGGTTTTGTGGTGTAGTCAGGCTGTGCATAAAACAGATTGGGATCATCCTTGCCAACACCATCACTGCGATGCTTGCCACCAAACAGGGCCAGCTCCAGCACCGCTGGCAACACCATTAAGGTCGAGCCGGTATTGCCATAGTGTTTGCCCGCCGAGTTCTGTTCGATACAACCTATAGAGGCATAGTCATAGGCATCGGCCAGTGCTTCCTCCTGACTAATCCCTTCATGCGCAGCATAATAATTGGCCATGGCATGCACCACTGGCGCATCACCATGAATCGCCGGTGTCGCCTTGGTGAGGATGTTCACCTGGCTAACACGTTTCAGATAAGGGTCGTAGACACCGTCGGGCAAGGGCTGACCCTGGGCATCACGATGATGCACTTCTTTGTGATAACGAGCATGGACATTGGGATCGCGAATACCGAGGATCTCGGTGGCCTTGAGGATGATATAGGTCATGTCGTTGACCGCATCGAACACCTGACCATTTTCGAATTTAGTGCCACCCACGGTTAGTGCTTGATTGGAACCACTGCCGGCAAATAGGGTTTCCGAACCTTCGGTGGAAAGCGGCACATGATCGGAACAACGCAGAAAGAAATGACTGACCAGTTCCACCGCCTTTTCGACATAGGCATCACGTTCAGAATCACTGGATAGTTGTTGCCAATCACTTACATAGTAGTCATTTAATAACTGATCAAGCCGACCGATGGAGAAACCAAAATTGGTGTTCTCCTGTAGCAACAGGTGATAACAGATCCAGATAGTGGTGAGTGCCTCGTGCAGGGTCTCGGCTGGTTGTGCCGGCACCTTATTGCAGATGCGTGCCAGTTCGGTATTGCCGACGGCGGCTGCCGCCTCGGCGAGGTGGTGGGCATAAACCTTAGCTCCCTCAAAGACGGTGATCACGCCTTCAAGAAATTCTATTTGTTCATCACCGATAGCATGACCGTTTTTCAAATCTGCACGCGCCTGTTTGAGAAGGCCATCAAAACCGTAATCCAATACCCGTTGAAAATCGGGCACGGTGTGGGAGACACAGGTGGCCTTGTCGGAGAGAAAAAAGGCAACCCGCTCCATCAATTCCAACGCCTTGGGTGTTTCACCGGCGCGGGTCTTTAATTGTGGATCGATAGAATCGCCTTCGACCCGGTCACGGTCAGGGTGTTGCCGACTATCGTAATCGCTATAGCGCGCCACCTCTTGTGCAGGGCGGCGCTCCAACCAATAGGGAAAGATCTCTTTGTTGAGGCGCTCCGCCACCTCTGGCCTAATCTTAAATGGGTTCTGCGCTCGCGTAGTCACCGTCTTCAACTCAGGCCAGATGCAGTAACCAATGGTATCCATATACACCACCGGGCCGACAAAACTAGTGGTGGTCTGGCCTGGCAACAGATCACTTTCACGCACTAGGGCTGTCTTGTTGACAAAGACATGCCGTAACGCCTTGGCACGACGCGTGTAAGACGACATTGCCTCTGCTTCAGGTGTGCGCAGGAATTCAGTCAACAGTCGTGGCAGCTCATCGCAAATCTCTGGCAGACCTTCCGGGGCAAAGAGTTTTTCACGCCAGGCATTAACCACAGGAAATTGCTCCAGTCTGATCTGACTCAGGGCCAGATCTTTTAGCGTCTTGATCCGTTGCGGTGTTTCATTGGCGATTGGAAACGCCTGCGTTTTACCACGTTCAGGTCGCAGAATATGTGTCTCTTCTGTAAGACTAACGCGCATGCCACCTGTGTGTAGTCGAGGGTCATTCATAGTCGCTTGTCCTCCCTCTGATTAAATCAATCATCCTTAATCAACAGTATCCAGTTTGATAGCCTGACGATGACGTTCCCAGTCATCATCCAGCAACAGGAAATAACCAAACAACTGGTATTTATATTCACTTGGATCAATGCCCGAGTGAAACGGCACATCCAGTGCGGTGGAATAGATTAACTGTCCGAGAAACAGACCGTCGGCGACCTCAACCAATTCATCCAGGCAATAACCAATCGGCACCGGCCCACCCATCATGGGAAAACGATAATGGAACTGAAACACACGTTTGTCGACGTCATCACCATTATTCATGGGCAAGATCGATTCCTGATCGGCGACACCGAGAAAGCAATAACCCTGGCGCGCAAACGGTGAATCGCTTGCCTCGGACGCCTGCTGCAAAACAGGCTCGGGCACACGGTAGTTCATGTCGGCAATCCGCATCAAGGCATCGGCGACGACCACACGTTTATCCTGCAGGTTATAACCCATCACCCAATGCTCTGCCGCCTCTTTTTTCCAAAACGTTTTGTCTTCATCACTCATGCCCTGATCCCAACTGCCACTACTCAAATGAGCAGCAAAACGACCCGGTTTTCCCCAGTAATCATCACGATTGTTTTTTACCAAAGCATAATGAGGCGCACTGGCCAGGTGGCGTTTCAACTCACCAACCCGTTGTGGGTAACGCTCGGCCAAATCACTGCTTTCATCCAGCAACATGCTCAACTTGCGTGGACTGATTTTTTCAAACGATTTACCCGCCCAGGGAAAGATGTATTTGCCAATAGTGTGCCAGACCATGTTCATGATGTTTGGGCCACGCAGTGCTTCCGTAGACAAAGCATTGGCCAAGACGCTAGGCATAGGCGATGCTGCTGAGTCAGTGGCATCACGATCGGGGCAGTAAGTTTCGCTAAAACCCCAATGCAGATTCAAAGTTGCACCGAAGTAATAATCGAAACCTTGTGTCTGTTCCTGTTCGCCATACCAATCATATTTCTCACTACCATCAAGGCGTACGTTATAGCCTTGCTTGCCTGAGCCCTGAAACAAACCGTTGCTGACCTTGGGTGCGACACCACTGCGAAACAATCGATGCAACTGTTCAAAGTGTTTGAGATGATCTTCATGTTTGGTTTGCGCTGAAATATCGACACTGATGCGCTGCAACATCTGCAACACCGACTCATCTTGATGCCGCATTTCAGACACATCAGCATCACTTGCTTGAGTGCAAGTCTCTGTGATCATAGTGGTGAATTTATTTCTTAGCGCCTCATCATCACGCCAGTCATTGACCCAATCACGACCTTCTTTTGCCGTTGTGACGACAGCAGGGGCAACGCTGTAGCCAAGCTCTTTGAAACCAATCTCACCAGGACGCGGCCGCAGCTGTGGAAAGGCGTCATCGGCATAGACCTGTTTGGCATAGGCCGGATCCATCATCAGAAAAAAGCCATTATTCTGATAGCCATAGTCCGGGGCGTGTGCCTTGCTGTGACCGGTGAGCATGGAACGAATCGATTCGAATATTGAGTGCTTTTTCGGCTCATAGGGCTCACCCAACTCGATGTCTTTTTCACCCGGAATAAACGGCAGGTCAATCGCCCCCAAACTATAGTGCCTGGTGGCATAAACCAGTTGGCCCAAATAAATGCCCTCACCGATCTGTACCAGTTCGTCCACCAGCAGGGTCATGGGATAAACCGGATTGAGTTTGGGCCAGCGATAGTTAAGCTGATAAACCTGTTTACCTTTCATCTCTGGCACCACCGAGCTACCCATGTTGGCCAGATAGATGCCGCCGGTTTTGCTATAGGGAATGGCTTTTTCTTGCTCCAGGTTCGCTGCCAACAACTCACCGTCAAATCCTTTTGTCTCAATGGACAAAGGACGATCTTTCAACTTCCAGGCTTGTTCCAACTCAGGCAATGCTATGCTTTGCAGCGCATTTGGATCAGGCGGCTGGCGGAAGAAATTGCGGCCAATGCGGCTAGTATCAGGATCATAGGCCACCATCAGCTCGGGATCATCATCACACTTGTCCCGCACCACCGTTTCACTGACTGGCTCGAAGGTCTTACCCATCCACAGACCGGTATCGGCAAAGGTAGCATTCCAGGCCGTGGCCATCACCTCAATCGATGCCAACAAGGAACGGTTTTTGCCAAACAGATTTGCCGCCTCACGAAAAAAATCACTGTCGCGAATCGCAACCGGAATACCGATTTTCGGTCCATCTACAGGCACGGCCTTGCCACACATGAACAGGGTCTGGAGTTTATCGTGTACCAGCGGCCACTGTTCACGCTGCTGGTTATCTGCAAGCACACGTTGATAACCGGCCAGCATGGCATGCAAGTTACCGGCATAATCTGCCTGCAATATGTCCTGCAATCTAGATTCGAGCGCTTGACTCTCATCAGTTGAATCCGAGGGGAAATTGCCACTACTAAGCGTCAAATCATCCATGTTACGCCCCAGCCTTAATTATTATTAATAATTAACAGTATCAAAAAAGCGGTCTATCCAATGACCCTGGCTACATTCGCTGCAACAAACTAAAAGCACTGTAAATACTGTACTTAAAATCAAGTAGCAAATAATTCATAGCCCATAAAAACTCTAGCCCACCTAGGCCCGCTTCGCCAGCTTCCATGCTGGCAAATAACATAGCCATAAATAAGGCCTGAAAAACCTAAAGCCAGCTGGCAAGCAGGGGTAATTTAGTGCACACTTATAACCATTAAAAAAGACGACAATATACATCCCATGCAAATACTAATTATTGAAGACGACAAAGACTTAACTGCCAATCTTTATGACTATCTGGAGGCCAAAGGACATACCGCCACAACCGCAGGTGATGGCGTAACAGGTCTGCACCTGGCCATCGTCAATGATTATGACGCCATCATCATGGACATTAATATGCCCGGCATGGACGGTCTAACCGCCTGCAAAAAGCTACGCGACGAAGCTGGCAAAAATACCCCGGTGCTGATGCTTACCGCCAAGGACACGCTAGATGACAAACTGGCCGGCTTTGAAAGCGGCGCAGATGACTATTTGGTCAAACCCTTTGCCCTGCAGGAACTACTGGCACGCCTGACTGTTCTCAACAAACGCCAAAGCAGTGATGCAAACACCAGTGCCGTTCTTCAGGTCGGTGATTTGAGCTTCAACACCAAAACCCTTGAAGCCAGCAGAGAAGGTAAAACCATCCACCTGGCCCCAACCAGTATCAAAATTCTTGAACTGCTGATGCGTAAGTCGCCATCAGTTGTCAGCCGCCAGGAAATTGAGACGGTTCTTTGGCAAGGCTCACCGCCCAATAGTGATGCCCTGCGCGTTCACATGCACACCTTGCGCACTCTGGTCGACCGCCCCTTCAAAGAGCCGCTGATCCAGACTATTCATGGCATCGGCTTTAAAATAACAGCCGCCACCAAATCAGAAGATGCTATTTAAACAGAGCCTACGCTATCGCATCACTCTAACGCTTGTTCTGTTTGGCTCCCTCTTAAGCAGCATTATTGGGGCGGGGCTCTACAGTGCAATTGAAGGGGTAGAAGAAAAACTTGTTAATGACATTCTTAAACTTGAACTAGAGCATTTCCTAACCCAACCCGACTCCACCTTAGGCACGTTCAAACAAATAAGTGCCGACAGTGTCCTTTATTATGTTTCTGAATCACAAAAAGAAATCGTACCCGTTCAGATTCGCGATCTAAACTACGGACATCACGAGGTAGACTTCGGTGAACACCTCACCTACGACGTACTTGTGACAAAAAATGCTCATGGCAGCATTTATATAATCAAAAATGCCACCTCATACGAACAGTTTGAAAACAACATCCGGCTAGCACTGCTCGGCGCCGTCTTTTCTGCCGTGCTCATTGCCCTGTGGCTGGGTAACTGGCTATCGGCTAAAGTTATCTCGCCCGTCACCGCGCTAGCCAATCAAGTAGACAATCTAAAGCCCGGGGTTAACCCCCCATTACAAATAGCGCCCCGCTATGCTGATGACGAAGTTGGCAAGCTCGCCACCACCTTTGACCAATATCAACACAAGATGGAAGAGTTCATCCAGCGGGAACAAGATTTTACTGCTGACGCCAGCCATGAATTACGCACTCCATTGGCTGTCATTAATGGCGCCGCCGAGCTGCTGATGGAAAACCCCAACCTGCCAGACCAGGCCAAACGTCAGATTGAACGCATTGAACGGTCCGGCGAACGCATGACAAAGATGCTAGAAGTTCTGCTTTTGCTGGCCAGGGAAACACCGTCCAGCCAGGGCATAAACCTCGAAGTATGCAATATCGGCAACCTTGTTAACGAGTGCATTGAACAACATCGTTTCATGATGCACGACAAACTCGCCACAACATTGAGGGCTGAAATCAACGTCAGCTTTCAAGAAGCCATCTCAAAAACGGCCTTTTCTATCATCCTCAGTAATCTGTTGCGCAATGCGATCAACTATACTGAACAAGGTGAAGTGGTGGTAACAGTCGAGAACAAATTTATACAAATCAGGGACACCGGCAGCGGTATAAGCAAAGCAGACCTGAAACACATTTTTGATCGACATTATCGTGGCAGCAATGCCAAAAACAGCGGCAGCGGCATCGGTCTTTCCATTGTCAAACGTATCTGCGACCGTCAAAACATACGACTCGACATCCATAGCGAACTAGGCCTTGGCACCATCGTAAATCTGCGTTTTTAATTCGCAAACAACTCTCCCCAACAGACCAGAATCATTTTGCCGGCAACTGTAAAACCACAGGTAAAAGCTGAGTCACAAATAGTGTGATCAAGACAGTGCCGATAAGATTCAACCAGATGCCCGCCCTGGCCATTTGAGGAATCGTCACCTGGCGACTGGAAAAGACGATGGCATTCGGCGGCGTTGCCACTGGCAGCATAAAGGCAAATGATGCCGCCAATGCCACCGCGGCCATCAATGACAAGGCCGGCACATTAGACGCCATGGCAAAACCCGCCATCACCGGCAACAATAAAGAAGCTGTGGCGGTATTGGATGTCACCTCGGTCAAAAAGATCACCATCACCACAACCACCAAAATCAGCACGACCAGATTAGCCCCTTCCAGCAATGACAGTTGTGAACCTATCCATTCAGTCAAACCACTGGCAGAAAAACCCGCCGCCAGGGCAAAACCACCGCCAAACAAAATAATAATGTCCCAGGGAATATTGACGGCGGTCTTCCAATCAAGCAGGAATTCGCCCTTTTTCAAATCAGCGGGGATCACGAACAATAATAATGCGCCCAGTATCGCCACCGCCGAATCAGTAACGTCCTTCAAGGCTTCAAAAGGTAACAGACCACGAAATAGCCATGCCGCCACCACAAACAGGAACACCGCCAGAACACGTCGTTCTTGTTTGCTCATCGCACCCAGCGCGACCAGCTGCTCACGAATCAGCGCCTTGCCGCCAGGCAGCTCTGCCACATCATTGCGAAAGGCAATGCGGGTGAGATAAAACCAGGCCAGAGCCAACATCACAATGGATAAAGGCGCGGCAAACAGCATCCATTCGGCAAAACCAATGGTATAGCCATATTGTTTCTCGACCACACCGGCGAGGATGGCGTTGGGTGGTGTGCCTATCAAGGTTGCCACACCACCAATCGAGGCGGCATAGGCAATGCCCAGCATCAGGGCGACACCAAAATTGGTCTGCGATAACTGGCGCCCATCTTTGCTGCCCGCTAATTGCTGCAGCACCGCCATGCCAATGGTCACCATTAGCATTGCCGTGGCGGTATTGCTAATCCAGCAAGACAGGAAGGCGGTTGCGATCATAAAACCGAGAATCACACGACTAGGCGTCACACCCACCAGGTTCACTGTATGCAAGGCAATACGCTTATGCAGCTGCCAGCGCTCGATAGCCATGGCAATCAAAAAGCCCCCCATAAAGAGAAAGATCAGATGATTGCCGTATGACAGCGTTACCTGGGCAGTAGGCATGACCCCCAGCAACGGAAACAGGGCAATAGGAAACAGTGCGGTGGCAGGAATAGGGATGGCTTCACTGATCCAGAACACCGCCATCAGCAGGGTTACCGCTAGCACCGCCATGGCCTGTGCTGATAGACCTTCTGGCAAGGGTAACAGCAGTAGCAACACAAACAGACAGGGGCCCAACAGCAAACCCACTTTCTGACGTTGGCTCAAACCTGTTTCAGTCGCACTCATGCACCCTTACCCTCTCGGCTGACGAAATAATCCGGCCAGCATAAACGCCAAATCAAATTTACGATATACGCTTGGGTGGTGACTGTAAAACAGCCGGACTAACTGTCCCGGCATAAGATGTTTAAAGAGAGCGACTTAAAGCGTGGTATTCCACAAAATCTGTTTCAACAGCGCATCGGTACCCTGCAGACGCTGCGAAAGTGTCAGGGCAATATGGCGCATGATGATATAACCCACATCTGGGTGACTATTTAAATATTTCGACAAGGCCTGGCCATCGACACGAACAGCCTGGACACCGCCATGGCAGCGGACCGAAGCAGTGCGCGGCGCGGCGGTCAACCAGCCCATTTCACCAAACAAGTCCTTGTCCTGTTTGGAAATCACCACCTCGCCACTGGTAATAGCCGTAGCACTGGAGACGATCTCTACTGAGCCTTCACACAAAAGATAGAGGTCACTGACATTTTTGTCTGACTCTCGAATCAGCATTTCACCATCGACCGGGCTCAACAACTGACAAAACTGGCTAATCGCCTCAAGTTGTAGATATGACAGTTCTTTGAACAGACTTACCTTTTCCAGCTCTTCGATCATTCTCAACCCTCTATCCTCGTCCAGACCAAAATAAGCTGGGCACGCAATTCAAACTTCAGAATATCCATGGTTTTTAATCGACCAAAAAGTGGATCACATGAGGTTCTACTGCAAGCCAATGGTTGGACAGGGTTATTTGTCTTTGATGCAGGCTTGCAGCTGTTGCTTGGCCTGGTCTAGCCCCTGCTCTTGCAACAGGCGCATATTGTTTTCGGGGATCTGATCGACATCAGGATAGCTGTCACGCGCATGCGCTATGCTGTCTTCCAGTATCAGGTGAAACATGGGGTATGGACTACGATTGGTGTAATTGCGGACATCGTCTTTTTCAAGATCAGCAAACTGATAGTCAGGATGAAAACTGGCAACCTGGATAAGGCCCTGTAGATTGAATTGCTCTATCAGCACATCAACCAGGTCGAGGAACTGATTATAGTCGTCAAATCTTTGCAGGCAGTTGGGGACAACCAGAACGGTGGTTTCGATCTTGGCATGATCGGCATCACGCAGCAGGATCAGCTCATTGATCAGCTCTTCTACCAGCGCATCAGCATCTTGTGCCAGACTAGCGGCATAACGAATAGTGTTATTGCGGGCGGGTTTATGGGCAAAGGGGCAGAAGTTGTGTTTGATCACCACCTGCTCGACCCAACAGCGGGCGGCGGCAATGGCCTGCTCATCACTGACCACTGATCAGTTCCACCTCGTCACCAACAGTGATCTGCCCCGCTTCAAGCACCTGACAACAGACACCCCCACGCCAGGCTTTGGCCATGGCCTGGTACAGACCGGGTTGGGCCTCTTCCATGCGCTGGCAGGGATCAGTCTCGCGGGTAATCAACAGCTTCACCGCTCCGATTCTGATGACTGCCCCGGCACGCTCTTCCAGGTCCAACCCTGCAATCAACAGATTGGCGCGCCGCTCTGTCCAGGGCAACTCAACATCTGCCTCGGCACAAGCCGTCTGCCAGCCCTCTTGCGTCAGAACCGTCACCTGGCGTTTACCGGGTTTACCACGAAAGTCATCGGCAATACCCTTTTCCAAGCTCACCAGGGCCGATTGCAACATTTGCATTTCGGCCCGTTTTTTTGCCCGTATCGCGATACCTAATAATTGCGCCATGTTTAGCTCAAGATGGGATAAAGCCCGTCTTACTCCGCCCCCAGGCTGTGCAGGTATTCATCGTAAGTGCCGTTATAATCAACAATACCGGTGGGCGTCAGCTCAATAATGCGGGTCGCCAGCGATGAAACAAATTCACGGTCATGAGAAACGAAAATTAAAGTGCCAGGAAACTGCTCCAGGGCCATATTGAGAGATTCTATCGATTCCATATCCAAGTGATTAGTGGGTTCATCCATCACCAGAATATTGGGATTTTGTAACATCAGCTTGCCGAACAACATCCGTCCCTGCTCCCCCCCCGAAATGACCTTTACTGATTTTTTAAGGTCATCACGTGAAAACAACAACCGCCCCAAAGTACCAAGAACTTTTTGTTCATCATCACCTGGTTGGCGCCATTGTGTCATCCAGTCGACCAAATTAAGCGGTTCTGCAAAGTCGTCGGCATGATCCTGGGCATAGTAACCAACATTGGAGTTTTCGGACCATTTCACCACACCCTTATCCGGGCTCAAATCACCCACTAGGGTCTTGAGCAGGGTCGTTTTACCAATGCCATTGGGGCCGATAACGGCCAGCCGCTCACCCACCTCCAACATCAGATTCAAACCACTGAATAAAGGACCTTCATCAAACCCTTTGCTGACATCCTCTATCTCCAGCGCCAGGCGATGCAGTTTTTTATCCTGCTCAAAACGAATAAAGGGGTTCACACGGCTAGAGGGTTTGATGTCTTCCAACTGGATTTTATCGAGTTGTTTGGCACGTGAGGTGGCCTGCTTGGCCTTGGAGGCGTTGGCAGAAAACCTGGCTACAAACTGCTGTAATTCAGAAATCTGAGTCTTTTTCTTGGCGTTATCAGCGTACTGGCGTTCGCGCGCCTGGGTCGAGGCCAGCATATAGTCATCATAGTTACCCGGATAAACACGCAGTTCGCGGTAATCCAGATCAGCCATGTGGGTACAAACACTGTTCAAAAAGTGGCGGTCATGAGAGATGATGATCATGGTGGAGTTACGCTCGTTCAGCACCTTCTCCAACCAACGGATGGTATTGATATCGAGGTTATTGGTCGGCTCATCCAGCAACATAATTTCAGGATCAGCAAATAGCGCCTGGGCCAGCAATACACGCAGCTTCCAGCCTGGCGCCACTTCGCTCATGGGGCCAAAATGCTGTTCAATGGGGATTTCCAGCCCCAGCAATAACTCACCAGCACGTGCCTCAGCGGTGTAACCATCCATCTCAGCGAACTCGCCCTCCAGCTCACCGACTTTGATACCGTCCGCCTCTGACATTTCAGGCAGGCCATAAATACGATCACGTTCCTTTTTTACCTCCCACAGCTCGGCATGGCCCATGATCACCGTGTCGATCACCGAAAATTCCTCAAAGGCAAACTGATCCTGACGCAATTTACCGATGCGCTCATCCACATCTTTACTAATATTGCCTTGGCTCGGCTCCAGATCGCCCCCCAGAATCTTCATAAAAGTCGATTTGCCACAGCCATTGGCACCAATCAGGCCGTAACGGTTGCCCTGGCCGAATTTGACCGAGACATTTTCAAACAAGGGCTTAGCCCCAAACTGCATAGTGATATTGGCGGTGGTCAACATAATCTGGAAATTCCTGAACTTTTACTACTGGAAAAAGGTGGGCTATTATACAGCATCCAACCCCCTAACCGCAGGACCTAACGTCCAACAGCGGAAATCGACTCAAGTCGTTTACAAAATCTCCGACATAAGGCAGAATCGAACGCAACCTGTGGGGAGGGGCATCGCTTATTTTATCATCATGATAAAGGTAATCGCCCTTTAGACATCACTTCTATATTCTTAGGTGTGATGTTAGGTTGAATTAAAATAACGATTTTAAAGAGGAAGTTACAATGAAATTATTTACTGGCGTAGTTGGTGCAGCTGTTGTTGCAATCCCAATGTTGTTCTCTACTGCAGCTGTTGCTGATGGAGCGGCTCTGTACAAATCAAAAGGTTGTGCCGGTTGTCACAAGGCTGACGCAATGGGCCAAGTTGGTCCTCGTCTGGCGGGTCAAATGGAAGCATACGTTAAAGAACAGTTCATTCTGATTCGCGACGGCAAGCGTGCTTCAGGTAAAGCTGGCATGATGAAAGGCGCAGTTAGCAAAGTAACTGACGCAGAAGCTGCAGAAATCGCCAAGTACGTTTCTGGCCTGTAAGCAGCTAGTGAATAGTTAATACGTTCAACGTCTTAACTTAAAGCTAAAAAAACCTGGCTCTTGTAGCCGGGTTTTTTTACGCCTGGCCGATAACTAACCGCTCCGCATCACCCACCGGATATAAGCACGGGGTATAGCACCAGGCCATCGTCCTTGTTTTTGATATATAGAATATATATTCCTTCGCTGAAGAGCCTTACCAAGCAACACTTGTTTTTTATATTAATATCTAAAAAACCTGCATAAGCTCCGCACCTCCGCCTAACTCAGCGCTTTCTCAAACTGTGCTGCATGTTGATTCCAGCTTGATTCTGCATTTACAAATCGGCCATTTTCAGTCAAAATTTGCCTCGACCTGAGGGAGGGTACAAGCTTATTGGCTAGTTCTCTTTGAAACATCACTCCAAACGGCTTGATGTTAGGTTGTACTAACTAATAAAACTATAGAAGGAAGAGACACTATGAAACTATTTTCTAGCGTAGTCGGTGCAGCTGTTATTGCAGCTCCAATGATGTTTTCACAAGCTATTGCTGCTGATGGCGCGGCCCTGTACAAAGCTAAAGGTTGTGCCGGTTGTCACAAGGCTGACGCGATGGGCCAAGTTGGCCCTCGTCTGGCTGGCCTGCAGGAAAAATATGTTGCTGAGCAGTTCAAACTGATTCGTGACGGCAAGCGTGCTTCTGGTAAATCCGGCATGATGAAAGGTGCCGTTAGCAGCGTAACTGATGCTGAAGCTGATGCAATCGCCAAATACGTTTCTGGCCTGTAAGCAGCTGATGAATAGTTAACACGTTCAACGTCTTAACTTAAAGCTAAAAAAAACCCGGCTACAAGAGCCGGGTTTTTTTATAACTTCAACAATCCAACCCCTGTCACCCCCAAGCTAAACCAGCCCCCATTGTCATCATGGTATTAAATTGCTATCGTTTCCATTCTGTTGTATAGGCACAGATAGGGACTGGGGGGTCTACTATGAAAAAACTAGCATCGGCGCTGCTGCTATTTAGCGCAACATCTTTTGTTTCACCTGCATTTGCCTTACTGATTATTAACGAGGTCGATTATGACCAACCATCCACAGATACCGCCGAATTCATTGAGCTGTTTAATCAGGATACAGTCAGCATCAATCTGTCCTCATATTCAATTGATTTAATCAATGGCAATAACAATGGCGACAGCATATACAGAACCATCGCATTACCATCTTTCAACCTCGCCGCCGGTGGCTATTTTATCATCTGCACAGATAACAACACGGTACTAAACTGTGATCTAGAAGAAACAGCCAGTAGCTTCGGCTTAATCCAAAACGGCTCACCTGATGCCATTGCCCTTCTTCAAAACAACACTCTCATTGACAGCCTAAGCTACGAAGGAGACACGGCCTCACCCTATACTGAAGGCTCGGGCAGCGGCCTGGCTGACAATCCTGGCCAGGCCTACATGGGACTGTCACTCTGGCCAAATGGCGTTACATCAAACCAAAACAATCTAGACTTTATATTCAGCTGTATTACCCCAGGCATGCAAAATACAAATCAAAGCAGCAACTGCCTTGAACCCGTCACCGTCGTCACCGCCCAAGTTCCTGCGCCGCCAAGTATTTATTTACTGGGCCTTGGTTTGCTGGGGCTGGTACGTCACAAGCGCAAAAAAACCTGCCCTAGGCGGCAAAGTTAAAGGCATCTAATAGAGTTAGATAATCAAAATGCAGCTATTGTTTATGATTAGCGAACTTTTATTGCAAGTTCGGTGGTTTAGCAAGCAGCAGGCATTAAGCTACTCAGGAATTTCACCTAACAGCTTATTGACCTGCGGCACAGCCTGCTCCATCAAAACACTGGCTTTGCGGTGCAAATCTATCTCCATGTAATAGGCTGCGCCGACACTGGCGATAAGTAACAAAAGAACAAACGAGAGCGATTTCACCATCACGCCGCTGCGTTTATTATCGCCCTTCAACATGGACAACTCTTCACTGAGGACATGGTTCTGCAATGTCTGCTTCGATGACTGCTCAGATATTTGTCTGGTCTCAGCCACGGCTTGCGTCAACTCTGCCTCAAGCAGATTTATGCGTTGTTTAAAATTGGATTCGGCCTGCAAAAGCTGTGATTCTTTTTCTGCCTGAGCCGCTTCCATAGATTTAAATTGATATTGTAAAGATGTGAATTCCTGTTGGGCTGCCTGAGCCTGGATATTCATTTCCTCAGTCAGCACTGAAATCCTGTTCTCTTGCTCTGCATGCAGCCTCTCTTGTCGCCTGAGCTGTTGTTTCGCCTGCTGACCAACCTGTCGGCTCAGTTTAAGACTACTTTCCACGCCCACTAATTGCTCCTGCGACAGCTGCAAGGACTGTTCAGCCTGCTCAGCACAGCTGGTGGTAGTATTCAGCTGGTCATGCAAACCATCCAACTCAGCAGCTTGCTGTTCAGTTTTCTGAACAGTTTCATTGAGCAAGTCATTTAGTGACCGCCCCTCTTCCAGCTCTCGTTCCAAGCTAAATTCCAGTTCTGCATTCTGTGTTTGCAAAACTTGAATTTCTCGCTCAACCCGTTCAGCTTGATCACTGACACTTTGCAGCTGATCTTGCAGCCCTGCCATTTCAACTGCCTGTTGTTCAGCGGTCTGAATCGCCTCACTAAGCAAATTATTCAGAGACTGATTTGTAGCGAGGCTCTGTTTATTGCTTGTTTCAAGTTCAGTATGCTGCGCCTGCAACGCCAGTAATTCTTGCCCAATATTTTCTGCGCGCTCAGATGCTATCTGCAATTCTGCTTGAGCAACATTCAATTCATCACTTGTACATTCCGCCTTTTGACTGGCCTCGTTGAACTGGTTGCTCAACTGCTGTTTCTCACCTAACACTTTCTCATGGGTTTGCTGCAGGCCTTCCAAACTGTGTTGCAGCTGTTTAATCTGTTGGTAAAGTGAAGTCTCACGACTTTGTGCTTCGCTTGCTTCAACCGACTTGAACTCAGCCTGGTTCTGAATCTGTTCTATCTTGTCTTGCACTGACTTCAGCTCACTTTTGAGTGCTTCGTTATCAACACTCAAACTCTGGCCACTCAGCTTCTCTTTTTCTAACTCACCCGTGAGCGCATTTATCCGACCGCGCAAAAATGATTCTGATCTGCTTTTTATGGCACTGGCCTCCAAGATTGCTTTTCTGGCGCTGCCCTTGGTATCTATCAAGCCAGACTCTAAAGACTGAATGCGCTCCTTGCTGACTGCATATGTTTTTTGCTCTT
>Ga0316204_10004091_pt1 | contig 27155 bp, 22 predicted proteins | sample 6monrhotite_MG_2_FD_205661 | JGI IMG/M metagenome (GOLD analysis project Ga0316204, IMG submission 205661) | Microbial mat bacterial communities from mineral coupon in-situ incubated in ocean water Damariscotta River, Maine, United States -... | ecosystem: Environmental > Aquatic > Marine >...
TTATAATGGCGGCGGTGCGGACGTAGTTTCCGCGCCGTTTCCGCCAGTTTTTCCTGGTCTTTTTCAGCTTCTCGCAGCATTTGAGTTTCGCCGGTTTTATACTGGGCGGGCCAACCGGGTTGGGTAAGGCCGTAGTGCGCGGCAGCTTTGCGGGTAAAAGCGGGATCATTCAGGTGCGGGCGAGCAAGGGCTACCAGATCAGCACGGCCTGCGGCAAGGATGGTATTCATTTGTTCCGGTAACGTAATATTCCCTGTTGTCATTGTAACTACACCTACTTCAGTGCGGATATAATCGGAAAAGGGAACCTGATACATACGGCCGTAAACAGGCTTTTGATGCGGTACAGTTTGGCCTGATGAGACATTGATAATGTCCGCGCCGGCCGCTTTGAAGGCGCTTGCTGTCACATGTATGTCACGCCATGTCACACCCCCTTCCGCCCAGTCCCACGCGCTGATGCGTACCGAAATGGGCTTGTGCTTTGGCCAAACATTGCGGATTTCCTCAAACACTTCAATGGGGAATTTAGCACGGTTTTCAGCAGTGCCGCCGTAAGCATCGGTGCGCTGGTTGGTAAGCGGCGAAAGGAAGCTTGCGAGCAGATAGCCGTGTGCGCAGTGTAGCTCCAGCATATCAAACCCGGCTGCTTCTGCCCGCTTTGCCGATTCTACAAATTCAGCCGTGATGCGCTGCATGCCTGCTTCGTCAAGCTCGGTTGGTACGGATGAAACGCCCGGATAATAAGGGGTTGGCGACGCTGAAACGATCGGCCAGTTGTCACTGGCTTTCGGCATGTCCATCTCGCCGGTGGCGGGCGAATGGGTTGACCCCTTGCGACCGGCGTGGCCAAGTTGCAGACAAATTTTGGTATCGCCGTTTGTGTGAATAAAATCAACGATGCGTTTCCATGCCGCTTCCTGGGCGTCATTCCAAAGGCCTGTGCAGGCATCCGTAATGCGCGCATCCGGCGTGGGGCAGGTCATTTCTGTGATCAATAATCCGGCGCCGCCAATACCGCGCGCGCCGTAGTGAACCATATGCCAATCGTTCGGCACACCGTTTACGGCTGAATACTGCGCCATCGGTGCGACAACACTTCTGTTGGGTAAAGTCATGTCACGCAGGCTGAGCGGGGTGAACAGGGGTGTTGGCGCGCCTTCTGTCACGTGACAGGATTTTTGTCGCAGCGTGTCATAAAATTCCTGCTCTACCGCTTTGAGGAAATTTTCATCCCGCAGGCCCAGATTATCCCATGTGATGCTTTTGGATCGTGACATCAACGCAAAGGCAAATTCATATTGTGGTTTTGAATAGTGGCGGGCCATTTGTTCAAACCAACGCAAGCTGACATCGGCAGCATGCTGAAGTATTTCCACCGGGGTGCGACGTTTTTCTTCGTAAGCGGTAAAAGCGGCATCCCGGTCAGCAGGGTTTTCCAAAACGGCTTCTGATAGTCCGATCGCGCATTCCATTGCCAGTTTGGTACCAGACCCAATAGACCAATGGGCGCTGGCTTTGGCATCACCGAGGATCACGGTTTTACCCACATGCCACTTGCCGCAGGATATACGCGGAAATTGCCGCCAAATAGACCGATTGGTGATTAGACCGTGGCCGTCCAGCTCGTCTTTAAATACATCCTCCAGATAGCGCGCACTTTGTGTATCAGACATACCTTCAAAACCGCAGCCAGCGTAAGCTTCCGGGGTACATTCTATTACCCAGGTCGATTTACCTTTTTCATATTCATAGGTATGGGCGCAGAAGTGGCCCTCAGGGGTTTCCTTGAAGAAAAAGGTGAAGGCATCAAGCGGCCGGGTGGACCCCATCCAGGTAAAGTGATTGCGACGGTTTTCAACTGTGCGTTCAAAGGCAGCAGCATGTTTTTCGCGGATGGCACTGCCAATACCATCAGCAGCGATGATCATATCGCTGTCGGCATAATCAGCTTCAAGTGTTTCAATGTTCACACGGGTTTCGTACGAGAGTTTTACCCCAACCGCAGCACAGCGGGTTTGCAGTATTTCCAGCAGTTTGAAGCGGGAGCATCCGGCAAAACCATTACCGCCAATTACGGTGCGTTCCGGCCCGCGCTGCACCACAATGTCCTGCCAGTAAGCGAAGCTATCGCGGATCAGGTCATAGCTTTCCGGGTCGGCAGCAAAAAATTCATCCAGCGTTTCATCGGAAAACACCACCCCAAAACCAAAGGTATCATCCGGGCGGTTTTGCTCAATCACCTCAATATCAAAATCAGGGCGAGCCTTCTTGGTGAGAAGCGCAAAATACAGGCCGCCGGGGCCGCCACCGATTACAGTGATTTTCACGGCATTATCCCCTTAGTGCTAGACGGCAAAACCGCGGTGGTTTCAATCTCTATTTTGGCCTTTGGTTCCATCAGGCCTGTCACCGCCACACAGGCCATTGCCGGATAGTTTTTACCCATAACCTCGCGCCATATTTGGCCCATACCACGGACGTTCGCCAAATATTCATCCCGGTCGATGACATACCATGTCATGCGGGTGATATGCTCTGGCCCCGCACCGCCTTCAGCCAGCACGGCAAGGGTATTCAATAATGTCTGTTTTAGTTGGCCTAAAAAGTTGTCTTGTTCAAATACCCCATCCGGGGTCCAACCTATTTGGCCTGCGACAAATACCATCCGGCCTTCCGCCATGATGCCGTTTGCATAACCGCTGGGGCGCGGCCAACCTTCTGGGAGCAGGGTTTTCATGGGTTTTCTCCTGTAGCAGGCAAATATGTATTGAACGCCGCGCGCATATCATCTGGCCATGGCAGTGATTTACCTGTCGCCATATCCATATGGGCGAGGATCATTGAAACTTTCAGACGCTCTTCTGTTTGGCCGTCTTTTTCAAAGTTGGCTCGAACAACTATTGAAATACTACTGGTACCAACCTTGGTAAGGGCCAGCGTGAAGGTAAGCATGTCATGCATGAAGGATGGCCTGAAAAAGTCTGCCTTGATATGGACTGTAGGCACTGCGCGTTTTTCATCGATATGCAGATGTTTGAAATCAAATCCCAGGCCGTCGCCGAACCAGTCTTCTACTACATCATTTACCAACCCAAAATAGCGCGGGTAGAACATGATGCCGGCGGCATCTGTGTGGGCGAAACGTACTTTGATATTTCTCTCAAAAAGAACCATGTTTATGTCTCTTTCACAGTAGGTGCCGGAGTTGAGACCGGAGTAGAGGGAGGCGTGGAAGCAGGGCGCAATTTATAGCGTTGAACTTTCCCTGTTTGGGTTTTGGGCAAGCTATCCAGGAATTCAATAGCGCGTGGGTATTTGTAGGGCGCGATGGATTGTTTAACATGGTCCTGCAATGATTTTACCAACGCATCATTCTGTTCCGCATCCGAAACAATATAAGCTTTCACTATCTGGCCGCGTTTTTCATCTGCTACGCCTATTACTGCGCATTCTTTCACCAATGGATGGTTCAGTAGCGCTTCTTCCACTTCCGGCCCGCCAATATTATAGCCTGACGAGATAATCATATCGTCTGAGCGTGCAACAAAAGCGAAATAGCCGTCTTCGTCCTGGCGGTAGGTGTCGCCCGTAACATTCCAGCCGTTTACCACATAGGCCTTTTGCCGGTCGTCAGCCATATAGCGGCACCCGGTGGGACCCTTAACCGCAAGGCGACCTTCTGCAGGGGGCGGCAATATATTACCTGCATTATCCATTAGGCAGGCGTGGTACCCCGGCACAGCTTTGCCGGTGAAGCCGGGCCGGATTTCGTCCAGTTTGGCCGATAGGAAAATATGGATCATTTCCGTTGCGCCGATACCATCCATCAGGGAAAGCCCGGTTTTATCTTTCCAGGCATGCCATGTGGCGGCTGGCAGGGTTTCACCCGCCGAAATGCAGCAGCGAAGGCTTGAAAGCGCACGATTTTTCACAAGATTTAACAGCGCCCGGTAGGCGGTGGGTGCAGTGAATAGCATGGTGACACTGTGCGTTTCAATTGTGTCCAGCAGTGCGTCTGCGCCGTTTGCAGACGGTAAGGCCACAGCGCTGCCGAAGCGCGCCGGGAAAACTACAATGGCACCCAGCCCGAAAGTGAAAGCAATCGGCGGCGAACCGCAAAATACATCGTGCTCAGTGGGTTCAAGTATGTGGGCAGCATAACCATCAGCCATTGCCAGCACATCCCGGTGAAAATGCATGCAGGCCTTTGGTTGGCCGGTGGTGCCGCTGGTGAAAGCCAGCAACGCCACATCATCTTGCGCTGTATCGCAGGGTGCAAAAAACCCGGGCTTATCCTTAATGGCTTGCTCCAGGTCGGCATTTTTAGTGCCAAAACAGAAGGTTTGCAGGTCAGAAAATTCATCGCCAAGCGTATGCATTTCGCCCAACATACTTTCTTCGCACAGGGCCAGCTTGATATGGGCTTTAACCAGAATGGTTTTAAGTTCCGGGGCGCGTAGCATTGGCATGGTGGTTACCACAACGCCGCCTGCTTTCAACACACCGTACCAGCAGGCAATCATCATGGCTGAATTACTGCCGCGCAGCAAAACCCGCCCGCCAGGCACAAGCCCCCAATCTGCGGTCAGTGCGTGGGCTATGCGATTACTGAGCTGATCAAGCTGTCGGTAGGTCCATTTGCTGTCTGCCCACACTATGGCCGGGCGGTCGGCGAAACCATTATCGATGGCACCAGTGAGTAATTCTGCGGCACAGTTCAGGCGTTCCGGGTACTTGAGTTCGGGCAGGTCAAACAGCAGTTCAGGCCAATCAGCCTCAGTAGGCAGATTATCCCGCGTGAATGTATCGCTGTGTCCGCTTTTAAACATGGCTAGCTATTATCCGCCAGCAGTTGGCGCGCGATCACCAGCTTTTGTACTTCGGACGCGCCTTCGTAAATTCTGAGTGCGCGGATTTCCCGGTATAGTTCCTCAACCTTCACGCCTTTGGTTACACCCAGCCCGCCAAACATTTGCAGCGCTTTGTCAATCACCTCTTGTGCGTGATCGGTAGCATATAGCTTCGCCATCGCAGCTTCGCGAGTAACGCGGGGGCTACCTGCGTCTTTGGTCCATGCCGCGCGGTAAATCAGCAGGGCGCTGGCATCAATATCAACAGCCATTTCTGCCAAGCGTTCCTGCGTGATGGGCATATCTGAAAGTGGGCCACCAAACAATTTGCGACTTTTGGTGTGGACCAGAGCTTCTGCCAGTGCGCGCCGCGCCATGCCCAGGGCGGCTGCGCCAACGGTAGATCGGAAAATATCAAGTGTTGCCATGGCAACCTTGAAGCCAGCGCCGCCAGCGCCAAGCTGGTTCTCAGCGGCTACTAAGCAATTTTCAAATGTTAACCGCGCCATCGGGTGCGGCGCGATCAGATCAATGCGTTCTGTAACCGAGAGGCCCGGTGTACCCGCATCAACTACAACAGCGGAAAGACCGCGCGCCCCTTCTGCTTCGCCTGACCGGGCAAACACACAGTAGAAGTCTGCGATGCCGCCGTTTGAAATATATGTTTTCTCGCCGTTTAGGCTAAAGCCCCCGGGTGCTGCCTCCAGTGTGGAAGCAATGGCGGCGACATCTGAACCGGCTTCGGGTTCGGTAAGCGCAAAAGCGGCTATTTTCTCACCCCGCGCCACAGCGGGCAGGTATTTGGCTTTTGTGGCTTCACTGCCAGCAATGGTAATTGCGCCAGACCCCAAGCCCTGCATGGCGAAGGCAAAATCAGCCAGCCCGGCGTGGCGCGCCAACGTTTCGCGGATAATGCACAGGCTGCGCACATCCAGGTTTTCAAACATACCGCCGTAGGCTGCTGGCACGCAGTATCGCAGCCAACCACCAGCGCCCAGTGCTTTCACCAGCGCACGGCATGTGGCGTCGGCATCTGTGTGAGCGGATGGTGTTTCCATGATGGCGGGCAACGTGGTTAGCGCCCATGCATCCAAATTGGCGGCCAGCATGCGGTGATGGTCTTCAAAAAAAGGCCAATCCAGGAAGCTTTTGTCTGAATTCAGGTTTTGCATCAGTTGCCCTCAAATATTGGTTTTTCCTTGGCGACAAACGCTTTGTAGGCGCGTTCAAAATCTTTGGTTTGCATGCAAATGGCCTGTGCCTGTGCCTCGGCTTCTATGGCGGCGTCCAGGCTCATGTCCCATTCCACATTCAGCTGGTTTTTGGTCATGGCGTTGGCAAAGGTTGGGCCAGCGGCCAAACGGCCCGCGAGCTTCCCGGCTTCTGCCATCAGGTCAGCCGCTTCAATGATACGGTTATAAAACCCCCAGCGTTCGCCCTCGGCGGCGCTCATAGACCGGCCGGTAAACAGCAGGTCAGACGTCCGGCCTTGGCCAATAATACGCGGTAATATGGCGCATGCGCCCATGTCGCACCCGGCCAGACCAACTCGGTTAAACAGGAAGGCGGTTTTGGCTGCAGGTGTGGCGTAGCGCAGGTCTGACGCCATCGCCATTATTGCGCCTGCGCCCATGCAAGTGCCGTCTACAGCAGCAATAACCGGTTGCGGGCAGGCGCGAATGGCTTTGACCAAATCCCCGGTCATGCGGGTAAATTCAAGCAGTTCAGGCATATCCATACCCACAAGCGGGCCAATAATTTCATGCACGTCGCCGCCGGATGAAAAATTACCGCCCGCCCCGGTGAGAATGATGGCTTTCACATCCGGTGTATGAACCAGAGCGCGAAAAAAATCCCGCAGTTCGGCATAGCTTTCAAACGTTAACGGGTTCATGCGTTCTGGCCGGTTGAGGGTAACCGTGCCAACGCCGCCGTTTAGCGACCACAGAAAATGTTCGGGTTTATGCGTGGCTGCGTCCATGGCTTATTCCTCTTCCAGAGTAACGTGGCTTAAAATACGGGTGATGGATTGCTGGTCGGCTTCGCTAATGTCTTTCAGTAATTCCGCAACCCAGCGGGCATGGTCGGTGGCCATGGCTTCAAAGCGGGTGCTGCCTTTTTCTGTTAGCTGTGCGGTGGCAACGCGGGCATCCTGTTTGCTAACTTGGCGCAGCACAAAGCCGTCTTTCACCAGAGGGGCCATCACTTGCGTAACATTGCCGTTTGAAACCATTAATTGGTCTGACAGGTGGCTAAGGCGCATGCCGCCTGCGGGCGCACGGTAAAGATTGGCCAGCACATCAAAGCGTGACAGGGAAATGCCATGTGTTTTTTGCAGGCGTGCTTGCAACTGTTTGCGTATTTGGTTGCTGGTACCGAGCAGCTTCAACCATGTGCGCAGGGCTGTTTTTTCTGTCTCGCTGAAATGTGCGTGCGGCATGAACCCCCGATTCCCCCGAATGCTTGTGTGGCCGAACAGGACACGATAAAAAATACTTTAGCACTAAAATAATAACCATGCAAGACGGTAGAAAAACAGAAAGATTGGCTTTTATACGAGGCAGATACGTACAATAGGCGCAGTTTTCTGCAATTTAGCGGTAAGGATGCGCGGTAAGTTAGGGGTTATGGTAGCTTTTGTGCGCACAGTAAAGAGGGGCACAATTTAAGGTTAACTAATTAATAACATTGTTTTTTTTTGACATAAGCTCCCGTGTGTGAGACCATTCACGGGAATGCAAGTGCTATGATTCGGTGCTTGCGCCAAAGATTTATGATAACCAGCTTGGTTTATGGAGTGAAAAATATGCGTATTGCAATTATGGCAGCGGCATTTGGTTTGGTGATTGGGGCACCTGTTTTGGCTCCGACCAGCATGATGGAAACAGCGGTTGCGCAAACAGCCGCTGAAACAGCATTGCAGGCCGAACTTACGGCTGCTGCGAATGACCCGGCTGCGCTGGCGGCGATTATCGCCCGCGAAACAGCGGCTGGTAACGTTGACGGTTTGGCATCGGCGCTTGCCTCTGCTGCAACCGCGCTTGCTGCGACCGACATTAGCGGCGCTTCGCAACTGGCCATTCAGGCGGTTGAGGCCTCTGAAGGCGCGAGCGACGATGTGCAGGAAGAGGTTGGTGTTGCGGCAAGTACGGTTGCCTCAACGGCTCAGGCGGCCGGGGATACTGGAAATGCGGCAGCTGTTGAAACTGCGGTTGCTAGTACAAGTGATGCAGATACGCAAATAGCTTATGTGAATAATGGCGGCGCTGCTGGTTCAGGTGTACCTCAAGGCGGCGATGATGATAATACGCCGACGGGCGGCGGCGACGATCAGGGCGGCAACGATTCACTTCCTGGCGGCGACCAAGACGGCGATGATACGACCCCGACCGGTGATACAACAACACCTACGGTGCCTACAATGCCTACCATACCTGGCCCTCCACCACGGCCTCCGGTAACTGTGGTTGTGATTCCTGTGCCGATTGAGCCAAACCCGTCGCAGTCTGGTAGCCCAACATAGGGCTTGGACCTGCCGCCAAAGCGGCGCACTAGTGATTAAGTGAAAGGCGAAGGTTTCTTCGCCTTTTCTTTTGGGTAAATCCATATTCTTTTGGGAAGGCCTGTTTTTAGGAAAGCCTCTTTTGGAGAAAGTCTCTTTTGGGAAAAGCCTCTGGGGGCGCCGGTGTTTGGTCTGGCTGCCTTGATTTTGGGTGTAGCCTTGCATGCATCCAATTGTACCTTTCCCGGCTTTCCATGCGAAACCCTGTAATAACCCTGCAAGTAGGAGGGGTGAAAGGCATGGCTTCGGGCATTCGCGCCATCCGCGCAATTTTAGGTTAAGTCACTGCAACCACTATTTTTTTGACATTTCCCCCGGCGTGTGAGAGCTTGGATGGGAATGTGAGTGCCACGATTCGGTGCTTGCGCCAAAGATTTATAGTAACCAGCTTGGTTTATGGAGTGAAAAATATGCGTATTGCAATTATGGCAGCGGCATTTGGTTTGGTGATTGGGGCACCTGTTTTGGCTCCGACCAGCATGATGGAAACAGCGGTTGCGCAGGACGCGGCGGAAGATGCGCTGGCGGCAGAGATTGTTGCCGCGGGCGATAATCTTGATTTGCTTGCCACGATCATTTCGCGCGAGATGAGCAGCGGTAATTTCGACGGCCTTGCTTCGGCGTTAGCGTCGGCTGCGACCAGCGTTGCAGGCACGGATGTGTCGCTTGCGGCGACATTGGTGCAACAGGCGGTTGTTATCGCGGACAGTGCCAGCGATGATACGCAGCAAGCTGTGGGCGAGGCGGCAAGCGTTGTCTCAACAGCAGCGACAAATGCAGGTGATACTTTAGCTGCAAGCACGGTGGAAAATGCGGTGGCTGGTGCGCTTGATAGCGACATGCAGACATCCTATAATAACGCAGGTGGTAGCTCGAACCCGAATGTGACAACTGGCGGCGGCGATACTGGCGGCGGCGATGACCAGGGCGGTGACCAACAAGGTGGCGATGATCAGGGCGGTGACGATACCGGTGATACATCAACGCCGACGGATGATACTACTACCCCGACTGGCACGGTTACGCCACCAGCACCAGGCGGCCCTCCACCACCACCACCGAACACGGGAACCGTGACGATTCCGGTTCCGATTGAACCTAACCCTAGTCAGGCTGGTAGCCCAACATAGGGCTTGGACCTGCTGCAAATACGGCGTTATAAGTATTAGGTGAAAGGCGAAGGTTTCTTCGCCTTTTCTTTTTTGTGATTTTTCGAAAGTGTTTGAGCCCTTGTTCTGGAAGAATTTATTTTCTGCGCCGCGCATTGACCCGCCTCCCGCCTACAGTTTGCCGGAAGGCGAGCTTGTTTATGCAGTGGGTGATATTCACGGGCGCATGGATTTACTTTTAAAGCTGCTTGGCCTGATCGAAAAAGATATAGCAGGGCGCAGCTTCAGCCGTGCGTCCATTGTTTTTCTAGGCGATTATATTGACCGGGGTTTTCACTCAAAAGAAGTGATCGACAGGTTGATTGACATGAAGGCGTCGGCCAGAAGCCCGGGCACCAACGTAGTTTGCCTTGCAGGCAACCATGAAGATATGATGCTGGGCTTTCTGGATGACCCGGCCGAAGGTCAGCGCTGGATGGGTGTTGGCGGGCTCGCTACTCTCGCCAGTTATGGTGTTTACATGGAAGAGGAAAGCGATTTTGATGCGCTTCTGGAAGCCTCGCGCGCGCTGGAAGCTGTTTTGCCACAAACGCATTTGGATTTTCTGAAAGGGTTGGGCGACCACTGGCGCTTGGGTGATGTGTTGTTTGTGCATGCAGGTCTGCGTCCGGGTGTGGCGTTTGAAGCGCAAACCCGCCGCGATAAATTAAGTATTCGCCGGGAATTTACCGGCAGCGATCATGATTTCGGCGTTAAAATTGTACACGGTCACACCGGGGTGCGTAGTGCTATCGTAACCGCGCAGCGTGTTGCTGTGGATACAGGGGCTTTTGCAACCGGCATTTTAACTGCCGCAGTGCTTGAGGGCACCGAAGTGTCCCTTCTGAACACTTAAAACACATCACGGATATGTGTTCTTTCTGCAACAGAAGGGCAAGTTTTTGAAATATAACGTGAAATAGAAACATTTGCCGCTCGAAATTTTTTGTTTTTTCGTGCACTTTAACAAAAATATTAGCTATATGTTAAGAATGCTATTGTCATATAGCAATTCAATTTCAATTGGGGTTTTAAAAGATGCAGATTCGTAGCTTCAAAATTTTGTCTCTGGCGCTTCTTGGCTCAACAGTCATGGTGCCTGCTATTGCAGCTCAGGACAGTGAGCAGGTAATGTCGGTTTACGAAAAATACCGGCCTGATTTTTCCGCGCCCGGTGTGCGCTCTGGCGGCTTTCTTTTTTACCCAACAGTTGCGGTAGATGGTGAGTTTAACAGCAACATCTTTAAAACCGACGACGCAGGGTCTGATCCTGTAGCGGATGTGGATGATTTTATTGCTGTTATCAAGCCGGGTTTTGCTCTGGTTTCAGACTGGAATAATAATTATTTCGCGCTGAGTGGTAGTGCTGATATTGGCCGCTATACCGACAACAGCGAAGAAAATTACGAAGATTTCAATTTTGGTGCCAATGGACGTATTGATATTTCGCGCGGCTCCAATATTTTTGCTGACCTGACCTACAGTGACAAGCACGAAGATCGCGGTTCGCCTGATACAGTTGGTGGCCAGTCTTCGCAGACAGAATACTCGACACTGAAAGCTGTCGCCGGTTTCGTGCGCGACGAGGGTGTTATGTCTTTCGCGGTGAATGGTAGCTTTGAGAAAGCGGATTATGATGATGTTGCGCTTATTGGCGGCGGCGTCCTGAATAACGACGACCGGGACCGTGAAACAATTACTGGTTCGGTTCGCTTCGGCTTTGATATGAATGAAGACTATGAAGCCTTTGTAAAACTTACCACTACCAAGGTGACGTATGACGACAGTCGCCAGGACGGCGGACCACTTCGTGACAACGACGGTTGGGATATTGTTGGCGGTGCGGCGTTCGATGTGGGCGGCAAGTCAAAAGGCGAGTTTTATGTTGGCTATGTGAAGCGTGATTTCGACAGCGCGACGCTCGCGAAGGCTGGTAATATCAGCGATGTTAAATTCGGTGCTTCTCTATTGTGGTCGGCGACTGAGCTAACGTCTTTGCTGTTTTCAGTAGATCGGGACGTAACAGAAACTACTGTTAGGTCAGTGAACGGCAAAGCGGCTTCTGGTATTTTGTCAACGCTTTATAGCGTTCGCATAGAGCATGAACTTCGCCGCAATGTGCTGATGAATGTTAATGGTTCCTACAGCAATCTGGATTTCCAGAACATTGGCCGTGAGGACCATATGACGAATTTTGGTGGTGGGTTGCGTTATATGTTTAATCGCAATTTCTCGCTTAATGCCGACTATAAGTATGACAAGCGGGCCACTGGTGTTGATAACCAAGACTATAAGCTTCATTCCTTCATTGTAAGCCTTGGGGCGCAGTGGTAGATTGCTTCTACGCACCGTGTTATGGTGTGATTGATATAATCTTCACTGGATGGCGGAATAACCTTGTATAAAATTCTTATATCTCTTGTTATGGCGGCGCTGTTTGGCGCCGCTGTTTTCGCTCAAAGTGAGAGTGCGCCGTATCAATTGGGTGCAGGCGACCAAATTCGTGTAACCGTTTTTGGTGAAGAAGACCTTTCTGGCGAATTCGAAATTGACGGCGTAGGCCGCATTTCATTGCCGCTCATTGGTTCGGTTGAAATTGGTGGCAATAACATTGGTGCCGCTGAGGCCCGAATTGTTGCGATGCTGGCTGATGGCTATCTGGTAACGCCGCGCGTTAACATTGAAGTGATGAATTACCGGCCTTTTTATATTCTGGGCGAAGTGAAAAGCCCGGGTAGTTATCCTTATGTAAGCGGTATGACCATTTTAAATGCAGTTGCTCTTGCGACAGGCTTTACCTACCGTGCCAACAAGAAAAAAATTGAACTAACCAGACGTGTGGACGGTGTGGAAGTGAAAACAACCGTCGAATCAACGGCTATTGTTCAACCGGGTGACATAATCCGTGTCACTGAACGTTTCTTCTAAAATTGTTAGCCAATGACTATGCATGATAATCGATTACCCCCGCAGATTAGCAACGAATTACAAATGGATGATGCTGATCAGGACGATGTTATTGATATTCGGGCCCTGATAACCACATTGTGGCGTCGTAAATGGGTTATTGTTAATATCACCGTTTTTTTCTCGGTGCTGGCTATTCTGGTTTTGGTGCAATTAACGCCGCGTTACACAGCAAATGGTTTAATGGCAATTGAAAGTCGGCAAAGCAGTGTTGTTGATTTGGAGGCTGTGCTTTCCGGCATGAGCACTGACGTCGCCGCCATTAAAACTGAAATTGATGTTTTGAAGTCCCGCCGGTTGGCATCAAAGCTGGTCGATAAGCTGAATTTGACCAAAGACCAGGAATTTAACGCTGCCCTTGTTACCAAAAAGGGACTGCTCTCGCTTCTCAACCCGCTCACTTATTTGCCAGAGGCGTGGTCAGATGCAATATTTGGCAAAGAAACCGATACGCGTACTGCAGAGCAAAAAGCAGAAGCTGTTAAGTCAAAAGTTGTTGACGTGCTGCTTTCCCGGCTAACAATTGTTAACCCGGCGCGGTCTTATAGTATGCAGATATCTTTCGAATCACCTGATCCACGAAAAGCAGCCCGTATTGTGAATACGCTCGCTGATATTTATTTAACCGATCAGCTGGAAGTGAAATTTGAAGCAACACAGCGTGCTAATGACTGGCTGAACGGCCGTGTGACAGACTTACGTGAAAATGTGCGTACCGCAGAACAGGCCGCACAAAGTTTTCGTGAGCAGAACCAGCTGATTCAAACACGGTCATCAGGCACCGTAGCTGAGCAACAGTTGGCTCAAATCAACAGCCAGCTTATTGACGCCCGAACCGAATTGGCGCGCGCCGAAGCAAGACAAGAGCAGTCATCTGTTTTAACGGGTGGCGAAGGCGCTAATAACAACTTGTTGGAAGTGTTGCAGTCGCCGCTTATCCAACGGTTGAAAGAACAGCAGTCTGAAGTACAACGCCGCCGGGCTGAGCTTGGCACACGGTACGGCCCAAAACATCCAACGATGATTAATATTGAAGCTGAACAAGCTGACATCGCCAGTAAACTTGAGCTTGAAACACGCCGAATTGTTTCAGCGATAAAAGGTGAAGCTGAAATTGCAGCGTTCCGGGTCAAAACACTGGAAAAAAGTCTCACAGCGCTCAGAGCCGAGAGTTTTGATGCCAGCCGTGCGCAGGTTCGGTTGAGAGAGCTGGAGCGCGAAGCCCAGACCGGGCGTGTATTGCTTGAGACCTTTATGGCGCGGTTTAAGGAAACGTCCAGCCAAAGTGGTCTGGATCAAGCCGATGCCCGTATAATTTCACGTGCTGATGTACCAACAGAGGCGAGTTTCCCAAAAAAGAAACTAACGTTGCTTCTTGTTATTTTTGCTTCGGCCGGGCTGGGTGTGGGGCTGGTTTTTCTGTTGGAAGCGCTGGACAATGGGTACCGGACGTCAGAGCATCTTCGTGGTGACCTGCACCTCCGCGGCCTTGGTATGATCCCTCTTATCGGTGGAACAAAGCTGAAAGGTGTTGGCCCTGAAGAGTACCTTCGAACCAAGCCTACGTCTTCCTTTGCTGAAGCTCACCGTAGTATTCATGCGTCTTTGATGTTTAGCGGTCTTGAAGACCAAGCAAAAAAGGTGTTGGCTATTACGTCTTCTGTGCCCGGTGAGGGCAAATCAACAGCGTCTCTTTGTATGGCGCAAATTCTTGGCCGGTCGGGCTTGAAAGTGTTGATTATTGAAGCGGATATGCGTCGCCCTGTTCTGCGACACCGGCTGCATTTGGATCAACGCCGGTACGCATGCCTTAATGATATCCTCGACCCAACAGATGCAGCTGATGATCTGGAGATCTATACTGATGAACTTTCCGGGGTTCAGTATTTGTGGTCTGACAAGCATGATGACCCCCAGCGTTTGTTCAATTCCGATAAGTTTAGCCTGTTTTTGCAGGAAGCGCGCAAGCAGTATGACCTTGTATTGATTGATACACCGCCGGTAATGGCTGTTTCAGACGTTCTGGTAATCTCAAAACATGTTGATGCAATTATGTTTGTGGTTCAGTGGGAAAAAACCTCTCGCGAAATTGTCAAAAGTGCCGTTGCACAGCTGCGCGGTACCAATGCGCGTATTGCCGGGTCTATCTTGACGCAGGTTGATGTGAAGCGTCATCAGGGGTACGGCTACGGCGACCAAGGCTATTATTATGGCACCAAAAGTGGCTATTACACCAACTAGCACCTGCTTTGGTCCGGCCAAACCCAATTGTATTTTGGGGCATGAGTTTCACAGATGTGCCGGCTGTTCAGCACTCTAATTGCCAGCCAGCTTATTGGCTTCACACTCAATTAACAGCGGGCAGAGGTGTTTTTATGACGCTTTGGCGTATGTAAAAACTGGAGGAGCCGGAGGGATTCGAACCCTCGAGGGGTTGCCCCCAACACGCTTTCCAGGCGTGCGCCTTAAACCGCTCGGCCACGACTCCTCAACATCGTTTTTATCACATCGGCTTTGCAAGCACTTTGAAGGGTGCGGGCAAAATAGTGACGCAGCTGGCCCCGGAAAACCGGCCACTGCGGAGCGCACTATAGCTATCCTGTGAGCGTTGGCAAGCTTCGATTTTCGCAGATATTACAAGCGAGTGGGAATATCATAAAAGGCGATAAACCAGATTCTGGAAAAATGTTCGACATTTTGCCGAATATAAAACATTCTCTGCAGCAATGCTGCAAAACAACAGAGAGTGCCCCAAAGAACAGATTAATCTGCTCGGGTTAAGTGTGTTCATTTGCCTTTGGGGCACGCGGCGTTATATTCGTTATGTTTGTCTTTACGTTTGACAGGTAAACTGGGGCTATAGGCGGTGAAAACCAGGAGAATGGAATGCTGAGTTCGTTATTAAACATGAGTATTGGAAGCACTGTGAGGGCCTTTGTTGTGGCTGCTTTTGCTTTGACATTTATCGGGGTTGAACCAGTCTATGCCGATGAAATTAAAGATTGGCGCGTTAAGGTTGTTAAAAAAATTGCCAAGAAACATATTTATCCACGGTCAGCAATTTCACGGGAAATTGAAGGCAAAGCGCGGGTAAAGGTGTTTCTTGACCGTGAAGGTGTGATAACAAATTTTGAAATTGTACAGCCGAGCGGCGAATCCATTCTTGATAAGGCAATTCCAAAAATGATGAAAAAGCTTACGCCGCTACCAAAGCCGCCAGCTAGCCTTCCGGACGCAAAGCTGACATTTGTTATACCTATTACGTGGCGCCTGCAGTAGTAGCGACGCTTTTTGTCTGCAAAGAAAATTGCCCCGGATCGTCACAGTATGGTCTGGGGCAAAACTGTATTTTGTGTAAGCAAGACAGGGTATCGCCTGTGAGGTTGATGCCACAGAGTACAGTTGTGGTTTTAACATGGCGTGCTATGGAGCAGCACCTCGGCGCTGGCTGAACCATGTGGCGTCCTGGGCGCTTCTCAAGAGCCGCATAGCTATTCTGATTAGCCCTGACACCTTTTTAGCAAAGGGGCGTTGTATCTTCGAAGTGCCGGCTTGGTGTGAAGGCATTTATGAAGCTGTTTTAATTGCCCTTTAGCGAATTAACGGCGAATCAGCGGGCGCGGCGCCATAAAAAGGCCTCCACAAGTTATGGAGGCCTTTTTGGTATTTGTGTCTTTTGTAACCGAACCCTGGTTTATGACCGGATGGTTTTAAGGAAATCCAATACCTGCTTTCTAAGCTCGTCGGATTGCTGCGTTAATATTTGAGCAGCTGAAAGCACTTCGGTTGCGGCTGTTCCTGTTGAGGTTGCCCCTTCGCTTACGGCGTGAATATTGGATGTCACTTCCTCTGTGCCGCTGGAAACCTCGGATACATTACGGGCGATTTCCTGCGTTGAGGCATCCTGTTCCTCAACAGCAGAGGCGATTGATACAGATGTCGATTCAATAGCACCAATAATGCCCTTAATCTCATCCATTGCGCCTACAGCAGTGTTGGTTGCCTGCTGCATGCTAGCTACCTGATCACTAATTTCCTGCGTAGCATTGGCTGTTTGGTTCGCAAGGGATTTCACCTCGCTCGCCACCACAGCAAAGCCCCGGCCAGCATCACCAGCACGGGCCGCTTCAATGGTTGCATTCAGGGCAAGCAGGTTGGTTTGCTCGGCAATATCGTTGATCAATTTCACTACGTCGCCAATTTTCTGTGCTGCGTCTACCAGTTCCGCAATATCAGAGCTGGCATTTTCCGTGCGGTTCACAGCATCGCGCGCCGCTGCACTTGACTGGTTGGTTTGGCCGGTAATTTCACGTACCGAAGCGGAAAGCTCTTCTGCGGCACTTGCCACCATTTGTGCATTGCTGCTTGCTTGTTGCGCAGCATTTGCCACAACATTTGATTTTTGGCTGGTATCTTCAGCGGTGCCAGCCATACCACTTGCGGCACCTTCCATTTCCTGGGCAGAACCGGAAACACCTTCTACAACTGCCATCACGTTGGCTTCGAATGTATCAGCAAGCTCCAGCATGGAAGCGCGGCGCTCTGCACGGGCCTCTTCGGCACGTTCTTCTTCACGCTTACGGTTTTCTTCTTCTTCCACACGTTTGCGTTCTTCTTCTTCAGCAGCACGTTTGCGGTCGTTTTCTTCCTGTTCTCGCTGACGTTCTTCCAAAGCCCGACGTTCAATGGCGTTATCTTTAAATATCTGTACCGAGCGCGCCATATCGCCAATTTCGTCTTGTTGACCAGCGTTTGGTATCTCTACTTCAAGGTTGCCGTCTGCAAGCACCATCATGGTATCTGAAAGGGCATTAATGGGTGCAACCACGCGCTTCAATACAACCCACAGGGAAGCGATAACAATGCCAATAACGCTAATGATAATCGTTAGCGCTATTGTTTCCGCGGTGTTTGCACTTGATACAGCGCGCTCGTTCAAATTGCTGGCAAGATTGCTTGCATAAACACTCATTTGGTTCACAGGTGCTGCCGCACCGGTAGCTGTCTGCACCCAATCTTCAGGAGAGGTTTCATAATCAACAGCTACATCTTCGTCTTCAACATCTTCTGTTGCCGAATCAGATAAGTCATAAAGTTCAAAGCGGGTGTCAGCAAATTCCTCGAAGAAAACCGACTGAATTTCGTCTTTTTGTCCGGCAATTTGCTGAGATGCTGTTGCTGAAGCCGCAATTGCCTGTACTTGATCCCAGGCGTTTTCTCCGCGACCGCCGTACCGGGATCCCCGATCTTTTTGGATATCGGAAATAGGGGCACCAGAGGCAACATTTTCGCCAAGTGCTGCTGCTTCGCGTGCGGCATATTCGAGCATAACCCACAATTGGAACTTCAGCCGGTTAACGGTAGAAATGGCATCATTACCGTAATCATAGTTTGCTTCAATTTCACTACGCAGGTTTGCTGCGCTTTCAACCAGCTTGTTCATTGTTCTAATGGTTGTACGCGACGACGATTCCTTGGCTCCGCCACTGAGATCGCTATCGGTCGCGGCATACATGTCGGTGTATGTTTTATAAGCCTTGGAAAAATCTGTTTTCAAGCCTTGGAAGACTTTATCAGCAGCTTTTAAACGCTCTTCGTTGTCTGAATCGAACGCGGGCAATGTTTGAAGTGCCGTTAAAATATTAGCATGGGCAGCTTCAACTGTTCGTCGGTTTTCATTTATCTGATTGATAAAAACGTCAGGTGCTGCACCGGGTAAGCCGTAGGCCGTTACTGTATAGGTGCGCTCGCCGCTGATACCCAGCTTAAGCTTGGCGATGTTGTCAATAAGCGTATTGAGCGTCATTGCTCGTTCGGCTTTTTGCCCGGCGTCGCTAGCATCCGAATATTGAACAGCAGCCATGCTGCCAACAATCAATGCCAGAATTATTGTTACGGCTAATAGTAAATTACGAATCGTAAAAATTCGAAAACCTGTGTCACTCTCAAGTGAGGTCATGTCTCAACCTGCCCCTTGTTGTTTTACCAACTCTAAAAAAATGGCTCGTGCGCCCCAAATAGACTCTTCGCACATTGCAGTTAACGAATCATAAATAAGGACCGCAGTAAGCGATAGAATTCCCATATTTCCTTTATTCTGCGGTGATAGTAGCGTTTCTATTCGCTTGCGCAACCACCTGTTACCAAAATTGGTAATTGAATAGGCATTCCAACGTAGAATTATTGATTCGGTGACCGTGATGGCCGCATAGTAGTTTCGGTATCGAAATGAAATGGTAAAACAACCTGTCTTGTGATTGGGTTAATGCTTCTCTACTAGTCATATTGATTTCACATACAGGCTCGGGGATACCACTATGGCAGCTAAGCCAGTAAAAGCTGATGTTATTATTGTAGGCGCAGGCGCTGCCGGTTTGATGTGCGCCCTTACGGCGGGCAAGCGCGGCAAGAAGGTGTTGTTGCTGGAGCGCGGTAAAAAACCGGGTGCAAAAATTCTTATTTCAGGCGGAGGCCGGTGTAATTTCACCAATATGGATGCTACGGCCGACGCTTACCTGAGCCAAAACCCCCATTTTTCCAAATCGGCACTCAGCCGCTACACACCTTATGATTTTATGGATTTACTGGCGGAAAACGGCGGCACATGGCATGAAAAAACACTGGGCCAGTTGTTTTGTGACCAACGTGCCGGGAAAATCCTGGATATGCTTCTGGCAGAGTGTGCGCAAAATAATGTCACACTTGAAACCGGGGTGGAGATAGAAGCTGTATCGTATGAGCCTGCAGGTTACTGGCTTAAAACCAGCATGGGTGACCTGTGCGCGAACAAACTGGTTTTGGCGTCTGGTGGTATTTCCATTCCAAAAATGGGTGCAACCGATTTTGCTTATCAGGTGGCAAGCCAGTTTGGTGCCAATATTATCACACCTGAACCTGCGCTCGTGCCTCTGGTGTTTGATACTAAAACCGTTGATGCGATGAAGACAATCAGCGGCGTATCGGCAGACTGTATTGTGACATGTGGTAAAATCAGTTTCCGTGAAAATTTACTTTTCACCCACAGGGGTTTATCTGGCCCGGCAATTTTGCAGATATCGTCTTATTGGAACGAGGGTGAGGATATAACTATCAACCTCTTGCCTGATATTGCCGATTCGCTGCAATGGTTAAAAGACCAACGCCGTGACCGCCCCAAAGCAGCCTTGAAAACCACTTTGGCAGAATTGGTGGCCGACCGTTTTGCTCAGTGGCTTGCTGCGCCGTGGGCGGGAAATATGGCCGATTTGTCGAACAATCAGTTGCAGGCGATTAGCCAACAATTGAGTGCATGGCGGCTTACCCCCACCAGCTCCGAGGGTTTCAAAAAAGCCGAAGTAACCAGAGGCGGTGTTTCCACGCAAAACCTCAGTTCAAAAACAATGGAGATGAAAAACCAGCCGGGGCTTTATTTCATTGGGGAATGTGTTGATGTCACCGGCTGGCTGGGCGGATATAATTTCCAGTGGGCGTGGGCTAGCGGCAATGCATGCGGCACGCATATTTGACCTGAAGCCACCAACACATTGCCGCGCTGCGAACCGTGAATGCCAGCAAGCCTACGAACGTGGGCGTACAGGTGTTCCGTCTTCAATGTCGTTGGACGGGTGGGCAATCACGGTATCGCCGCGCGCTACGCCGGTCAAAACCTGCGCTTTTGTGCCGTTGCGCTTGCCGACAGTCACTGTTGTTAGTGCAGCCTTACCGTCTTTCACCAGAAACACAGACCAAGTCTCGTGTTCCCGAAAAAGGGCGGATACAGGCACGCTCAGCGCACCCCTAACCTCGTCATATACGCAAAAAACCTCTACCCGGTAGCCGTCCCCCAGCGCCTGCCATGTGTCGGGGTTGCCTATCAGGTCCACCAACACATTCACGCGCTGCTCCTCGATGCCAAGCGCAGATATTTTGGTAAAACCAGAGGGTTCGATAAGCCTGACTTTGCCGTTGAGCTTGTGGGTGCCACCCCAATGATCAATGACTACCCGGTCGCCAACAGAAACCTTTACCGCATCTATAGAAAGCATGTCGGTGACAATTTCCAGATCATTTCTATTGCCAAGGGAAACCAGTGGCTGGCCTGCCTGAACAATGCCTTCGCTTGTGTGGTAAAGCCGTAAAACAACGCCTGAAACCGGAGCTTTCACCTCAACAATAGTAGTGTCCGTCGAGCGTTCTGCGGGTGACAATAAAGCCGCTTCCGCGATTTCAAGCTCATATTTGGATACATTTTGTGTTGACTGTGCGGCTGCATATGCGGCCTTTGCGCGGTTAACCGCCAGCTCATAAGCCTCTTTCGCGCTGGACGATATTGTATTGCCCTGAACCAGCCCATCTGCCCGCGCGCGTTCGCTCTCGGCAAAATCAAGCTCGGCGCTGCGCTGTTCCAACATCGAGGCTGCAACCTCTAGCGCGGCTTTCGCCGCACTGATGCGCGCTTCTGCTTCTGCCCGTGATCTTGCATCCAAAAAATTGGCGTCGGCGGGTTCCATAATGGCAATAACGGTTTCACCTGCTACCACTTTATCGCCGGGTTTAATCTCCAGTCTCAACATCCGGCTGGCAAAGGGTGCCGAGACAACATAGTTCTCCCTCACGCGCGTTTTACCTTCGCTGTGTACCGTAACTTCAATGTCGGCAATTTCAACAACAGCAAAATCCTGCGAGATAGGCTCCGGCATGAAGGACACGACGATCATCATCAGTACAAATGCGCCAAAAAATCCGTAACCCACTGTTTTTAATTTTACTTTTTTGAACATTGTCACCCTCCTTCAGGGCAGTATCATTCGCGCGTTTTTAATGTTTTTACAATATCCAGCTTCTGTATGCGCCGTGCTACTACATAGCAGGACACCGATGCTGCAGCTAACGTAATTACCACTGTCGCGGCTATGGTACGCTGTGAAAATAGCATAGGCAGGCGAAATAATTCCGTATCCAAGGTGGCGGCAAACGCCGAACCCATGCCCATGCCGATCCAAATGCCTATGGGGATTGCAATTATCACCAGAAGCATCAATTCGCCGAGCATAACAAAGGTAATTTCGCCTTCGGTAAAGCCTAAAACACGCATGGAGCCAAGCTCGCGTGCCCGTTCCGAGAGCGATATTCGCGCCGTATTATAGATCACGCCAAAAGCGATCAATCCCGCAAAAATTACATTGATTATAAAGGTTTCAACGATACTTTCTGTCATGGTTTTTCGCACCGATTGCACCAATACATCGCGCATGAGCACAGAACTGATGATCGGTATGTTTTTTACTTTTTTATAAAGAGCAGCATCGGCCCCGCCGCTGGTTAGAAGAGCGGCGCCAGAAATAACATTGCCGTCTCCCATTACGCGGTTGAGCGCCGCAAGGTTCATAAAGGCATTTGCCCCGATAAATTCTTGTACGATGCCAGCCACCCGCATCTGGACTGTAGGCCTGCGGCCTTCCAGTACTTCTACGGTAATCAGGTCGCCCCGCGACGCCCCAAGCAGCCGCCCAAGTTTTTCAGAAAGCATCACCCCGTCTTCGGGCATGCTTACGGGGTTAATGTCTTCATTCACCATGCGCTTTAGAAGGGCCTGCGGCGTAATTCCCGTGATGCCGCCCCGGTGGCTTTTATGCCCAAACCTGAGCCTTGCGGGCACCATACGGTAGGGTTCCGCAGCCATCACACCGGGCAAGTGCTTTACTTCATCAAGAGCACGAGCTGAGCGTGGTTCCACAAAGGTAAGCGACGCATCGGCGCGGTCGGCCACCTCAAACTGAACATCCAGCATATAATCTATGGAATCGATCATGAACGCGGAGGCCAGAAATATAGCTGCAGACAAAGCAACGCCCGTGATTGAAAGCACAGCGCGAAGCGGCCTTCGCTCCAGATGGCGAAAAATCATGCGCGCCGTTGTTGAGAACATTTGCAGAATATGCAGCCGCTCCAGCAGTGTTTTTCGGTAAATCATGGGCGGCGCGGGATGCATGGCCTCTGCTGGCGGCAGAACCACTACGGCGCGTACGGCATTCACAGTGCCAACAATGGCGGCGACAAGGCTGATCAACCCACTGACGGCTAACGTTGAAGGCGCAAATATATAATCGAGACTGGGGAAATGAAAATATAAAGCATAGATGTTCATTAACCCTGAGCCCAGCCACGCGCCAAGCCCGGCCCCCATCACGGCACCAATGATAACAATGGTAAGGGCTAGGCCAATATAATGAAGGCCAATATCCAGATTATAATAGCCAATGGCCTTGAGCATCCCGATTTGGTCGCGTTCGGTTGAGATTTGCCTGCTTAAAACAATATTGAGCAGAAAAGTGGCGACCGTGAGGAAAATGGCCGGAACGACCCAGCCAATGGTACGCAATTGGAACAACTCATTTTCAATGAACCAGTAAGAAATCTGGTCGTCCTTGGGGTAGGCGTCGTAGCCGCCGTAAGGCGCAAGCAATGTGTTGATGCGGGCGATGGCCTGATCTTCATCTGCACCCTGTGCCAATTTTACCGTTAAATCATTGAAGGCACCATCCATATTGGTGGCAGCCTCTAACGCGCGCCGGTTCATATACAAAACACCGTAGCGCTTGTCGTCAGGAAAAATACTGCCCGGTGCCAGCGAATAAACAAATTCGGGGCTAAGTACGATCCCCGCAATTACGAGTTTACGCTTTCTGGCGTTAATTATGGCGCTAAAGCCATCACCTGGCTTAAAGGCATGGGCGCTGGCAAAGGCTTCGGAGACAAGAATATGGTCTGTCTCGCCCGGCTCAAGCAGGCGGCCGCTTACCAGATAAAGTCCGTTTAAAGGAATGGTTCCCGTTTCAGGCACACTTAAAATGGTGGCGGTTGCGGGTTCTTCCATACCTGGTACATCCAGGGTCACACCAAAAGTCACTCGTGCGTAAGCCTGGGTTACGCCGTCGATAGCCCGGACCTGTGATAAAATTCGCAGGGGCACTCGCTTGGCGTGTGCATAAATGTCGGCGAGGCGGTAGCGGTCAAAATAACTGTCTTTTGCCTCGTCAATGCTGCGCATGGCTGTTTGCGACATAATATAGGTAGCGATACCGCAGGCGACGACCAACGATATGGCCAATACCTGGCCTTTAAGGCGTACAATATCCCGCAGTAATTTACGGTTCAGGCAGGAAAGCCGGAGGCCTACCATGATATGTCTTGTGGGTTGAGGCGGGTTTCATTGTGTTTGATGTTGTCGATGCCGCCGTCGGCAAAATAGATAACTGTGTCTGCAAGGCCTGCGGTAGCGGCATTGTGGGTTACGATAAGCGTCGTTGTGCCAAGCTCTTTGTTGACGCTGTTTAGGGCTTCAAGAACCAGCACGCCTGTTTTTCGGTCAAGCGCGCCGGTTGGTTCGTCGCACAATAGTACTTTAGGGCGCTTCACAATCGCGCGGGCGATGGCAACACGCTGTTGCTCGCCGCCTGATAGCTGGCTTGGAAAATGGTCCGCCCGGTGGTCCAGCCCTACAAGGGTCAAGGCCTCGGTAACATCCATGGGATTTTCGGCAATTTCGGCAACCAGCTCCACATTCTCACGCGCGGTAAGGCTGGGGATCAGATTATAAAATTGGAAGATAAAGCCTACATTTTCGCGGCGATACTGGGTGAGTGCGTGATCATCGTCGCCGTCCAGTATGCGGTTTTCAAACTCTACGGAGCCGGAGGTTGCTTTATCCAGTCCGCCAACAATGTTCAAAAATGTCGATTTTCCGCTACCAGAGGGCCCGAGCAAAACCGTGAAATCGCCCTCTCCAATGTCAATGGACACGCCGCGCAGTGCTTCAACAATCGTTTCGCCGCTATGGTAGATTTTTCGCAGGTCCTTTATGCGAAAGGCCAGCTTTGGGTTTTCAGTTTTTTTGGCGGCGATAATGGCCATCCTTGCACTCCCGAGTTTACAGCCAAACCATAGGAGTTGGCATACTCACCTAGTCCATTGTGAAGAAAACCCGCATACATGCAAGAATATTCAAGCCGGATAAATCAGGGGCGGCGGGTAATGTTTAAAATAACTTTTATAAGGTGAAAGACCAAAGCCATGCCCCAAATTAGCGCGGCCGCTCCGGGGGCGTCTTTATCCAAATCAAAAAAATGGTTGAGAGTTAGCAGCCATGTCATCACAAACATAAAAATGACGATGTGAAGAATAAATCCTTTCCATTCTTTTGGAATAGAACCGAAAAACCCGCCACTCAACACAGTAGTATCCATCGCCTCGGTTTTCTCCGGCGTAACGCCTTCCAGCTCGGCAACGGATATATCAAATCCGGCTGCCAGTGCTTTTAAGGTTTCCATTCCAGGCGTCTTTCCATTTTCAATGCGCTGGATTGTACGAGCGCTTATGCCGGTAATTTCCGCAAGCTGTTCTTGCGACCAGCTTTTTTCAAGCCTGAGTTTCTTCAAATTCATTTATTATCCTCATGCAATTTCAGCAGATCCGGCAACTGAAAAAGTAACGCGGCCTATGGCCTCTTTGTAAAGGAGTGCCATAGGCCGCGTTAAAAAGCGATAATTTTGTAGGCAGATAGCCTGCCTGAGGCTGGCTAGTGCTGGGTTGGAACGTATCCAGTATTCCGTCGCCACATCTTGAAAAAAGCAATCGATACCAGAATTGTTATTAGAAGCACCAGTGCCATTAATTCACTGCCGACAAAGAGCTTCAGCTGTGTATTGAAGCATGCATGCAAGAGCACGCACAGGAATATTGAACCACGACTATAATTGTATAAAATGGTCATCAGAAACGCGATTGGCATAATTGCAACAAGCCTGGCCATTACAATCAGGCCAATGTTCGTTTTGTCCTCAATAAAATCCAAAACTATTGGCAGATGCCACGGTTCCCACACCAGACCAATGATCAGGGTTGCAACAAGCGGGCTCCATTTCTTTTGCAACAGCGGCAAAAGCACTCCGCGCCAACCATGTTCTTCATTGCCACCCGTTAAGATAGCTACTGTGAACAGCTTCACGAACATAAGGGGCAACCAAACAGCAACAGACTGCTGTAAATATTTTGGTTGCTCGTACGATATTCCCAACAGGTCAGCTACGGTGCTGGCTAGAATTAATACTGTGGGTAAAAACAGCAATACAGGGATGGCTAATAAGAAGGTCCTTCGGTTTGGTACAAGCCCTTCATAGAAGCTACGGACAGTTGGGTAACTGCTTTGAACATTAGTAAATATAAACCCGGAAATTGCGACAACAAGTCCCATAAGGACGTATACATACCAAGGGGATTCTGGTGGAAAATTAAGGTCAGCTTTGGGTGCCAAATCTGTTACCCCAAGCAGGTTCACTTTAAACATCGCAATAGCGGAAACAGCCAGAAGTGCACCTGTTAGAAAACCGGCCCAAGGCAGTGAACTGGCTTCCTTCGGTTCTTCCCTTAATCTCAGAACCAGACTGCCGGCGAGTGCAGGGCCAAACACGCCCATTAGAGTGAGAGCCAGTGTCATGCCCGGCGGAAGACCGTCCTGGTGTATTGGAATCCAGAAAGACCAGGACCACAGATAGGTTGTGACTATAAAAAATATTACCGGGTGATTTTTCGCCAAATTCCTGAGTGATTTATATATCCAGATGGTCATCGTGTCCTCGCTTGGTTTTTTGTTTTTAATGGTGAGGACTTGCTACCATATGGAGCAAAAACTACCCACGACACCCAGAAGACTTGGGGAGACACCGGGGAGACACGGGGGAGACACGGGCACGACACTCCCTGGTATCGACGCTAATTATAGCGATAGTTTTTTGAGATGTTTGTTGAATAAATTTAATTTATTGACAATTTTTTTATGTAATACTAAATATTATACAATATTATTGGCTATGCAAAGAATGGGGAGGTGCTGCCATGAACAAGATTGTCAGTTTTTTATTACCTGATCCACCGGAGCCCAGACTGGTGCGCCAAATCCGACAGGTTAGTAAACCGATGGAACTGATCACAACCCTTGTACTGGTGGGTATGTGCTGTATTTTTGTGACCGGCATTGCAGCGCTTTTTTTCTATCAGGGCCCGCTGCTTCGAATTGACGATAGCGCTGTTTATATATTTTTCACGTTGGAGGAAGCCGCAACAGAGCCGCAGACTATGGCAATAAGTGACCTGTCTTTATACACACGTACAGGCATGTTTGTGATCTTGCTGTTGCAATATGGGCCATTGTTAATGGTTCTTCGGGCGCTAAAAATGTTGTTTTCGCAGCTTAAAACACAGCCTGTTTTTGCTGTAGAGCATGCAAATATTCTCTGGAAAATGGGGATATGGCTGATCGTCTTTTCCGTGATCCCTGCCTTCACAGACCTAATCGCCGAAGCCGTAGGCAGCCCTGATCGTAACTGGTTCAAATATTCCAGCATCGGCGCTATTTTGCTGGGCGGTTTATTGATGGTGCTGGCACATATCATGCGCCACGGCAGCATCATGGAACAAGAAAATGCGAGTTTCCTCTAATGGCCATTATCTTAAGAATTGACGTTATGCTGGCGCGCCGAAAAACCAAGGCCCGCGAACTGGCGCGCGCAATTGGTATTAGCGAAACCAACCTGTCTTTGTTGAAATCGGGCAAGGTTGGCGGTGTGCGCTTCAATACCCTGAACGCAA
>Ga0316204_10004092_pt1 | contig 27150 bp, 29 predicted proteins | sample 6monrhotite_MG_2_FD_205661 | JGI IMG/M metagenome (GOLD analysis project Ga0316204, IMG submission 205661) | Microbial mat bacterial communities from mineral coupon in-situ incubated in ocean water Damariscotta River, Maine, United States -... | ecosystem: Environmental > Aquatic > Marine >...
CTGATGAAATGGATTATACGTCTGTATCAACACCTTACCTCGTTTTTGGGTACGCCCTGCCCTGCCCGAAACCTGTTGTAATAATTGAAAGCTTCGTTCGTGCGCTCTAAAATCTGGGAAATTGAGTAAGTTATCCGCATTCATCACGCCTACTAGACTTACATTTCTGAAATCCAATCCTTTAGCTAGCATTTGCGTGCCTACCAATATGTCTGTGGTTCCGTTCTCTAAGGCCTCGATTAACTTAGCGTAGGCATGTTTGCCTTTGGTAGTGTCTTGATCCATTCGAGCAATGGTATGCTCTGGATATAACTCCTTTAATTCGGTTTCTATTTGCTGCGTTCCAAACCCTTTGGTGTCCAGTGTTTCACTTCCACAGGCAATACAAGACACAGGCATTCCCATATGGTATCCGCAATAATGACAGCGTAATTGATTCTTATATTGATGGTAGGTTAAACTTACATCGCAATTGGGGCATTGTGGTGAGACCCCACAAGTAGTACATTCTACCACGGGCGAATACCCTCTGCGATTCTGAAACAAAATAACCTGCTCTTTATTATCAAGCGCCTCTTGAATTTCTTCCAAAAGACGATCGCTGAAATGACCCGTCATTCGTTTTTTTCGCTGCTTCTCTTTAATATCCACCAACTCTATCTCTGGCATGCGTATATTTCCATAGCGTTGGTTCAATGAAACCAAACCATACTTTTGTGACGAGGCATTGAAAAAACTCTCCAGTGAAGGCGTAGCAGAGCCCAACAGCACTTTGGAATGATGCAAATTACCCAATACAATAGCACTATCTCTTGCGTGATAGCGGGGTGCTGGACTATATTGTTTAAAAGAAGGTTCATGCTCCTCATCAACAACGATAAGGCCTAAATTGGCAAAGGGCAGAAATAAAGACGACCTAGCTCCAATCACAATTTGTGCTTTGGATCGGCTCTCTAATACATTATTCCATACTTCTACACGCTCATTGGTTGAATACTTAGAATGATATACGGATATTTTTTCACCAAAATACTGCTGTAACCTCCCTATTAATTGGGTTGTCAAGGCAATTTCGGGTAACATATAGAGCACTTGTTTTCCTTGGGACAACACATCCTCGATGAGGCGTACGTAAATCTCTGTTTTACCACTAGAGGTTACCCCGTGTAATAGTGTGATATCATGATCTTTAAAAGAGGATTCTATGGCATCAAAAGCCTCTTGCTGTGCAACACTCAGCGCTTTTATTTCTGAATTACCTTCCCCTTCAAACTCAACTCTGTCATGCTGAATGTAATATTCTTCTAAAATTTCTTTGTCTATCAGCGTTCGCAATACCGTTGAAGTTGCCTCGCTTTTTTTTTGCAGCGTGATTGAATCAACGGCAGTTTTTAGTTCAGCATTAAGCACAAACAAGGTCATTAATACATGTCGTTGCTTGGGAGCCCGCGTTAAGGTGTCCAGTAAACCTCTAAGATCGTCTTCACGTGTATACTTTTCGGCTAATTTTATATAGCGCTTCAGTTTTGGTGTGTATTGTTCAAAAACCTCTTCTTGCACCGCTATAATTTCTTTTTGAAGTAATTTCTGAATAACGGATACCACATTCTTTCGGTCCAAAATAGATCGAACGTCACTAATATGAAGCGATGACTGATGCAACAATGCTTCGTACACCAAAAATTCATCGTCATCAAATTTTGTTTCATCTTTCGCTACGGAAGAAACCAATTTTATAATGGTCTCACTTTCCAACAAAAAGGCTTTAGGTAAGGCAGCTCTAATAACCTCTCCAAGCGTGCACATATAATAGGAAGCCATCCACTCCCAGTGTTTCAACTGTGCCGTAGTGATCTTTGGAGTTTCATCTAATATCTGATCAATGGACTTGGTCTCATAACCGGGAGGTGCCTGATTGTGAATGCTATAGACAATGCCTGTATAAATTTTTGATTTTCCGAAGGGAACGGCAACACGTATACCTGGCTGCAAAAAAGCAGCTTCATCCTTGTTCACACTATAGGTAAAAGTTTGCTTTAATGGAATTGGAAGGATTACTTCAATAAAATACACGTATCGATGTTGTGTGGGTTAAAGGTTAAAAGTAGTATTCACAATTTCGATTCGCAACAGATTGAATATATTTTTATTCACGTGGATCAAACAAAAAAACCGCTCTTCAAAGAACGGCTTTTAAAACTGTTGGGAAAAGGCGTTTATTCAACACGATTCCAATACTGAGTTCTCCCAAGTAGTGAAAAACCTATGTATCCTCTTACTTTCAATATATCGTTTTCCCCTAGCTGGATATAGCACTTGTATAGTTTTCCATTATTTGGATCTAGAATTTTTCCACCGTTATACTCATCTCCATCCTTTTCAAGGCCTCTAATTATTACTAGTCCCATTACCGGTGTGTTTTTGTCGGACCCCGTACAATTAACGCATAGAGCGTCCCGCTTGGTCTCATCCATAATTTCAATGACCTTTCCATATATTTTACCTTTCTCTTCGTAGATTTCTACGACAGATTTGGCCTCGCCAGTTTGGTCATCAATGGTTCTCCATTTTCCGGTAACACTTTGAGCAAAAGTAGTAGTCAAGGCAAATAAGATCAGGGATGGCATCAAAACAATTTTCTTCATTCTAAAAATATTTATATTACAAACTAGTCTGCACATTTATCTTTTAACCGCTGAAGCGATATATCTAATTCAAAACCAAGCAATAAAAGGTTGGAATTTATCCATATGTAAAACATCATTATAAGCAATGCTCCTATAGAACCATATAACTCATTGTAGCTCGAAAAATTGTTAATGTATACTCCAAATAGATAGGTAGTGGCCAAAAACAAGAGTGTGGTCACTAAGGCTCCTAGGGATAGAAATCGCGTTTTTCGGCCTTCCTTCACCCCAAAATGATATAGGGTCGCAATAATAATATAAAACATGATGACAAAGACCGTAATTTGTAGCGCGGAGATCCAAAACACATCGTTCTTCATATATCCTAGCTCCGTTAATTCGCTAATGGCGAATTCACCCCAAATAATTACTGTGACCGTAATCAACAACAACAATGCCACAAAAACGGCGACAACAAGGGCTACAAAATACTGTTTAAAGAAGGCTCGATTAATATTGACATGAATAGAATACTCGAAAGCACTAAAAATAGCGTTAACCCCATTCGCTGCTAAAAAAATAGATAGTACAAACACAAAAGAAAGCAATCCTCCACGCTGATTAATGGCTATATCTTCAATAATTGGGTAAAAGAAGTCTTGAGTTTGAGGTGGGAGCATTTCTTCGATAAAACCAAGAAAGCGCTCTTTAAACCCAGATACTTTAATAAAAGAAATAAGATTCAACATCAACAGGAGAAACGGAAATATCGCTACAAAAAAACTATAAGCAATTGCACTGGCTCGTGAGGAAAAAGTTCCTTTTATGATTCCCGTTGCGTAAATCTCAAGAAGGTCGAATAAAGAAAGTCCGCTAAACCCCGGAAGTACAATTTTTCTGCACAGTCCAACCGCTTCACGAATTATAGGAATCTTTATTTCTGTCTCCTTTTTTTTGGTCATTGAACGGCCTTTAAACTAAGGTCCATATTATATACAGAATGTGTCAATGCCCCACTCGAAATAAAATTTACGCCACATTGGGCATACTCCCGTATGGTCTCTAATGTTATTCCACCACTGGACTCCGTAAGGCAGGTGTCTCCAATCATGGCGACCGCTTTACGGGTATCTTCGTAGTTAAAATTATCTATGAGAATACGATACACTCCTTCGGTTTTCAGTATCTCTGCTATTTCTTCCAAGTTTCTCGCCTCAACAATAATCTTAAGATCCAATTGATGGTATTTGAGATATTCATTTGTCTTTTCTATGGCCTGCTTGATTCCGCCACAAAAATCGATATGATTGTCCTTTAACATGATCATATCATACAGGGCGAAACGATGGTTTTCTCCACCGCCTATTTTTACGGCCCATTTCTCAAGAGCACGAATCCCCGGTGTTGTTTTGCGCGTATCAAGGATCTTTGTGCCGGTCCCTTCTAGCTTAACCACATATTTATTTGTCTTAGTAGCAATGGCGCTCATGCGCTGCATCGAGTTAAGCACCAAACGTTCTGCTTTTAATATGGATTGGGAGTTCCCAGATACATGAAAACAGATATCTCCAAAAGAAACCCTGCTACCATCTTCTATATGGACATCTAGCGTTAGACCCGGATCAACATACTCAAATACTTGCCGAGCAAACTCAACGCCTGCTATGATCCCTTCGTCCTTCACCAAAAGTTTTGCCTTTCCGGTAGCATCTTCTGGAATACATGCCAATGAGCTGTGATCTCCACCGCCCACATCTTCTCGAATGGCATTGGCAATGATCAGGTTTATTTCTTTATTGAACTTCGATTTGGAAATCATAGCATCAAATTTTAGCTAAAATAGTAAAAAGAGTTGGCAGTCTTTACCTTTGAGCTCCTTGTATTTTGCTTCTTATATGCCGAAAAATACACTATTTTTGACAAGTGAAGATTAGTTTACTCGCCATTGGCAAGACCGATAATAAAGAACTTCAGCAGCTTATTTCTATTTACGAAAAGCGGTTGGGACATTATGTTTCCTTTTCTTTTGACAGTATTCCTGATATAAAAAACTCAAAAAACCTTTCCGAAGCACAGCAAAAACAGGCCGAGGGACAAGATATTTTAAAACGGATTGGCACGTCAGATCATATTATATTGTTAGATGAAAAAGGAACAACCTGCACCTCTATTGCCTTTTCGCAATTCCTTCAGAAAAAAATGAATAGTGGTATTAAGAACCTAATTTTTGTAATTGGAGGTCCTTATGGTTTTAGTGATGAACTTTATGCACGAGCCCACGGAAAGATCTCATTGTCTTCCATGACTTTTTCACACCAGATGGTGCGTTTATTCTTTATTGAACAGTTATACAGAGGGTTTACTATTTTAAAGAACGAGCCGTATCACCACAGGTGACGATCTACTCCTTGCAAAATTCATCCAGTTTTTCCTGAACTTGCTCAAACCCAGTTCAACCGCTTTCTCCCAGGTAACACAGGCCGTCTCAGCGCTTTCTTTCACCTATTCTTTCATCCAATCTTCCGTAAGCACAGCATCCATCTTGTCCGTAAGGCTCCCTGTTTGATTTTCGAAATATTTTAGCAAGGTCTTTTTCAATACATCTCGCCCTAAAAATGCAAGAAGTCCTATAACAATTGTAACTGCCCAAATAAAATAGGTGAGTCGGCTATCCGTCTTTTCATTGCGTAATTGATTCTGTTTTTCTCTTTCATTTTGAAACGGTGTGAGATTCTTCTCCAAGTTTTTCACTTCTCGTTGTAATAGTTGTACCTCTACACTCTGTCGTGAAATAGAATCATTTCTAGGGTACATGAATGCGACATTAGCAAATAACAGATAGAATACATAGAGTAATAACAATCCTTTCATAACCAATGAACTTTTAGTGCGCACTAAAGTATCGGTTAACTTATTGAAAATCAACAGGATTTTTCCTGTATTTTTTGAGAGTCATAGGTAGAAATAATTACTACCCCATCCACAAACAGTCCAACCCGTCAGCAATCATGTGCAACAAGAGTCCTACGGCGAGAATTCGTGTTTTCTTTGGGAGCAACAGCAGCATGTATACGGCAATCGCGTAATACGAGTGTAAGGGATGAAAATTAATACTGCAACGCGAGGATGAAAATATAGGAGAAGCCAACAAATGATCCACATCAACCAACATAGTGGCCAACATAACGAGCCACGCTTTTAACCAATGTTTTTTAAAAAATAACCAAGCTACAAGTCCGGGAACGAGTAGATGAAAACTGTAATGAACTAAGGGTTGTAACAATAGAATAGCGCGGATTATCCCTTACCCTTCTTACGGTTGAGTACGCGATACTCTTCATAGCATTCGCTTATCGCGTCCAAAATTTGAAGGTCGTTTGCCGTTTTGATAAAATCTGCCGAATAACTACACCTATTCAAAATTTCATCGATATCCATTTTTTCTAACTGCAATACCGCCATAAGTGTTTCCCTATCAAATTTAGACTGCAGTAGATTACGAATCTCATCATCCTTCTTCATTTGGCGCAATTTACGCATCTGTTTCGGGCGTTTTCCGAAAACATTATATAGGAAGTCGGCGGGATTAAATATAGCGCTTAGCACCTTGTTTACGGCCCCAGGTTGTCTATTACCCCCTTCATAACCTGTACTCAATCCCACAATTCGGTATCGATAGTTATCATAAATAGGAATGATTTTCGCATCAACCTCTACATATCCTGTAAGTTGGACCGGTCTAATAACAACTTCTTCCAGAGCAATACCAAGTTCAGTCATTTTAATCTTGATATCTCCAAACTTTAACCAGTCATTGTTCACTCTCACTCGAATAGACTTAAATCCAAGATAGGAAAAGTAAAGCGTATCATTCACGCTGGCTTTAATGGTAAATTTACCTTCAGAATCTGTTACGGTTCCAACAACACTATTAAGATTGACAACGTGTACGTTCTCCAATACTCTATCATTGGCGTCATTCAATACTTTTCCGTTAATAGTGGGGATATCCTGCGACCAAACCACGGTTGAAGCAATAAGTAGGAGGAAAATTGCAATTTTTTTCATAGTATAAACACTGTAAAAGTACTTAATAAGACGGTAATTTCATGCCAAAGTTTCGTTAAGGCAAAAAAAAAATCGTTTTATTATTTTCTTCTACGTCTACCGCCCGTTCCACGAGCGTCCGGTTTTTGGCTTTTTCTTCTGCTTTTTCCTTGAAATTTTGGGCGATCGCCATCTCCGGAATAGCTACTTTTCTTTTTTCTTCCACGGTCAAAACCACCTTTTCCACGATCGAAACCGCCTTTTCCGCGACCTCTTCCTCCGTCTCTACGACCTCCTCCTTTTCTACCTTCTTTGGACTCTTCAACAGATATTCTCCTTCCATCCAATTGGAAATCCTGAAACACACCTAAAACAAGTTCCTTATGCTTTACATCTGTGTTGAAAAATGAAAAACTGTCCATCACATCTACCTTAAAGATATCATCCTGTCCTAATTTTAAAAGGTCTTTGAGGAAATCTTTTAAGTTCATCCAGTTGTAATCATCCTTTCTTCCTACGTTTATAAAAAAGCGGGTGCTATTGGCAGATGTTTCTGGAGCCTCACTGGCATCGATATTAAGGTCTTTGGCCTTATTGTAGTAATTGTAAAAACGGGTGAATTCTACCGAAAACACCTTTTTAATAAGTTCTTCTTTTGAAAATTCTGAAAGGACCTCGGTAATATTTGGGATGTATGCGTCTATGTCATGGTTAATCTCTGTATCCTTGATCTTATTGGCCAAATGAAATAATTGAACCTCACAGATCTCCATACCGTTGGGAACTTCTTTTTTGATAAATGCTTTCTGAATAATCTTCTCAATAGCCTTGATCTTTCTATGTTCGCTTTTGGATACGATCACCATAGAAACACCAGTTTTTCCTGCCCGTCCCGTACGACCACTTCTATGGGTATACGTTTCTATTTCATCCGGTAATTGATAATTAATTACGTGTGTAATATCTTCTACATCAATTCCACGTGCGGCTACATCTGTTGCCACAAGCATTTGGATTTGTCGAGTTCTGAAGGACTTCATCACCAAATCACGTTGATTCTGACTGAGATCACCGTGCAATGCAGCGGCATTATAACCATCATCAATAAGTTGCTCTGCTACTTTTTGAGTATCTCTCTTGGTACGGCAAAATACTACGGAGAAGATGTTTGGATTGGCATCCGATAAACGTTTTAATGCTGAATAACGATCTCTAGCGTTTACTAAATAGTATTCATGCGAAACATTAGCTGCACCAATATTTCTCGTTCCCACAGTAATCTCAAGAGGGTTGTGCATGAATTTGCGCGCTATATTGGCAACTTCCTTAGGCATGGTTGCACTAAACAACCAAGTATTTTTATCGTTGGGAGAGTGTGATAATATTTCGGTAATGTCTTCATAGAAGCCCATATTGAGCATCTCATCTGCCTCATCCAATACACAGTATTCAATTTTAGAAATATTAACCATTCCTCTACCGATCATATCTTTCATACGACCCGGCGTAGCAACTACTATTTGAGCTCCTTTCTTGATCTGTCTTGCTTGGTCTGAAATACTCGCTCCACCATAGATGGCCACAACATTAAGGCCTTCTTTGTACTTTCCGTAGAGTTTTAATTCATTGGTAATTTGCAAACATAATTCACGCGTTGGTGAAATTATCAATCCTTGTGTTGTACGAGATTTAATGTCAATCTTTTGCAACATTGGAAAACCAAAAGCGGCAGTTTTACCAGTTCCAGTTTGCGCTAAGGATACAATATCTATATCCTCTTCTAATAATAAGGGAATTGCTTTTTCTTGTACTTCGGAAGGGGTTTCAAAACCCATATCCGTAATTGCCTGAAGTAGATTCTCTTCCAGGCCGAGAGATTCAAATGTGCTCATAAAGCTGTTTTATATGTTTGTGTGTTTGTGAGAAGCACGCTACATATAAACAATGGCTTCATTAAACACTACCTCATCCTGAGGTATCAGCCGGCAAAAGTAGGCTATTTTTACGAAATGCAACTCTATTAGATTGAAAACTTCCTGAACACCAGTGTTTTCAGTAGTTGAAAGCCGCTAAAAAGAATACTTATTTTGAAAAGTGGGTTATTAATTTCCGAATCGCCTTTCCTCTATGTCCTATTTCATTTTTTTGTGGCAAGGTCATTTGAGCAAATGTTTCTGAAAAACCAATAGGTTGAAATATTGGATCGTACCCAAATCCTCCTTCTCCTCTATGTGTTTCCACAATCTCACCTTCACAAATACCGTCAAAGAGCTCTTCAAAGTCAGCACCAACCAAGGCAATTGTGGTTTTAAATTGTGCCGTTCGGTTTGCTTTTCCTTTTAGGTTGTCCAACAACTTTTCCATGTTGGCTTGTGCGTTATTTTGAGGACCTGCATAACGTGCACTATACACCCCTGGTTCATTATTTAAAGACAAGACTTCCAAACCAGTATCGTCTGCAAAACAAGCCAATTGGTAGTGCTCCCAAACATACTTTGCCTTTAGCAAGGCATTCCCCTCAATGGTAGTAGCTGTTTCAGGAATTTCATCATAACAGCCGATATCGGTTAAACTCACCAATTCAATATGAGCAGGTAGTAACGATTTAACTTCAGAAAATTTATGCTGATTGTGCGTTGCAAAAACGAGTTTCATGGGATATGTAGGCTAGATAAAAAGAACAAACTTAAGGGTTTGTATATAATGCAATTCTATTCCCTTCAGAATCTGTTATTACTCCCATATAACCTATTTCAGCAGAGATCAAAGTTTTCTCTTGAGTGACGGTACCACCCGCGGCCTCTACTCGACTTAATTCGTCTGCCAAATCTGGGCTATGAAAATAGACAAGCGTTCCCTCCTGACTGGGGATGTAACTTTCTTGTTTTACTAAACTTCCCGAAGCTCCTGGAATATCACCTTGCCCAGGAAACCAGCCCATAAGCACTCCTCCAAAATCTTGTACACTGATCTCAATATTAAATACTTTTTCATAAAAAGCTTTGGCTCGTTCCATATCACTCACGGGAATTTCGAACCAAGCGACCAAATTCTGTTTCATCTTTCTTTTTATTTGTTTTCTAATACGTCTTTCAAACTAGCCAACCCTTCTTCAAAGTCCTTTCCTACTGCCTTATCCATGTTCATAAATAGCATAAAAACATTGAAAGGTCTCGGGTTAGCTCCTCTAAAGCCCCAAACCACTTTGGTTTTTCCATCGCCTTCCTCATGGACGTCCAAATAGCCCGTGCTCACAGACTTCCATGGTTTATAAAACCTAAGTTCTGTCTCAACGCTTTTATTTTCGGTAATACTTTTGATTTCCTGCTCCCCTACGCCTACATCTTTATTTCCTTCCCAGTGCGAAATAAAACCTATTTGCCCATCTTCTCCAGTAAAGGTTTGGGTCATGTTCGGATCTTTCTTTTTCCAAGGAGACCAATGATCTTGATTCTTCACGTATTTTAAAAAATCAAAAACGTCCCCAAGTGGACGATTAATTTCAACACTTCGACTCACATTATACTTGGTTGGTGCGACCAACACGAGAATCACAAGAATAGCCACAATGCCTCCTAAAATATACAGAAATAGCATGATTTTCTTTTTTTTGGTTATGGATAAATTTACGATTTTTTTTCTATTTCATAATAACGTTTCACTATTTGGTCGATGCTTTTAATGGTTTTCTTTGTCCAATCCATTTCAAGTTCTAATTTCTCAATATCAGACAATTGCCATGGAACTTGAGTTAGTCTTAGTTTAGAAACAACGGTTTGCAATACGATGGCCGCACTCACCGAAATATTTAAGCTTTCTGTAAAACCATACATGGGTATTTTTAAGTGACTATCTGCCTCTTGAAGAACGATATCACTAAGACCATCATTTTCCTTTCCAAAGAAAAAAGCAGACTTAGGAGTTACATCAAATTCATGCAATACCTGTGAGTCCGTATGCGGGGTTGTCGCTACAATTTGATATCCCTGTTCACGCAGCGTATTCATACAGTTAATAATTGAATCGTGCCTATGACAGCTAACCCATTTTTGGGCACCCATGGCTATTTCTTTATCGATTCGATGTCCTAACTCTTCTTCTACAACATGTAAATCCTGTATTCCGAAGACATCACAACTTCTCATTACAGCACTAGTGTTATGTAACTGATAGACATCTTCTGTCACTACAGTAAAATGACGCGTACGCTGCGCAAGCACTTTCTTAAAAAGGCCTCTGCGGCGTTCTGTGAGGTATGTTTGCAGGTAATTAAATAGTTGTAAATCCAATGGAAAAAAGTAATTTTAACCTCCTTCATGCAAATGTTTGAAGGATTCTAATAGCGAAGATAAAAAAATAGAGCCAATGAAAATTGCTGTATTAACCGGTGCTGGAATAAGTGCAGAAAGCGGCATCAACACTTTTAGAGATAGCGGTGGGCTTTGGGAAGGACACGATGTTATGGAAGTGGCCTCTCCTGAAGGTTGGAAAAAAAACATGGAGTTAGTCTTAGATTTTTATAACCAGCGTAGACGCCAACTTCTCGAAGTATCTCCCAATGCCGCTCATGAAGCTCTAGTAACTCTCGAAAAAGATCATGAGGTCGTTATTATTACACAAAATGTAGATGATCTTCATGAAAGGGCCGGTAGCAATCGAGTAATACACTTGCATGGTGAGTTGTTAAAAGTACGCAGTAGTTATGATGAAAATCTCGTGTTGGATTGGAAAAAGGACTTGCTTCCAGGAGATTATTGCGAATACAATTCACAACTTCGGCCTCATATTGTATGGTTTGGCGAAGCCGTACCTATGATAGAAACGGCAATGTCTCTTGTGTCGGTTTCCGATATCATTATCATTATTGGCACCTCAATGCAGGTATATCCAGCCGCTGGATTAATGCAATATGCCCCATCACATAGTAGTATATATTTTGTAGACCCAAATCCCTCTATAACCGAGACACAAGATGGAAATGTTTTGGTTTTTGCTGAAAAAGCCTCTACTGGAGTCCCCAAGGTAATTGAACATATTAACAACACCTTGTAGTATGAGTTCGGGAGAGTTATTGCAGAGAATTAGTTATGAAAAAGCATATCGTCAAAATAGATTGGGTGGAGCTCTTTGGGTACTCGAACATCCAGAAACCCTGGCAGAGTTATTAGCATATGGTTTTAAAAATGATGAGGATATTTCATACAAAGCGCTTTGGGTGTTAGAATTTGTCTGCTTGGAGGACCTTACGCTACTTTATCCACATTTAGATTTCTTTTTTGAACAGCTCCCTAATGCCTACAAACATCAATCTCTAAGGCCCTTATCTCACATTTGTGAAATGCTTGCGCTACGATACTATAAAAAGAAAGAATCCTTAGTTGTAGATACCCTCTCTGAAGCTCATAAGACCGTCATGATAGAATGTAGTTTTGATTGGTTGATTACCGATCAAAAAATTGCCTGCCAAGCGAGAGCCATGTTAACACTGTATTATCTCGGGTTTGAATTTGATTGGGTGCACCCTGAGCTGGTACAAATTCTTCAACAGAACATTCATTCGGGTAGTGCTGGATATAAGGCGCGCGGGAAGAAAATACTAGCCGCGATTCAGAAACACAAAAATAAGTCCTAAACGATTTCGTTTGAATGGTCTAAACACCATTAAATTCACGAATTTTCGTATCTTTGCACCTTTAAAAATTAACCCATGTCAAAGCACGCATTACAGGCAATTTCTCCTATTGATGGAAGATATTCTTCCAAAACAGAATCTCTTGTTTCTTTCTTTTCTGAGGAAGCGCTTATTAAATACCGTGTACAAATAGAAGTAGAATATTTTATTGCACTCGTAGAATTACAACTACCCCAACTTTCGTCTTTTGACACCTCCCTGTTTTCTGAATTGCGAGCTATATATATTGAATTCACTACCGAAGATGCGGAGAAAATTAAAGACATCGAGAAGATTACAAATCACGATGTCAAAGCCGTTGAATATTTTATTAAAGAGAAATTTGACGCGCTTGGGTTAGCATCTTTCAAGGAGTTTATTCATTTTGGATTAACATCACAGGATATAAATAATACAGCGGTTCCTTTGTCTCTTAAGGACGCTATGAATGAGGTATACGTACCTCAGTTATTAGAATTAGTAGCGACTTTAAAACAAATGGCCAAGGAATGGGAAAACATACCCATGCTTGCCCGTACACATGGACAGCCAGCTTCTCCCACTAGATTAGGCAAAGAGATTACTGTTTTTGTAGTTCGAATTGAAGAACAATTCGATTTGCTAAATGATATTAAAAGTGCCGCCAAATTTGGGGGTGCTACTGGGAACTTTAACGCACACAAAGTAGCTTATCCTGAGATTGACTGGAGAGATTTTGGACAACGATTTGTTCAGGAAAAATTAGGCCTGCATCATTCCTTTCCTACCACCCAAATAGAGCACTATGACCATATGGCTGCTTTGTTTGATTGCTTAAAACGTATTAATACCATTCTTATAGATCTAGATAGAGATATATGGACGTACGTATCGATGGATTACTTCAAACAAAAAATTAAGAAGGGAGAAATAGGCTCTAGTGCCATGCCTCACAAGGTAAACCCAATTGATTTCGAAAATAGTGAAGGGAATTTAGGCATTGCTAACGCGCTCTTTGAACATTTATCAGCAAAACTCCCTATTAGTCGTCTACAACGTGATCTTACAGATAGTACTGTATTACGTAATATTGGGGTGCCTGTGGGTCATACTGTTATTGCTTTTCAATCTACTTTGAAAGGATTGAAAAAACTGGTATTGAATGAATCAAAATTTCAAGAAGACCTAGAAAATAATTGGGCCGTTGTGGCAGAAGCGCTTCAAACCATTTTACGACGTGAAGGATATCCAAACCCATATGAAGCGTTGAAAGGGCTAACTAGAACCAATGAAAAGGTGACTCAAAAATCCATTCATGATTTTATTGAAACATTGGACATTTCCGAAGCACTTAAAAAAGAAATGAAAGTCATTACCCCTAGTAATTATACAGGAGTTTAATACTTCCAAGATTTTTAATCCGCATAACTCTGATGTATTAACGTGTCAAAATTTGCGTTACTTTATATCCATTTGGGGGGCTTTCACATCAACATTAAGGTGTATTCTTATCAATACTTACCTCTTCCTTTTTAATTTTTAGTATATTGTTTAAAAGCAAGTTACGAACGTAAACTTCATTTTTGCAACTAAAAAAACAACTGTTATGGCGCGTAAACTACTATTCATTCTATCCTTTTTTTGGGTACTACAAATTAATGCACAAGACCCGGATTTATTTCAAACTTGGTATTTATATCAAATGGAATTTGAATCTGGGGATATAGTCATTATAGATGGGTGGCAACCTTATGCCGGAAATCCAACAATCCCACAAATATCACCCTCTATATCCATAGAAAACACACTAGAATTTAACGGCTTTGGAATTTGCAACACCTTCGAAGGTGTCTTTGAAGCGCCTGATGCGGATTGTTTCCCTACTATTTTAACCCTTTCACAAACAACAAATGGATGTGGTCTTTATGAAGATATGTTAGAAGGAGATTTTATCGGCTTCTTTGCTCCAGACTTCGCTTCCGCCTGTTTTACTATTACTTCGGAAGGTGATGGCTTTCAAACACTGATACTTGATGGAAGTATTTTTTCGACCTATACATTTAGGAATACGCCGCTATTATCCAGTGATGATTTTACACAATCTGAAATTTCAATGTATCCCAATCCAGCTTCAGATAAGCTTTTCATTTCATCACAAACCAGTGTGGGTATTCAAAAAGTTTCCATTTATTCTTTAGAAGGTAAAATGATTGTTCAAAAAGATCACAACTTAGATTATATTGATATTTCTCTACTGTCTTCAGGAATTTACTTTCTAGAAATTGGATTCGAAAATGGCAAGCTAAATACTCGAAAGTTCATAAAAAAATAAACGAAGAAAACATTATACCATTAAAAAAGGCTTCCATTGGAAGCCTTTTTATTAAATTGTACATCTAGAGTTACTTGAACCTATTTTGAATCTAGTTCTACATTTGTTTCAGATTCTATTTTAAGCACTCTATCATCATCAGAATCGGATTCAAAAGTACCTTCAAATATTTTTCCAATTCCGCTGAACTTAGAAATATCTACATCACCACGATCAATTGAATTCATCAATTTGATCATTTGATCTGGCCTCATATCATCTCCTATTAATCTAAAGACGGCAAAACCTCTTTCTGAATCACTAGCGAATACAATTAACTCATCAATAGCATCTTCTTCTCCCAAGTATTTGAGAGTCGCTCCACTATTGTTAGAACCCATCTTCATAAGAGTCTTATATTTTTCCTGACCAATGATTGTTTTTAACTTATCCTTTTCGGTTTCATACTCGGCTATATTTCCATCACTAATGGGATACGCCACCACATTCACCTTCTTGATAGTTTTCAAGATGTCCTTCTCTTCTTGGCTCATATCGCTATTGTCCGATTGCAGTAAACTCGCTGCGATGTCCACTTTTACAAATTTGTCATCGCCTTGTTTGTCCACAAGATAGCGTTGCAAAGACTCCCCATCACTACACCCAAATAACGCGAGTGCTGCAAGGCCTAATCCAATTACATATTTAGTTATTGTTGCCATGTTTTAGTTTTTTTTCTTGTCAATATTCTTAAGATTCTCGCTCCCAGGAACGTTAAGATCTTGTGTTAATTTTGAAATTTGTTTCAAATCAATATTTCCAGTAATACTCATGATTACGGTAAGGTTTTGACCATCCACTTCACCTTGCATATGCATTAAAAGTTCTTTGACAAAATTTTCATTCTTCCCTTCTTTAGAATAGAACTTAATATTCTTGCCATCATCCTTAACCCTCATTAATTCTCCTAAATCTTTTGAACCTGACACATATTTTGATACGGCAGAATTCATTTTTTTTGCTACGTCTGGATTGTCCGTAGTAAACACTTTGATATTATCAAGGTTATCTACCAACTCCTTATATTCTTTTACTTCTGGATCGCTAGATTCAAAATCTATCTTGCTCAATAACTTGAACATATTTTTGGTAACTACCACAGAGGTCACGTCTTTTTCATCCTCAAAAGAGTCAAAGGCATTTTGTGCCGAAACCATCATAGGCATTATCATTATTGCTACTAAAATTGCTAACTTTTTCATACTAAATTAAATTAAAGATTATTTTAAAATTTTGTTTTTCGTGTTTGTAAATTGATCAAGGTGTGCCAACTCGGCAGTTCCTTTATTAAAATTTTCAGAAAGTAGCTTCAATGTCTCTTTCGTTTCATTAAAAGCGGTCAAAGCCTCTTGTTCTTCCTGAGTTAATCCATTATTTGAATTAAAGAACATAAAACCACTTACTCCTATGGAAATAACAATCATAGCAGCAACACTATACATCCATCCCCTAGATTTACTTGAGGGTTTTGGCAGTGTAATCGTTCTCTGAGAAACCTCCTCATGTGCCTGTTCAAAACTGGCAAACAAACTTGTGTAAACTGTCAAATGTGGCGCTACATCCTGTCCTAAAAAATAGGTTCTAAGCGTTGCTTCTTGCTCAAGGGTAGTATTTCCCTCAAAATAAGCTTCCAGCAAGGCCTCTATTTTAACTAACTCCATAGTTATACTGTTTTATTAATTGTTCTCTAACTGTTTTTCTCGCTCGAGATAATGCAACCCGTATTGCGGTTTCATTACTATCAAGCATTTTTGCAATCTCAGCAAACTCAAATTGTTCAACATCTCTCAATTGAAGAACCATTCTTTGCTGTTCAGGCAAGTTCTGCATTATCTTAAAAACTAATTCAACCCCATCATTTGCTTCAACCGTTCTTTCTAAGTTCTCCGAATTCTGGAAATTGTTATGGACAATTTTCAAATTTGAAGCCTGTTTGGATTTTAGTCGGTCTAAACAATAATTTTTAGTCATGGTAATAGCAAATGCTTCTGGGCTCTTATATTTACTTATTTGATGTTTCCCTTTCCATAATTTCAAAAACACCTCTTGAACAGCGTCTTCAGCCTCTTCGTTTGAAACAAGAAGTCTTTTGGCAATTCTATATAGCCTATCCTTAAAAGGTAGTACCGTTGCTAAAAATTCTTTCTGCTTCATTTTTGATGGTTGTTATGTATGCTAAGCTGTTCTATTGTTAGGACGAGTCACCATAAATTTTGTTACAATTTATTTTAAATTAACAATAATGTACCTATTTTAGGGGTTTACAAGAGATATTCTAAAAAAAACTTATTGATGAAAAGAAAAATTTTTGCGATACTACTCGTAGTTTCTATTGTATTTGTTTCTTGTTTTGATGACAGTGATGATTCTATTAGCCCTGCATCAACCCTAGATATACAAAATTTTATATGGAGAGGACTCAATTTCTTTTACCTATATAAAGCAGACACACCTGAACTTGCCAATGACGCATTTGCCAGTCAAGGTGAACTGGATACGTTTTTAGGCACCTTTGACACTCCTGAAACCTTATTTGATTTTTTAAAATCCCCCCAAGATCGTTTTAGCATTTTGGTAGATGATTATATTGCCCTTGAAAACGCCTTGAGCGGAACTACATTGAATAATGGAATGGAATTCGGTTTGGTCTTCTATCCAGACAATAGTGGAAATGTATTTGGCTATGTGCGGTACATTCTTCCTGGAACCGATGCAGAGTCCAAAGGATTACAACGTGGTATAATCTTTAATACCGTAGACGGGCAACAAATTGATGAGAATAACTTTAGAGACCTATTAGCTCCTTCGGTATATACCATTGGTCTTGCTACTTTTGATGGCACCACAGTAACTCCTACAGGAGAAAGCGTTGAGTTAGTGGCTACCGAATATACTGAGAACCCCGTATTCTTAACAAGAACCCTAAACGTAGAAGGTCAAAATATTGGATACCTTATGTATAACGCCTTTACGGCAGAGTTTGATGGTCAATTAAACGGAGCTTTTTCTCAGTTTCAGGCTAGTGGTATTACAGAACTCGTTTTAGACCTTCGATATAATGGAGGCGGTTCTGTTGAAAGTTCCAAAGATCTTTCGAGCATGATAACAGGCCAATTTAATGGGCAGGTATATTTTACGGAAGAATGGAATGCAGATCGCCAAGACGAATTTGCCCAGAACGGTGTCTTTGATAATAATATTAGAACTGGAGAAGCAATCAATAGCTTAAATCTAAGTAGAGTCTATGTGATTACTACAGGACGCACGGCTTCGGCCAGTGAATTGCTTATTAATGGATTAGATCCCTATATAGATGTCATTCAAGTGGGAGGTACTACTGAAGGTAAGTTTCAAGCTTCCTTTATTTTGTATGACGCACCTGCACCTGCTTTTAGTCGTAGTCAAGCCAACCCTGACCATACCTATGCAATGCTTCCGTTGGTGTTTAAAACAGTAAATGTAGCTGGTGTTACTGACTTCATAGATGGGTTAGTTCCAGATTTAGAACTAAATGAAGATTTCAGTAATTTAGGTGTGCTAGGCGAAGAAACTGAACCTCTTTTGGCTGCTGCCCTCAATGATATTGTGGCTGGACCACAACCTATTAATGGAGACTTTATTCCCTTAGAAGTATTCTCAGAGAGTAAAGCGACCTCACCTTCATATCAAATCATGGTAGCCGAACAATAGTTGTTCTGTAAAGAAAATGTATTGATGAAAACAAAACGATATGCAAGGGCGCTACTTGTATTTTTGGTAGTGTTCCTTAATGTGGGGTGTGATCAAATTTCAAAAGAAGCAGCACGTAAGAATCTTCAAGAAAAAGAAGTGGTTTCTATTGTCAAAGACAATTTTATTTTAACCAAAGTAGAAAATAAGGGAGCTGCAATGAGTATGGGATCTACTATGAATCCGACCTTAAAGCTTATTGTCTTGAAAATAATTCCTATTATTATCTTATTAGGGCTTTTTGGTATCGCAATCAGGAAAAAGGATGTGACGGTAATTAGTAGTGTTGCCTTAGCTTTTATTATTGGTGGTGGTATTGGGAACATCTACGATCGTTTTCTCTACAATTCGGTTACAGATTTTATGCATATTGATCTTGGTGGTGTTTTTAAGACAGGCATATTTAATATGGCAGATGTTTCGGTTGTGGTTGGGACGCTTTTAATCTTAACACATGCCCTTTTCACGTATAAAAAACAAGCCAAGGTAACTTCAGAAGAAAAATAAATAAAAAGCACCGCCTTCAAAACAAAGACGGTGCTTTAATTAACCAAACAATATTTTAGTTTAAAAATTCAATCGGAATCCGCCTCTTACATTGCGACCACGGGTTTGAAATCGATACAATTCCTCATATTCTTCATCCAACAAATTACTGATATTAGCAAATACAGTAACATGAGAACTTATGGCATAACTTCCAGAAAGATCTATGAGTCCGTAGCTCTCAAGAACTACCGATTCTGCTTCGAAGGTAGTTGGATTAAAAAAGCTATCATCACGTTCGCCGTTGTACTGATAACTAATGCCCAAATGAGTCTTGACATTGGGTGAATATCCCAAAGAGGCGTTTGCCTTATGCTCTGGGATACGCAATGCAAACCGATCATCTGCTTGTGTATTGGTATAATTTGCAGAAAGGTTGAAATGTTTTCCAATTTTTTTATACACTTCTACTTCTACTCCACTCGCATCGAACTCGTCTACAATATTTTGATATTGAAAAATAAAGAGGTCAGGATCAACAGTCACAAAATCAACAAAGTTCTTTTCATTTCTAGTAAAATAAACAGCGCTGATACGCGTATCAGATCCAAGGGTAAGCTCGAGCCCTCCTTCGATGGTACTATTTTCTTCCGGTTCAAGTTCTTCATTTCCAAAAGAAGCGTCATACAATTGAAACAAAGAAGGTGTGATATAAGCCGTGCTGTACGAAGCTAGTATTTTCAAATTAGCAGTTCCCAATTCAAACCCATATGATGGATTCACATTATATACAATATGACTTCCGTAATTGCTGTGATTATTAAGTCGAACACCCGCACTAACGTTAAAGCCAAAATCTGATACATAGACTACATTAACATAGGGATCAATAATATCAAATGTTGCCGTTTCATCGTCAATGTCCTGTCCAAAATCACTGCTTCCAAAAGGAATACTGAAAGAGTTAAAGCTGCTAAAATTCCCGTTTACACCTAAGACAACATTCAATTGATTGTTCACTCTATGATTCACATAAGCGTCGAACGTATATGACTTTGCATCGAACTTTGAGGGAAACGAAGACTCTATTTCACGTTCTATCGATGTATAGCTATCGTTTACGGTAACTGTTCCTTTGTTGTATTTCCATGTTACCGTTCCACCGGTTCTAATTTGTTCACTTCTAGATAGATTATCTGCATCCGTAAAGCTAAAATCGTCAAAACCAGCTGAGAAGTTGTCAAAAGCAAAGAACCTACTCAAGGTGATATTCTTGTTGATGTGATATCCAAGATTGATTCTTCCATTAAACTGATTAAAAACATCGGCTTCAAAGTTCTCGGCTCCTTCGGGTGCCGAAATCGCTGAAAGTCCTTCTACATATCGATTGCTGAAACTGACATCATAGAAAAACTTGCTGAGTGTTCCGTTGATAGCAACGTAATTGGTAAACTCTTCTATATCACTATCCTCATCATCAGCCGCTCGGTTGGTTCCTAATGTTGATGTAAATGATGCCGATATTGATTTTTTTGAGATCTTCTTCGTCGTAATTTGAATCACCGCGGCGGCAGCCCCAGACCCATATAATACACTCGAGGCTCCCTTGATAATTTCAATGCTCTCAATAGATGAAGCCGGAACGAGTCTTAGATCATAATCATTAGATATTTGGGAAGGGTCATTCAACTGAACCCCATCTACCATAATAACTACTTGTCGGTTTCGTCCCCCGCGAACAAAATACCCTAGATTTTGTCCGTCATTACTTCTACTTCCGTTAATTTCAATTCCGGAAACCTCGTTGACAACTTGTGCCACCGTCTTTCCAGTACTTTGTGCTAGTGTTTCCGAAGAAATACGCACAACTACTTTTCCACTGTTCTTACGCGCAATGGGTGTTTTGGTGTCGATCATTACAGTATCCAAAGATTCTGTTTTTTGGTTTTCTTGTGCATTGACATAACCAAAGGCACAAAGACAGAGTGCCACAAAAATGTTTTTTCGTTTCATTTTAAAAAATTAAAAGCGGAAAAAAGAAAGAAGTCTTATTATTGCTTCTATCATTGAAACCTCTAAGCACGGTACATAGTATTTAGAGACCCAAACCTTTATCCCGAAAGTTTGACAATATTTGTTGAATTATGGCAGGTCTCCTGGCTCGCCTTTTGTGCTACCTTCCCATCAAGCCAATACCGGCATTGAAAGTGGTTTGTAGTTGCACAATCCCAAAATATGGGACAGCTTACAGTTGCGGGAACAGCTTCGGTTTTTCACCGAATTCCCTTTTAAGAAAAATTTCATTAGAAATCTCTCACCAAAATTCACTGCGAAAATAAGATATTTAATTGGTTGTACAACCCCAATAAAAAGGACTATTTTTGAGTATGCAAAAAATCTATCTCCTTTCTGGTTTCTTACTACTCTTGGGATGTAAGGACAATAGTCAAAAGACCATTGAAAATGCAGAGATTATTTCAGATATAAGCACTACTTCTCTCAATGAAATTAAGTATGCCGAAGGCTTCAAAATTGAACAGCATTTGGGTTATAAAACAATTACCTTAACTAATGCTTGGCCCGGCGCTGAAGAAACATTCACCTATGCATTGGTTGAAAAAGGTACGGATCTTACCAATCCCGAAGATTTCAACGCTGTAGTTCAAGTACCTGTTAAAAGTATTGTGGTGACGTCTACTACGCATATTCCTTCGCTTGAAATGTTGGATGTACATACGTCCTTAGTTGGATTTCCTAACACGCAATATATTTCTTCAGAAACTACACGTAAGCGCATCGATAACAACGAGGTCATAGAGTTAGGTAGAAACGAAGATATTAATACCGAACTCCTCATAGACCTCTCTCCAGATGTTGTCATCACCTTTGCTGTAGAAGGAGGTAACAAAACAATCACTACGATTCAAAAAACAGGAATTCCAGTTATGTATAATTCTGATTGGACCGAAACATCGCCGCTGGGAAAAGCAGAATGGATCAAGTTTTTTGGAGCGCTTTTTAATAAAGAAACAACCGCCAATCAGCTCTTCGAGGATATTGAAACAGCCTATTTTGAAGCTCGTGATCTCGCAAAAACTGCGAAAAAATCTCCCACAGTGTTAAGTGGCGCCATGTATAAAGATGTTTGGTATTTACCACAAGGGAACAGCTGGGCTGCCCAATTTATTGAAGATGCCAATGCATCTTATCTCTGGAAAGACAGTCAAGGAACGGGAAGTTTATCTCTTCATTTGGAGGCTGTATTGGAAAAAGGGCAGCAGGCCGAATTTTGGATTGGTCCTGGGCAATTTACGAGCCTTCAACAAATGAAAGACACCCATACGGTCTATGAGCAATTTGATGCCTACGCATCGGGTGAGGTCTATAGTTTTACAACAAAAAAGGGTGCCACCGGAGGTGTTTTATATTATGAATTGGCACCAAACAGACCCGATCTTGTCCTAAAAGACATGATCAAAATATTGCACCCTCACCTACTTCCAGACTACAAACTTCATTTTTTTAGTGTGCTCGAATAATGGAATCAAAACGGACATATCGTGGCTATTTTGTCCTACTTATAGCATTACTGGTTCTTGTCTTTTTACTGAACCTAAGTATGGGTTCCGTGTCTATTCCCTTACAAGACATTTGGGCAAGCCTCACCGGTGGTGAAGTTTCAAAATCGTCATGGGACTATATTGTAACCCACTATCGCCTTCCCAAAGCAATCACAGCAATTCTTGCGGGTGGTGGCTTGGCAGTTTCTGGCTTGCTTATGCAAACCTTGTTTAGAAACCCGTTAGCCGGTCCTTTTGTATTGGGCTTAAGCAGTGGGGCCAGTTTGGGAGTCGCTTTGTTAATTTTGGGAGCCAGTTTCTTTGGAGGCATGCTTGGCGGTTATTTAACAAGTTCCTGGAGTCTTGTCATTGCTTCGGCAGTTGGCAGTTTTCTAGTGCTTCTTGCAGTATTAGCCGTAACCCTTCGCGTGAAAGATACCATGGCTATCCTTATTATAGGGTTAATGTTTGGTAGCGTAACGGCTGCCGTGGTCGCTGTGCTTTCTTATTTTAGTAGTGCCGAACAACTTCAGCAATATATCTTCTGGTCCTTCGGAAGCTTAGGAAATCAATCTTGGCAAGGAATCTCAGTGCTTTTCATTTGTTGTAGCCTCGGGTTAATTTTAGCCTTTTTGAGTTGTAAATCCCTCAATGCATTGCTGCTGGGTGAACATTATGCAAAAAGTATGGGGCTCCGACTACGACGTACAACACTTATCATTATTGTTGCTACTAGTATTTTGGCAGGAAGTATCACTGCGTTTGCTGGCCCTATTGCATTTGTAGGACTCGCAGTGCCTCATTTAGTACGACAATGGTTTACAACCTCCAATCATTTTACACTCATGCCAGCCGTGCTGCTCTGTGGAGGCTGTCTTATGCTAATATGTGATACCGTGGCTCAAATACCATTCAGTGAATATACCTTGCCTATTAATGCCATCACCTCCCTCCTAGGAGCGCCTGTTGTGATTTGGTTATTAGTTCGAAAACGTAAACTTCTATTTTAATGACTTCGGAAAGAAAACATAAGGTAGTTGTTGCTGAGAACTTGACCATTGGGTATTCAACCCGAAAGCGTGCTTTGGTGATTTCTGAAGATTTAAACTTTTCCATAAACGAAGGCGAATTGGTAGCGCTTGTTGGGGCTAATGGTGTAGGGAAATCCACATTACTACGTACCATGGCAGGTATACAGCCTCCATTAGCAGGTGAAATTATATTGAACAACCGCTCGCTGTCGCACTATAACACTATGGAGCTCGCACAACAATTGAGCGTGGTTCTTACTGAAGCTCCCGCTTCCAAAAACCTAACCGTTTTGGAGCTTATCTCTTTGGGGAGGCAGCCATACACGAATTGGATGGGCAGGCTATCCTCGGAAGATAGAGATGCTATAACACATGCACTTACTGTTACCGAAACGGAACACTTGGCGCATAGAAAATGTTTCGAATTAAGTGACGGACAATTACAACGTGTTACTATTGCCCGGGCTTTAGCCCAAGACACACCTGTCATTCTTCTGGATGAGCCCACCACACATCTGGACATCTATCATAGAGCCTATGTGCTTAAACTGCTCAAAAAGTTATCTCACGAAGCTGGAAAAGCCATTTTCTTCTCTACTCACGAGATAGATCTCGCCATTCAGTTAAGTGATAAAATGCTTATTCTTTCCGAAGAAAAAAATCATTTTGACACACCAGCGGCCTTGATTGATTCTGGATATTTTGAAACACTATTTCCTAAAGACACCATCGATTTTGACCCAAAAACCAAACGGTTTACCATTAAGAAATAGTTATCTTTACGTCTCAAATTGAGAATTATATGAGTGACGCCTTCCTTTTTATCCTTGTTGCATTAGTTTGTGGTCTTATAGGCGCCTTTTTAGGCAATCTATTTGCGCGCTTACGTCAAAAAAATGAACTAGGAAAACTTGAAGAAAGATTAACGCAAGCAGGGTTTCAAGAAGAAAAATTGAATGAACGTTTTGAAAATGTCCTTCAGGAGCGAGAATCCATCCGAAAAGAAAAAGATTTCTTGAATGTTGAGCTTACTCGTAGGAATGCCGAGATGGACAACCTTGAGCAGAAACTACGCGATCAAAAGGACGATGTAGAAAAACTTCAGGAAAAATTTCAGAAGGAATTTGAGAACTTGGCTAATAAGATTCTGGATAATAAATCTGAAAAATTCACCAAACAAAACAAAGAAAATCTAGACGGGATTTTGAAACCGTTGCAAGAAAAAATAGACAAGTTTGAGAAGAAGGTAGAAGAGACGCACAAAGAAAGTATTGATCGTCATGCGATGCTTAGGCAGCAAATAATTGGCCTTAAAGATCTAAATGAGCAAATGAGTAAAGAGGCTACCAATCTTACCAAAGCGTTAAAAGGGGATAGTAAGCTGCAAGGAAACTGGGGCGAATTAGTATTGGAACGTGTTTTAGAAAAGAGCGGCCTAGAGAAAGATCGAGAATATTTTATTCAGAATAACTTTATGACCGAAGAAGGGCGTCGTGTACTTCCCGATGTTGTTCTTCATCTTCCAGACAATAAAAAAATGATTATTGACTCTAAAGTGTCACTGGTTGCCTATGAGCGTTTTGTAAATGATGACGATAATAGAGAGCAACATTTAAAAGAACACATAGGCTCTTTAAAACGTCATATAGATCAGTTAAGCGAAAAGAATTATCAAAATATCTATCAAATTGAAAGCCCTGATTTCGTCTTACTATTTGTACCAATAGAACCCGCCTTTGCCATTGCCATAAACAGAGATAATAATCTTTATAATTGGGCCTTTGAAAAGAACATTGTTATTGTAACTCCCACTACCCTGCTGGCTACGCTTCGTACCATTGATAGTATGTGGACTAATGAAAAGCAGCAGCAAAATGCGCTTGAAATTGCTACACAAGCAGGGGCACTATACGATTCATTTACCAATCTCACGGACGAGCTTATTAAAGTAGGTAAGCAAATTGGAACCGTTCAAGGTAGTTATGAGAACGCCATGAAAAAACTGACCGGACGTGGTAATCTGATAAAGCGTGTTGAAAATCTAAAGAAATTAGGCGCCAAAACAAGCAAACATATAGATGATAAATTGCTGAAACGTGCTGACGACGAAGAAGATTAAGAAATTGTAAAGAGTACATAATTTCTCTGTTTTATGTATGGCATATCAACAGTCTCGAAGTATCTTTGTCGGCAAATTAAGACACTATGAATACCCACCCTTGGCATGATGTAACCATTGGAGAAAATGCTCCTGAGTACGTGAGAGGAATTATAGAAATTCCGAAGAACAGTAGAGCAAAATATGAACTAGATAAGGAATCAGGAATGCTTATACTGGATCGCGTGCTATATGCGTCCATTAACTACCCAACCAATTACGGTTTTATTCCACGAACGTATTGTGATGATGATGACCCGCTAGACATTCTAGTGTTGTCTCAGGTAACTATTGTACCTATGTGCTTGGTAGAAGCCAGAGTTATTGGTGTAATGCGAATGATTGATAATGGTGAGATGGATGATAAGATCATTGCTGTTGCTGCTAACGATATGAGTGTAAATCACATCAATGATATCTCCGAATTACCAGCGCATCACCTAAAAGAACTTCGTAGCTTTTTTGAGGATTATAAAAAACTAGAGAACAAAACTGTGGAGGTTGAAGATTTTCAGAACAAAGAAGCTGCCATGCAAATTGTTCAACAAAGCATGTTAGATTATACTAATAAATTTGGTGCTTAAGACCTACACCTGCTTCTGTCATTAGCAGGTTTTGATTAAAACTTCTTTTCAAAATTTTCCACTGCTTTTGATTTCATCAGGTCTTTGTTTTTCTTGACCCAATCAAACACCATAGCTTTATACTCATCTCTGGTGGTTTTTGGTCCGGCTTTGGGAAAGTCTTCTGGGATTTTATTGTTCTTCATTACAGAACGAATTTTTCTCTCTTTGCCAAAGTATGGTCCCTCGTCTCCAGACGTTGTTTTCTTAGCAGTTATTTCTGAAGAATTTTCAGCACCTTTGTCTGAATTGTAGTCAGAAGTATCATTTGTATTGCTTTTAGAATCTCCATTTGTGGTACTCTCATACGTAGTCTCTGAAGTATTCTTAGAATCACCGTTTGAAGTGTTCTCATAGGTATCTCCTGAAGTCTCAGTTGAAATAGATTCTGAAGTATCTCCTGAGGAACTTGTAGTAGTATTTGTACTTTCCTGATCTCCTTTGCTAGACCTCATGAAATAATACCCCACGGCCAATACAGCTATAATGATTCCGGCAATTGCTATTTTCTTGTTCATTTTTCAAAAATTTAAGACGATAAAGTTACTTTGTTTCTTGTAAAACTCCCCTTTTTTATAGATCATTTTTCCGTGATGAGTTAGTAAAGAGAAGAGACATCCTAAAAATGCCATTGAAAAAGCCCTCCTTGCATATTGCAAGAAGGGCTTATATAATTAACTATGAAGTTATTTGAATTACTCTTTGATAAGACGCTTCACCGTAGAAGCATTCTCACCTTGGATCTGTACCATGTACGTTCCAGAGGCCAATTGAGATACATTCACTGATTTCTCAGTAGTCATATCTGCAAGGTCAATAGTTTGTACAATTCTACCGTTGATATCAAATATAGTAGCCTTCTCTAACA
>Ga0316204_10004093_pt1 | contig 27143 bp, 23 predicted proteins | sample 6monrhotite_MG_2_FD_205661 | JGI IMG/M metagenome (GOLD analysis project Ga0316204, IMG submission 205661) | Microbial mat bacterial communities from mineral coupon in-situ incubated in ocean water Damariscotta River, Maine, United States -... | ecosystem: Environmental > Aquatic > Marine >...
CGTCCATGCCCAAAGGGCTTAGGACGAAGGCTCAGGCGGCCCACCGACGTCGAGCGAGGGGGGTCCATGCTTCTGCAAAGAACGGGTCGAAAGGGGTCCTAGTTATTGAGAATCAACACGTGGCACGAATCATATGGTTCGGGCTCCCACCTCACCTCGCCCGCCCCCGCTACACCACACGGAATAGAAGGCCTCCGGCGGACCAAAGGTCCGACACGAGGGCGCCTCTCGTGGCACGAATCGTATGGTTCGGGCTCCCACCTCACGTCGCCCGCGCCCGCGCAGAGCCCTAGCGGACGCAGTGAATCAGCCGAATCCAGGTCCAGCTGCCAGATTTGCTGGGTAGGCGTACATGGGTCCAGCGGGGCCCGGCCCCGCTGAGGTTGTTGAACTGCACAGAGGTCAGGCGTGGACGATTTTGGCGCTGTAGCGGACGACGACCTGGTAGGTCCCCTCCGGGAAGCGCGTCGACTTGTCAGCTCGCCAACGGTAGAACGCGTCCCTGACCGCACGGCGCCAGAGCTTTAGCTCTAGGCGCTTCTCCTTGGTGGCGTTGGTTAGAGCCGGAATCAGGCCGAAGTCTGGCCCGGATCGAGCTCCCTCGGGCGCAGAGAAAGGATCGAGTGCCTTGGCGGACTCACGGCCGCTGTAGCCGCCCTCGCGAGCGTGCAGGTCTTCTAGGTAAGCGTCCAGCGCACGCTGGAAGAGGCGGCGATAGCGGCCCTCCTCACCCTCGAAGAAGGGCGGAACGTGAATCTTCAGGGTCGACTCGGAGGAGAGAGCAGAGCCCTCATGACCGCGGCCGAAGAGACCCCCGCGAGGAGGAGTCACTCGCACGCTCTTGCCCACGTGACTTGGAAGACTCACCAGGCCGGGCCAACGGTCTGGACTCTTGACAACCCACGCTTCGACCGGGTTGGCAGCCACATAGACGAGGTGCTGGAGAAGCTCCTCGCGAGTCTCGAGCTCCCAGGACGTGTAGGGCTTGGACTCCCAGAGGCGACCCTGACGGCCGAGCTGCTTGTTGATCACCCGACTCAGCATGGAGTCGAACTCCTCCATGAACCTCGGCAAACGACGCATCGTGTCCGTCAAGATCAGGTGGAAGTGATTCCCCATGAAACAAAACGCATGGAGCCTGATCCCATGCTTGCGGGCGTAGCAACCCAGGAGGAAACGAATCGTCCTGTTCAGACGACTGCTGGGCCGGAGAAAAAAACGGCGCTCAGAACAACGGCGCACGACAGCAACTGTGCTGCCCTTGAGGACACGACGAGCGATGGACATGGATCACCGAGAGGCTGGGGTGAGAGTCCTGAGGTGAAGAAGTTGTAGCGCCAGCCACCAAGGTTCGCAATACGTTAGCCTCAAGGGGTGCCATCCAGGCACATGTTGAAACATGTTGACGAAGCGCTATCTGCTGGGTGGCCGGTCCTGGCCGCTTGTAGACGAGAACCGAAAGCCAGGAGACCCCTTCGCTGGAATCGAAGCGAGATCCCTCGGCGCGCTACTGCACGAGCTAGAGCCCACGTAAGCTGAGGGCCTGGAGGGCTCTCATGGCCGACGACTCGTTCCGCTTCCTCGTGGCCGCCGCCCTCGCCGACGGCCAACTCGACGACGCTGAGAAGCCTGTGCTCCTGCAAGCCGCGGCGCACTTCGGAGTCTCGCGCGAGCGAGCTGGCCAGATCGTCCGGGAGATCATGGCTGGCGGGTCAGCGATCGCGAAGCTCCCCGAAGACACCGCCGCCCGCGGACAGCTCTTCGAGAAGATGGTCGAGGTCGTCGCGGCCGACGGCAGCATCGACCCCCGCGAGTTGGTGCTCTTCGAGCGCTTGGCACCCCGGTTCGGACTGACCCCCGCCCAGGCGACCCAGACCCTCTCCGTCGTCAGAGACTTGCTCGACGAGAAGACGCGCCAGCAGTAGGCTGGCGCCTCGCGCCAGACGACCGGAGGGCCCCTCGTGAAGACCCTGACCCCACTCGCTCTCTCCCTCGCCCTCATGGGCACCGTCGCCGCGCAGGACGCGCCGCGCTTTCAAGAGCCAGTTCCGCTCGCGGACATCGAGAGCTCCAAGAACCTCGGCCCCGACCTCGTCGACATAGACGGAGACGGAAAGCTGGACATCGTCGCTGGCGAATACGGCGGAGTGTTCTACCTCTACCGCAACGAGGGCAAGCGCGACGCCCCCAGCTTCGGCAAGCCGACCAAGCTCCAGAGCGGCGACAAGGACCTCAAGCTGAATCACTGGTGATGCGGCACGGTCAGTCCACAGGTTGTGGACTACGACGGAGACGGCAAGTTGGACCTCGTAGGCGGCCAGTTTGGGGGCTACGTGTTCCTCGCACGAGGCACGGGCAAGGGCGACTTCAGCGCCCCGATCAAGCTCACCGACGCCAAGGGCGCCGTGGTCAGCCTGGGCCAAGTCTGGAGCGACAAGGACAGCCAGTGGCAGAAGGGCGAGGGAGCGATCAAGGAGATCGGCCTCTATCACCTCGCCGTCGACTGGGACGGCGACGGTGACCTAGACCTCCTCACGGGTGGATACAGCGGCTCCCTGGGAATCCGAATCAACGAAGGGACCCGCAAGGAGCCCAAGCTCGCGGCGACCCCAACGCCCGTGAACGCGGGCGAGAAGCCTCTCAAGGTCCAGGCTGGGAACAGCCCCGCCTTCGCCGACTGCGACGGTGACGGACTCAAGGACCTCCTCGTCGCGAGCTCTCGCGGGACGATCCGCTTCTACAAGAACCTCGGGACCGCCAAGGCGCCCAAGTTCGCCGCAGGGGTCGTGATCCTCCGCAAGCCCAAGGCCAGCTACCTCAAGATCGCGACGGGAGACCTCAACGGCGACGGCGCCACAGACATCGTGTTCGGCGCCAAGCTCAAGGGAAAGAACCCCCTCTGGGTCATGTACGGAACGAAGAAGATCGCGGACCGCTAGCGCCGGTGGGATCCTCGGCGCGCGTCCGGGGCTGCATTCTCGGTGGAGCTATCGGTGACGCCTTGGGCGCGCCCTGCGAAAGAGGAGGCGTCCCCGCGGACCTCGCGACGCGGGACCTTCGGATCACTGACGACACTCAGCTGACCCTGGCGACCTGCGAGGCCATCGTCGCCCGCAGAGGAGTCGATCCAGCAGAGATCGCTGAGCGCTTCGCCGACCTCTTCCGGCGCTCGCAGCTGCGCGGACTGGGAGCGAGCACCTACAAGGCGCTCTCAGAGCTCGCGGTTGGCGGCCATTGGGCCCTGGTCGGACATCAAGGGGAGCGCAGCGCGGGAAACGGGGCCGCCATGCGGATCGCCCCCCTCGCATTCTGCTGCGACCCAAGCGACCTCGACGAGCGGCGCGCGCTCCGAGACGTGTGCCGGATCACGCACAGGCATGACGAAGCCTACGCAGGGGCTCTCGCCCTGAGCTTCGCCATTCACGCGGCCTGGACCGGGGCCTGGAGCGGCGGAGAGGGACTCTTAGAGCTGGCCTCAGCCTCACTGCCGGACACCCTCGTCCGCGACCGCCTGCGAGAGATCGCGAGCGAGAGGCCCTCCCTGGGCGAGTCCGCCAAGCGCTTCGGAGCAGGCGGCTATGTCGTCGAGTCCGTCCCGCTGGCGCTACGCGCAGCTGAGACGTCCTCCGCTGACGAAATCGGCGAGGTCCTCTCCGAGCTCGTCGGCCTCGGAGGCGACTCAGACACCTTGGCGTCCATGGCGGGTCAAGTCCTCGGGACCGCCTTCGGTGAGGAGGCCCTCCCTCGCTCGATCCTCGAACGGATCGAAGAGCGAGCCGAAATAGACGTGATCGCACAGCGCTTCGCCGACTACATCACGCTTAGAGGTTAGTGAGGCTAGCGTCCCCGGAGCGCCACGGGCACGAGGAGCAGGAGCATGAGGAAGGCTAGGCTCACGCCATCAGCCGGCTCGGCACCGAGCGCGCAGCCACCGCCGCCGCCGCCGCCCGAGGCCCCACCAGAAGCCTGAGTGATCGGAGCAGCCGTGGTCGCCGCGCTCGTCGACGGGGCACTCTGTGGGCTCTGCTGCGGCTGCTGCGACTGAGGGGCCGGGTTCGGCGGCAAGGCGGGCTGCTGCGGGTTGGGGATCGCGTCGAACATCAGTCCGGCGAAGCTAGAGCCGCCGCTCCCGCCGTTGTTGGTGCTGCCGGCCATTCCTCCGAACTGGATCTTCACGAAATCGCCCGGCTCGAAGCCGTCGTAGCGAAAGGTGTAGACGTCGGCGGTCCCGTTGAACCCCGCTAGGCCAGGCTGGGGATAGGTCGCGGGATCGATGGAGACTCCCTTGTGGTCGCCACGAGCGCGGATCTTGAGGACCGGGTTGTGCCTCAGGTCCGTGTTGTCGACGACGACGCGCAGGTAGAAGGAGCGCGGCGTCCCCGCCCCCAGCATGATCCGGTTCACGGTCTGACTGGTGTTGTCTCGTCCGTGAGGATCGAACGCGATCCCCGAGAGGCCGACCTCTCCGTTGGGGAGCGTGAATTGATTCCAGGAGGCGAAGCCCCCCTTCGACTTGGTGGGCCCGTCCTGGGAAAATGTCCGCTGCGGAAACTTCCAGAGTTCGTGGATCAACATGTGGGTCATGGGACCCGCCCAGGTAGGCAGTGCGCTCCTGTGGTTGTCCTCCGTGGGCTTCCCGGAGCGAGGCCCTGAGGCGTTGAACTGAGGAAACCAGTAGCCGTCGTTGCCGTAGTCGACGCCGTTGCGGAAGTCAGTCACATCGAGGTCCACCCCAACGTAGGTCACGGTCTTGACTGGGAGGGCGGGAGCCACTCCCGCGACCTGAATCTGGATCAAGTCCTCGACGGTCCCAGCCGAGCCGTAGTCCGCGACCGCTCGCAAGGTCCGCCACTGAGCCGTGCTGCCCGTATCGAGGCTCCAACGGTGGGGCTCGAGGCTGCTCCGACCGTGAAGGACACCGTCCACGTAGAGCTCGACCTTGCGGAGCGCGGGCGTGTTCCGGCAATCCACCCTGACCTGAATCGTAGTGTTCAGGTAGTGATTGCTACCGTTGCCAGGGCTCGTAAGGGCCACCTGAGCCAGCGCTGGCTGCGCGAGCAGCAGACACGCCAAGATCGCTGTTCTTTTCATTCCCGCCTCCAGTCTTTGCACATTGCAAATCCTGCACCCGGCGAGGGAGTCCTGGTCAAGGGCTTGGCTAAGTCTCCAACTACAGTGCGATCTCCTGCGAAGTGTCGAGAACTGCCAGTTCCAGACCTCGCGAATCCCGTTTCTGGGCTCCCAATGGCGGTCCGAGGCTCAGCGGCCCTTGAGCTGCTCCAAGAGCCGCCGGATCCGCGGGCGACGCGGATCCCTCGGGGGAGCGAGCTCTAGGAAGCGCTCGTAGTCGACCTGGGCCCCCTTCGGGTCGCCGCGCTCCTGACGGATCATGCCTCGCAGGCCGTAGACGGGGACGTGCTCCTGCAGCTCGAGGGCGCGATCGCAGTCCCGCTCTGCCAACTCCAGCTGCTTGAGCGCAACGTAGACGTTCGCGCGATTCACGAAGCCGTTTATGTAGCTGGGGTCCAACTTCAGGGCTTGGTTGCAGTCCTCCAGCGCCCCCGCGTTGTCGCCCGCCTTACGGCGCGCGATGGCACGGTTGCTCCACCCGCGCGAGAACTCAGGCCAGCCCTTGATCACGCGGTCGAAGTCCTTGATCGCGCGCTCCTGATCACCCAAGGCCTGATAGGCCAAGCCGCGATCGTTGAAATGCTCTCGCCTCGTCGAGTCGAGCTCGATCGCCCTCGAGAGCGGCTCCAGCGCTCGGCGGTGCTGTCCCATAAGGACGAGAAGATTCCCCCTCAGGTAGTTCGCTCGGACGGAGTCGGGCTGCTCCTGCAAGACCCGCTCGACGATGGGGAGGGCCAGCTCGGGACTCCTCCTGTCGCGCAAGCGCACGGCCTCCTCGAGGGCGGCCTTGGGGTTCAGCGCCGCTGCGCCGACTCTCGCCTCCTGCTCAAGCTCCCTCAGGGCTGCCAGGATCGGCTTGCGAGCCGCGCTCTTGCGACCCAGGAGCTGCAGCGCCTGCCTGAAGTCCCTGACCGCCTCCTTTCGCCGGCCAAGCCCCTGATACGCGAAGCCTCGGTTGCCAAAGGCCAAGGCCCGCACGGGGTGGATCTCGAGGGCCCGCTCGAGGGCCCTGATCGCGCCCGGGAAATCCCCGACCCGCATTCGCACCACGCCCAAGTTGGTCCAGAGCTCGGCGCTGCCCGGATCGACCTCGAGGCCGCGCTCGACGGCCTCCCTCGCCAAGTCGTTCTCCTTGCGCTCGATGTAGATCGCGGCGAGCACCCAATAGGCCTGGCCGCACTTGGCGTCCAGCTCGAGCGCCCGCTTGGCGTCGCTCAGGGCGAGGTCGTCCTTCCCGGCCCGCGTCAGGAGCGCAGCGCGGTGGCTCCACACGTCGGCTCGCTTGGGGTGCTTGGAGACCAGCCCATGAACGATCAGGAGGCCCGTCTCTGTCTCATGTCGCGCGGTGAAAATGTCGGCCTTGACGAGGAGGCTCGAGACGTGGGCCGGGTCCAGCGAGAGAGCCCGCTCGACGTCCTCTTCGGCCGCCATGAGACGACCTTGCTTCCGGTGGAGGTCCGCCCGCAACGCCAACAGATCCGGCGAGCGCGCGAGCAGATCCGGCGATTCTGAGCCCTCCAGCGCTTCGTTCAGGTCAGCCATGGCCCGCGGCGGCTCCCCCAAGAAGCGGTAGAGCTCGGCCCGCAGCCCCAAGACCTCGCTGCGGCGGACGCCCAGGGCGTAGGCCGCCTCGAGGGTCTTGACGCCACCAGAGAAGTCACCCGACGACGCCTGCGAACGCGCCGCCGTCAGCAGCTCTCCGATTCCGCGGAGATCTAGAGGAGCCGCCGTGAGAGTGGCCTCGGGCTCCGGCGAGGAGACCTGGCCTAGCGGAGCTAAGCCTCCAGCGGATCCTCCTGCCACCGCGCCCCAATAGCCTGCGCTCAAGCCTGCCCCCAGGAGGAGCCCGGCTCCGACCAAGACGACGAGCTGGCGCGCCCGTCCGCCGCCGCCGGCGTCGCTCAGCGCCCCCTCGATCTCCTCGGCCAAGCGATCCCCGTCCGCGGGGCGCTGGTCGGGGTTCAGTCTCAGGGCCCTCAGGCACACCCGCTGGAGACCACGAGGGACCGCCGGCTCCAGAGAGCTCGGCGGCGCGGGGGAGGCAGCCAAGATCTTCGCGCTCAACTCCATCCAGCTCGCGCCCTCAAAGGGCAGGCCTCCGCTCAGAGCCTCGTAGAGGACCACGCCAAGGGCCCACACGTCACTCCGAGGATCGATGGGCACCCGCTCGCCTTGGAGCGCGCGCCACTGCTCGGGTGCGAGGTGGGTTGGAGTTCCCACCAGAGCTCCGGTGCGCGTCAAACGCTCGAGTTCCTCCGTGCTGGCTAGGCCGAAGTCGGTGAGCCGCACCGCCCCCTCTGGGTTCACGAGGACGTTCTCTGGCTTCAGGTCCCGGTGCACGATCCCGTGCGCGTGGGCGTGACCGGCAGCGCGCGCCGCGTCTCGAACCAGCTCGACGCGCTCGAAGAGGGACAAGCCACGAAAGGCCTCCCGCAAGTCGCGCGCCTCCTCGACTCGCTCGCAGGCGTAGTAGGCCAGTCCGCTCGAGTCGACCCCCGCGTCGAGGACGCGCACGATCCCGGGATGATCCAGGGACGCCATCAGCTGCGCTTCGCGAACGAAGCGCTCGGCAGAGCCGCCTCTTCGCGTCTTCAGCGCGACCTCGCGGTTGGTGCCCGGGTCCCAAGCCAAGTAGACGTCGCCCATGGCGCCGGAGCCCAAGTGCCCCCGCAGCTCGTACCGACCAATCCAACGTGGGCCCGGGCCGGCCGGTCGCGCAGGGGGAGTTGTCGGGTCGAAGGACATGCCCGGAGTCTAGCCAGGTCCATGAGCCTCCGCTCCCAAGCGCCTTGCCCTGACGCTAAGGTCTCTCCCACAGAGGACCTGTGAAAGTCGGACCCAACGAGCGCTGCCCCTGTGGCAGCAAGACCAAGTTCAAGCGCTGCTGCCGCGCGATCCACCAGGGGTCTGCGCCTGCGTCGCCTGAGGACCTCATGCGCGCACGCTACGCAGCCTACGCCGTCGGCGCCGTCGAGTTCATTCTGGCGAGCACGGACCCCAGCGGACCCCACTTCGAACCCGAGGGGACAGCCTGGCGCGAGAGCGTGGCGCGCTTTTGCCGCGAGACCGAGTTCCTCGGGCTCGAGGTCCTCGAGTCAGGCTCAGCGGGCGACCTGGGCCAAGTCGCCTTCCGCGTCCAGCTGACCCAGGCCGGGCAAGACGCCTCCTTCAGCGAGCGCAGCGCCTTCCGCCGCGTCGAGGGTGCGTGGCTCTACCACTCGGGCGAGGCCCTCTAGGCCTACTCCCCAAGCGCCTTGATCGCGACCTTGACCAGCATCGCCTGGACCAAGAACGCGTCTTGCCCCTCGATCACGCGCGAGACCGTGGCCACGACCTCGCCCTTGGCGTTCAAGCAAGGCGCCCCAGCCCACCCCACGACGCTCCCCTTGGCCATGAAGAGGGTCAGCTCCTGCGGCGCGACCTCGGCCACCTCGACCAAGGTCAGCTCCAAGCCCTCCTTGGTGTGAGCTGCGATCCAGAGGGGATCCCCGAGCTGGGGGGGGTCCTCCTGAACCTCGAGGGGCCCCGTGACCTCAGAGTCGGGGAGCTCGAAGATCGCGTAGTCCTCGGGCACATGCGCGGTCCCGTCGGGACGACAGATCCCGAACGCGACCCGCTCCCCAGACTTGACGACCGCCTGCTGATCCGGGTCAAAGAGGCGAAACACCACCTCGGGCTCTCCCTCATGAGTTGGGGGCCCGAACACGGTCCGCGCCGTCAGCGCCAACTCCCGCCCCCCCGCTCGGATCGCCACGACGTGCCCCGCCAGAACGGGGGACTTCCCCTCACCGACGCCCCCCACGAAGACCGCGCCCTGCGGCACGACCGGGGGCTGGAGCTCCGTCGACTGGGGCGCGCGGGCCTCGATCCGGCGTCCGGCCATCAACATCAAGATCCCGACCACACACCCCACCGCCAGGAGCGACTTGATAAAGCTCAAGGATTGGGAAGGAGCTGGCTCGTTCGGGAGGAGGGGATCTGCTGCGTTCACCCCCGCACCATGTCGCCTCGCCCCCGCTCCCGCCACTCCCATGCGGTCCGGATCGTGCGACATACTGGCTGCCCATGGTTCCTCGCCCTAGCCACACCTCGATCCTCCTCCTGGCCCTAGCCCTCGCCCTTGGCGCAGCGGGCTGCGGCCCCGCCCTGACCGCTGCCGGAATCGTCGGAGTCGCGGCGCTCCAGGGCAGCCGCAACAGCGCCACCGACACCCCCCCCGCGGTCTCGGTCACGACACCCAGCGGCGCGGTCAACGACACCGTCGGAATCACCTACCGGCTCATCGACTTCGAGGCAGGCGACCGGGCTGACGTCAGCGTCGAGTTCTCCCAAGACGGTGGCTCGACCTTCCAGACCGCAGCCCAAGCCTTCGTCGAAGGCGCCGAGGGCACGACCAACCTCACGACCTCGGACACGGGCGTCGACCACACCTTCTTCTGGAACACCGCCGAGGACCTCGGCGCGCTCAACGTGACCGGCGTCCAAGTCCGCGTCACCGTTCGCCCTGCCGGAGACGACGACGGCCCCACCGACACGGCCACCACCAGCTCCTTCGACGTCCTGAACCGCTTCATGACGACCTTGGCGGCCCAGTCCTCAGCCCTCGAGCTGCTCCCGACCGCGATCACGCTCAACTCAGCCGGCGACCTCTTCTTCGCCGACGCCGCTGGCCACCGCGTCCTGCGCCTGAGCAAGTCCACGGGCTTGACGACGGTCTTGGCGGGGACTGGAACCGCTGGCTTCGAGGAGGGAAACCTGGTCGCGACCTCGGCTCAGCTCAACCTGCCGACGGGGATCGGGGTCGACCCCCAAGGGGACGTCCTGGTCGCTGACTTCCTCAACGTCGCCCTCCGGCGGATCCAAAGCGCGAACGGCTTCATAACAGTCGTCGGCGGACAAGGCTTCTCCCAGAGCGAGGGACAGCTGGCGACCGAGGCCTTCTTCTTGCCCCGTGACATAGCCCTCGACTCCAAGGGCAACGCCTACGTCTTGACCGAGGACGGCAAGGTCCGCGTCGTGAACCTCTCTGGAACAGGCTCCCTGAGCTATTCCTTCGGGACCACGACCTGCACGACCCTGCCGGGGACCTCGATCACCGTCGACGCCGAGCAAGTTCACAGCCTGATCGCTGGTGACCCAGGCTGCGGCACAGGCGCCGCGGCCTACACCCAGCGGATCAACGAGGGGCGGGCCCTCGCCCTCGAAGAGAAGGGCTCCGAGCTCGTGGCCTATGTGATCGACCTCGGCGGCTTCAGCACCAGCGGCCAGACCCCCCAACTCATCGCCGCCAACCTGGGCACGGTCGCCGTCTCGCGCTTCTCGATCAAGGCCAACGCGATCGTCTCGATCCCCCCCGGCGACGGCGTCGTCCTCGCCGACGGAGTCACCTTCAACGCCATTGGCAACAGCCCAGACATGGCAGTCGGGGCTGGCGGTGTCCTCCTCATCTCGAGCACCGACAACAACCGAGTCCGGGCGATCAACCTCCAGACCACGACCCTTCAAGTCGCGGCCCAGACCCTGACACCGGGCCAGGTCGTGACGGTGCTCGGGAACGGGACCTTTGGCCTCGAGGGTGACGGCCTGACGGGCCCCGCTGCTCAGCTCTTTTTCCCCACGGCCGTGGCCGGGGACTCCCAGGGCAACGTCTACGTGGGTGAAGCCAACGGGCGCCTGCGCGTCGTGGCCGGCAGCAGCGGACTGACCTTCGCAGGTCAAGTCGTCGCGGCTGGACGTGTCAGCACGCTCCCAGCCGCGATTCCTAGCACGACCCCCGCCGTCGTCACGCCGCAGTTCGTGGCCCAGAACCGCAACGGCCCGATCTATGTCACCGACTCCGCGATCTCCGACCCGCGCTCGAACCGGGTCCTGCGCCTCGATCCACAGAGCGGCGACCTGAGCTCGATCCTCGGGAGCGGCCTGCTCGGCGACAGCGGTGACGGCGGTCCCGCTGAGCAAGCCCGGGTGGGCCAGCTCGGGTCTCCCGCCCTCAGCCCAGACGGGCGGGTGCTCTGCGTCCCAGACGTCACCCACCACAGGATCCGTGCGGTCAACCTCAGCCCCGGCCCTGTGACCTTCCTCGGGGTCACGATTGCTCCTGGTGCCGTCGAGACCGTCGTGGGCGTCGGCCAAGTTACGAGCGGGAGCGTAGTCCCCCTCGGCGACGGGGGCGCTGCCACCTCTGCCAGCCTCGCTCAGCCCACGGCCCTCGACTTCGACAGTCGCGGGCTGCTCTGGATCTCGGACTCGGGGAACGATCGCGTTCGCGTGGCGAACCCCACCCAGAGTTCGCAGATCGTCTTGGCCGCGACCATTGCCCCCAACCAGATCCAGACCGTGGTCGGGACCGGGACCAAGGCCACCAGCGAAAACGCCGGCGAGGGCGGACCTGCTGGCGCTGCGGACCTCACTAACCCTGGCGGCCTGATCGGGGCGGACGGCAACCTCTACCTCGCCGACGACTCCAGCACGGGAGAGTCGCGAATTCGGGTCGTGAACCTCGGAACCACGACCATCACTCGCGGGGCCGTCAGCGTGAATCCAGGCGCCATCGCGACGGTCGCCGGCAGCGGCCAAGCCCGGGCCAACGACAACTCGAACCTCGGCGACGGAGGGAGCGCGCTGGCAGCCTCGTTCCGCGGGATCTCAGGCTTCAGCCTCGACGCGAATCTCCTCCTCTACGTCTCCGACGGACCTGACAGCCGGGTCCGCGTCGTGAATCTCGGCCAAGCTCAGACCATTCGGGGGTTCAGCCTGGGGACCGGGAACATAGACACCGCCATCGGAACCGGGATCCCAGCCTTCGCAGGAGACCCCGGCCTGGTCAGCTTCACCTTCAACGGAGGCGTCAGCGCTAGCCCTGTAGACGAGCCGCGCGGCGTGTTGTCCTATGGCGACGGTCGAGTCGTCGTCTTGGACTCTGAGAACGGCGCGCTCCGCTTGGCGAACTTCGGGGACGCCCCTCAGAGCTTGGCTGGCGCCACCGCGAGCCCTGGTCAGCTCGTGATCTTGGCAGGCGAGCGCGCGGGGAAGGTCCGGGCAGCCAACCCGCAGGACGTGAGGATCAACGCCCAGGGCCGGGTCCTCTTCAGTGACAGCGGCAAGTCGGGCAGCTCACCTGCCGTCCTGAGCCTGGACCCTCAGACCCGAGTCGTGACCCGAGTCGCAGGCACGGGCGATCGCACCACCCAGGACCTCAGCAACCTCGGCGACGGCGCCCCCGCCCTCTCGGCGACCTTCGGCGAGGTTCGCGGGATCGACCTCGACAGCCTCGGCAACCTCTACGTCTGCGACTCGACGTCTCGCCGAGTCCGCTTCGTCAACACCACCGCCAGCCCTCAGACCCTGGCAGGGGTCACGGTTCAACCAAACGCCATAGCGAGCCTCCTAAACGGTGCCGCCGGCGACGGCAACGCCAACAACGATGACGGTCAGCTGCTGAGCGGCGGCGGCGTAGACCTCTTCTTCCCGACCTCCCTCGGGGTCTCTTCCACCACCCTCTGGGTCGTGGACGAAGGGAGCGGCCGTCTGCTGCGCCTCGACACCAGCGCTGGCACGGTCGCCGGCGTCTTCAGCCGAACCGTCGTCGCCACGGGGAGCGGAACCCTCCAGGCCGCGAGCGGCCAAACCGTCTTGATCGACGCCAGCTCCAACTTCTCGACCCTCAAGGTCGAGACCGGTGACCTCGTCCTCCTCGGCAACCAGTCCCCGCGAGTCACGGCCGTCGTGAACTCGAACGTCCTCGCGCTCGGGACCCCGCCCCCGGGAACGCCGACCCTCGTCAACTACTCGATTCAGCGCGACGATCGCCCCCTGGCCGTGGCCACCAAGAGCAACAGCGTGTCTTACCTCGCCGTTCAATCGCTCACTCGGGGCGGCGGTCGCCTCCTCGAGGTGACCCACACGGGCAGCAGCCTGACCACCACGACCATCGCTGGGACCGGCGACCCTTCCTGGAACGGCGACCTCCTGACCGCAACCAACCTCCGCTTCGGCGAGGTCCGCGGGATGTTCTTCGCCAACGACCTCCTCTACCTAGCCGACGCCAGCAACCATCGGGTCGTCGTGATCAACACCGGGAGTTCGAGCCAGACCGTGGCTGACCTCTCCATAGGCCCCGGGGAAGCGCGGACCATAGCCGGCGGGGGTCAAGGCAAGCCAGGCTTCAACGGCGACGCGATCCCGCCCCACCTCGCCCTCCTCAACCGCCCCAGCGGTGTCGCCGTAGGACCTCGGAACGAAGTCGTCCTCGTCGATCAAGGCAACGGTCGCGTCCGGCGCTTCGAGCGCTAGCCGAGCAAGCGCTCGTAGACCTGAGCGAGGGCAGCGCCCGAACGCTCAGGCGTAAATCGAGCCGCCCGCGCGAGGCCCGCCTCGGCTCGCGCCCGTCCGAGTTCAGAGTCTCCCGCCAATCGCAGCCAGGCCCGGGCCCAGGCCTCGGGATCAGGAGGGAGGAGCTCCCCCGTCGCCTCCGAAAGGTCCGTCTCCCCCAGGATCTCCCCCAAGCCGCCAGCGTCGCTCGCCAGGACAGGCCGCCCAGCCAAGAGCGCCTCTAGTGCCACGAGCCCGAAGGACTCCGGCCTGAGGCTCGGCACGAGCACGACGTCGCTCGCTGACAGAATCGACCAAGGCTCGCTTCGCCCCGGGATCAAGCGAACCTGCTCCCAGCGAGGACTGCGGGCGATTCGAGCCCGGAGTTTGCTCCGGTAGCCCGCGTGCCCCGGCGCCTCGTCGCCTGCGATCACCAGCCAGAGGTCTGAGCTCGCAGCCGCCTCTAGGGCCTCGAGCGCCAAGAACTGCCCCTTGCGAGGGCTGAGCCGGCCGAGGAGGAGCGCGCAGGAGGCGCCCAGAGGAACTCCCAGCGATGCTCGGAGCTCAACGCGCGACTCTCGCGCCTCCGAAGACCGCCGCCCCGGGTGAATCACCTCGGCCTCGAGGCCCTGCTCGCCGAGCCAGGAAGCCACCGCCTGGCTGTTGGCGACCCGCGCCCCGCCGACGCTTCGCAGGAGCGGCGCCATGGCGCGCTGACCCCAGCGCGGCGGAATCTCCTGGACATGCCACAGGTGGGGGAGCCCGAGCCAGCGCGCCCCGAGAGCCCCACCTGCGCAAGCCAGGGTGCTGGTGTGAACCAGGTCGATCTCCGCCGCCTCGAGCCTCGCCGGCCACCCGCGCGCCGCACGCAGCCCGCGCAGCGCACCAACCGGGGTCCGCTCCGGGCGCGTCAGCCCGACGACGTCCACGACCTCCCAGGGGACCTCGGCTTCGCTCAATCGCGTCGTCAGCGGCCCCCTCTCCGGGAGATAGACCCGCGGCGCGAAGCGGTCCCGATCCAGACACAGGAGGTGATCGAGGAGGACTCGATCGCTCCCATAGAGCGCAGCGCTCGGGTGGACCAAGGCGACTCGCTTCACGCGGGCCCCCGCGCTCCGCCCATGGCGGTCCGCAGGGCCACCTCTGCGCCCGCCTTCAGGGCCACCTCTGCGCCCGCCTTCAGGGCCTCCAGTCGCCGCTCGGCCGTGGCTCCCGCGTCGCGTCGCAGGGCCCGACCCAAGCGCCCCAGAGCCAGGCGACCCCCGAGCCCCATCGCGAAGCACCACGCCAAAGCGCGGCGCCGGCTGGGCTCGGTGACCGCTAGGGTCCCCTCGACCCAGCGACCGTCTGGCGCTCCCTGGCTCCCTTGTCCTACGTGGACGAGGCGAGCGCTCGGGAGGTAGAGCAAGCGATATCCCGCGCGGCGCAGCGCAGCGCTCAGGACTAGGTCCTCGCCATAGAGGAAGGGGGCCTCTGGGACCCCGCCCGCCCGCTCGAGCGCCTCGCGACGAATCAAGGGCGCGGTCCCGGCCAGCCAGTCGACGCGAATCGTCTCCTGAGGGAGCTGGGCTTGGGGGAGGTAGAGCCCAGCCCGCCGCCAGGGGGGGAGTCTGCTCAGGCCGGCGAAGTGGAGCGCAGCGCTGGTCAGGCTCAGGGCCGCGCCTCCTCCGCCCGGGCTCGAGCTCCCGTCTGGATCGACGAGCGCCGGCCCCACGGCCCCTGCGCTTGGATCTCCGGTCAGGGCGCCCTCGAGGCGCAAGTAGGCGCTCGGGTCGGGGACCCTGAGGTCAGCGTTGAGGAGCCAGAGCCGCTCGCCCGAGAGCCGGGGCAAGGCCGCTCGCAGCGCACCGGCGTAGCCGAGGTTGTCCTCGCTCTCGAGTCGCTGAGCCCAGGGAAAGGCTCGCTCCACGGCCTCTAGGGTCCCGTCGCGCGAGCCGTTGTCGAACACGCTCACGGCGAGTCTCGCTCGGAGGGGGGCCAAGTCGCGCAGGAGCCGCAGGGTGTGCTCGCGACTCTCATGGCTGACGATCAGGGCGTCGCTGCGATCTCCCGACCTGAAGCGAGCCGCGCGGCTCATTCGCTGGGGGTCGTGTCCGAACCGAGGGGAGCCTCTGGCTCGGCTCCAGTCCCCTCGGTCATGCGGTTCACGAGCTCGGTGTAGCGTCCGCCGGCAGCCAGAAGCTCCTCATGTCGTCCTCGCTCGACGATCTGTCCCTTGTCGAGGACTAGGATCTGATCGGCGTGGCGGACGGTCGAGAGTCGGTGCGCGATCACGAGGGTCGTGCAGTCCTTGCTGACGCTCTCGACTGCCTCTTGGACCAAGCGCTCGGTCGTGGCGTCGAGCGCGCTCATGGCCTCGTCGAGGAGGAGGACCTCGGGACGACGGACGAAAGCCCGCGCCAGGGTCAGGCGCTGGATCTGCCCGCCCGAGAGCTGCGAGCCGCGCTCGCCGGCGACGTAGTCGTAGCCGCCGGGGAGGGACACGACCTCCTGGTGGAGGCAGGCCGCGCGGGCCGCCTCTTCTACCTCGGCGTCGGTCGCGCCAGGTCGTCCGTAGCGGACGTTTTCGCGGACGGTGTCGTTGAACACGAAGGGGTGCTGCGAGACGACGGCGACGCGCTGGAGCCAGCTCGAGCGCGCGACCCCCGTCAGGGGCTGCTCGTCGACGAGGACCGCCCCTTGGTCGGGGTCTATGTGGCGGGCGAGAATGTCCATCAGGGTCGACTTGCCCGAGCCTGTGTGCCCGACCAAAGCCGTCGTCGTTCCGCGCTTGGCCTCGAAGCTGATCCCCTGCAGCACAGGCGTCTCGCCGTCGTAGCTGTAGTGGACGTCGCGCATCTCGATCTTGTCTTCGAGGCCGCTGAGGTCTCCGGCGCCCTCGGGGTCACGGGCCAGGGACTCGGTCTCGAAGAGGTCCCGCAGGCGGCGACAAGACGGGAGCGAGTCCTGGATCGTGTTGTAGGCCATGGCCATGCTCTTGGTCGGGCGATACATGAGCATCACCAGCCCCGCGAAGGCGGCGAAGCGCCCGGCGTCGAGGCCCCACATGTGATTCACGATCATGTAGCCGCCGCCTAGGATCAGGAGCGGGATCGTGCTGTCGTTCATCAGCCGGAGCCAGGTCCGAGAAGCGGTCCGCGCACGGATCACCCCCAGCTCGGCCTCGCAGGCCCGCTCGGTGTTCTCGTGGAAGCGCTTGACCTCATGGGCCTCGCGCCGGAAGGCCTTCACGAGTCGGATCCCCGCGAACATTTGATGCATCGACTCGGTGACTTCAGCCAAGGCACCTTGCCGATCGCGAGCGCTGCGGCGGATCGTCCGGCCGCCCATTCGAATCGGGATCAGGACGCTGAAGGCCAACACCAGGAGGCCGAGCGCCATTGCCTTGGAGATTAAGTACGCTCCCAGCCACAACACCAGCAGCCGCACGGGCTGAAGGATATAGAGGGTCGCGAGGGGGAGGATCACGCCGTTGACGCACTTGGAGGCGTCGGTGTTGAGCCGCGCCAGGATGTCCCCGCGTCGCAGGGAACCGATCTGGGCTGCGCTCAGCTCCATACACTTGGCGACGCCCGCGCACTGGACCTCGTAGAAGACCTTGGCCACGATCACCCGTGAGGTGGCGTTTATGGCATAGCGCAGGCTAGCCAAGAGGAGCGCCAGGATCCCCGCGTAGACCAGGATCTCCTTGAGCGCCTCCCAGGCCGAGGCGAAGCTCGCCTCCCGCACCAGGGTCCGAGACTCGAGGCTCAGCTCGGCCGCTGCCGCGCGGTTCAAGGGCGAGGCCTTCCGCGGGTCTGGTAGGACGAGGACACCTGCGGCCGCCTGAACGCGGAGCGCGGTCGCGAGCTTCTTCTTCGGCTCGACGTCCTCCTCGCGGAAGTCGCCGGCCTCACCGATCAAGACCTGACGGGAGCGCTCGAGGAGGCGGCAGAGGGGATCTGCGGTCCAATTTGGGTCTATCGCGGCGCGGTTGGCGAACACCGGGAGCGTCGCGAGGGTCGCGGCCGAGGTGACCGGGGCCGCGCGGGCCGCCGCGAGCTGGGTCTTGGCGAGACCCTCTGAAGCTGAGGAGCGGTTCGCCTCGAGCCAGTCGGCGTCGAGCTCCTCGCCCTCGGTGTCGTCACCTCGAAGGAGGACTCGGTTCAAGAGGTTCTGGAGGAGGTAGGCCTGACCGACGTCGCAGCCCGCGGCCGCGAAGGTGAACAGGATCACCGCCACGCCGACGCGAACCTGGGCCCGAAAGAAGGGCCAGAGGAAGGCCGCCGCGGCCATCACGTCTCGACGCGTGCGCTCTGGCTTCGCTCCCTCTGGCGTCCCGGTCTCCACAGGGGGAGTGCTGGGCGCAGGCTCGTCGTTACTGGGCTCGGGGTCGGACAGAAGATCCTCTAGGAGGGGTGACCATGGGAGGCGGCGCGCCAGTCTCTGCTCCGATCCCCAGAAGGGCAAGGTTGGCTGGCTAGATCTTGCTTGGAGGGTCGCACCGAGATCGCGTCGGCCAGTGATTGCGGCTAGACTGGGGTCGGACTTTCTCTGGAGATCCATGTCCTATCGCGTGCTGGCCGTCGACGACTCGCTCTTGATGCGTCGCAAGGTCGAGAAGAGCCTCAAAGACACCGAGTTCGAGCTCGTCGCCACCGCTGGCGACGGCGAGGCGGCGGTGGAACAATTCAAGGAGGTCGCCCCCGACCTCGTGCTCCTCGACATCGTGATGCCAAAAATGGACGGCCCCAGCGCGCTCAAGCAGATCATGTCCCTCGACGGGAGCGCCCGCGTGATCATGGTCAGCTCCCTCGGCACCGACGAGGCCGTCACGGCCTGCCTCGAAGCGGGGGCGCTGCGCTTCATTCAGAAGCCCTTTACGACCGAGCTCTTGCTCAAGACCCTCCGCGCCGTGTGTCCCTCGTGACTGGCGCCACGACCGACGCTCAGACCAGCGAGCCCCAGGTCAGCGTTCAGTTCCTGGGCCAGTTCCTTGTCAGCCAGGGACACGTCACTCGGGACGAGCTCGAGGCCGCCCTCGACTTCCAGGAGGAGAACAACCTCCCCCTCGGCGCCTTGGCCCTCAGCAAGGGGCTCCTCAACGAGCGTCAGCTCCTGATCGTCCACGCCCAGCAAATGAACACCGAGGATCGCTTCGGTGAGGTCGCAGTGCGCCGCGGGTTCCTGACGCGTCACCAACTCGACGAGCTCCTCCGTGAACAGAAGGAGGCCCGGATCCTGATCGGAGACGCTCTGGTCCGCGCCGGCGCCGTCGACGCCGACACCCTGGCGGTCGCGGTTCAGCAATATCGCGTCGTCCAAGAGCGCGCGCAGGAGCAGGTCGACGCGGAGCTCCGGGCCCTCCCCGACGCGCACCTCATAAGCCCCGCGATTCAGCTCACGACGCGGCTCCTCCTGCGGATGTGCGGTCTCGTGGCCAAGGTCGCCGCAGTCAGCCAGGACACTCGCCTGGCCCACTTCGACTACGCGCTCTGGCAAGAGGTCGAAGGCACTCGCCCCTTCACCTACGCCCTCCACCTCGACGGGATCGACCTCCTCGACCTCAGCGAGGCAGTCCTCTATGCCCTCGACGACGAGACGGCCCTCCCTGACGAGGTCGACCCCATGGTCCTCGACGTCGGCAAGGAGTTCGTGAACATCCTGGTCGGGCACCTCTGCACCTGGCTAGACCGCGAAGGTCACCGCACGACACCGCTCCCTCCAGGGAGCGGCGAAGGCAACCTCGATCCGCCCTCCTGCTGGGAGGGCGCCGTCCGGCGGATCAACGTCCGCCTCGTGATGCCGCGGACCGCTATGGCCGTGAGCATCCTCGTCAAGCCAGGCGACGAGACCGCCTGAGTCGCGTCCCGCCTGCTCTCGGGCGCTTCCGCGACGGGGACCTGAACACTGTCCGAGACCCGCTACATCTTTCTCTCCGCAGGCGAGGGCTTCCCCTCCACGGTCTTCGCGTCCCAGGTCGGCGACCTGCTCTCGGTCCTCTCGCGGGCGGGGATCGACTTCGAGGTCATAGGCTTCGACCCCTTCTATCCACGGAACACCCTGACCCGCAGAGGTCGCGAGTCTCTCCTCGAGCTCTCGGATCGCCTCCCTGCTGCGCTCAAGCTCCGGCCCTACCTCCCCTACGAAGATCGCCTCGGGATGCCCTTCGCTCGGCGTCTGCTCTCGCTCGAGATCGATCGGCGGCCGACCGTCATTCACGCCCGCGGGGTCTGGGCCGCGGCCTTGGCCGCCCGTGTCGCCTCGCGACGTCCCTGGGTCAAGGTCCTCTATGACGTCCGCGGAGACTACGTCGCCGAACACGCCTTCCACCGAGCTGGACGCGGTGACGCGACCGGGCTCAGGATCAAAGCCGGCCAGTGGCGGATCGGCCGCGCAGAGGCCCGCGCCTGCAAGGCCGCTAGCCGACTGCTCTGCGTGTCGGAGGCCCTTCGCTCGACCCTCGAGTCCCGCTATCCGGGGGCCGGGGTCAAGGCGGCCGTGGTCCCCTCTGGACACGACCCCCGTCGCTTCTTCCTCGACCCCGACTTACGGGCCCGGACCCGCAAGAGCCTCGGCCTAGAAGACGCCTTCGTCCTCGTCTACGCCGGCTCGATGGTCCCCTACCAGCTGCCTGGCTCTCTGGCTCGAATGGGCCGGATCGCGAGTGAGCTCGACCCTCGGGCGCACCTCTTGATCCTCACCCAGGATCCGGAGAAGGCCCGCGGGTTCCTGAAGCGAGCCAAGGTTCCCGAGGAGCGCGCGACCTGTCTTCGAGTCCCCCACGCGGAGGTCCCCGCCTACCTCAGCGCCGCGGACTTGGGCCTCCTCCTGCGGCGCCGCGACCCCGTCAATCACGCTGCCAGCCCGACCAAGGTCGCCGAATACCTCGCGAGCGGAGTGCCTGTCCTCCTCAGCCCCGAGATCGGCGACACGAGCGCGCTGGTCGTCAAGGAGGGCCTGGGCGCCGTCGTCGACGACCCAGAGAGCCCCCGCGCGCTCCGAGAGGCCCTCCGGGATCTCCTGGCCCAGGGCCTCCCCTCACGCGAGCACGTCGCTCGGGTCGCTCGCCAGCGCTTCGCTCGGGACCGCTTCCTCCCGACCTATCTCGACCTCTACGGTCAACTCAGCCTCTCGGCTCAGCGAGGCGCCGCAGCCCGATAGCGGCCGCCCGCGCTTGCGCCAGGCCGAGTCGGAGCGAGGATGGGTGCGTGGCAAGGCTGACCGTCGGCGATCTTCGAGGAACTCCCCAGTGGCACGCGGGCCCCGCGCGCTCCACGGTCGGGCTCCCCCCACGCTCTGGACCACCGCCCTTGCCCCCCAGCCGGCGCGGTAAAGGCTGCTGCCGCAAGGGCTGCCGGGGCTGCCCCTGGGCCGAGGCGACTCGAGCCTCCCTTCGCGCCTAAAAGGGTTCGGCCTTGGGTCTGGACATTGCTTAGGCCAGTGGTATCGTTCGCGCCCTGCTGCCTCCACGGCAGCCCCCCAACACAGGAGTGCCCCCTATGGATCTGCAACGCTGGGACCGCGCCAAGGAGCTTGTCGGAAGCACCTTCGAGCTGACCACCCTGATCCAGAAGCGCTGCCGCGAGCTCGTCAAGGGCAAGCAGCGCAAGCTCGTCGACCTCGAGTCGCGCAACCCGATCCAGATCGCGCTCGAGGAGATCCTCCAGGGCAAGATCCACCTCGCTCCTCCGCCTCCCCCCGAGGTCATGGAGGAGATGGCGACCGCCGCTCCCGAGCGTCGCCGCGACGAAGGCACCCAGAGCGGTGGAACCTCCATCGAGGTCAAGATCGACTAGGCCTCGGCCTAATTCGCCAGGCCCGCTCACGCGGGCCCTCGTTCGGGCGGCGCGTCTCTGCCATGCTGGTCACAGCACGGATGGAGCCGCCGCCCGTGCTCATTTCTGCGGATCGAGACCGTGAGCGACTTCAACCTCAAGAACTACGACCGCGAAGGTCTCCGCGCTGCCCTCGCAGAGCGCGGCCTGAAGGCCTTCCGCGGCGACCAGATCTTCCGCTGGATCTGGCGCCGAAACGCTCAGTCCCTCGAGGAGATGACCGACCTCGGCAAGGACCTACGGGCCAACCTGGCCGCCGAAGCCACCCTCCCTCGCCTCGATCCCTCTCAGGTTCGGACAGCAGACGACGGAACGAGCAAGCTCCTGGTCCGCTTGCCCGACGGCCGCGAGGTCGAGTCCGTCCTGATCCCAGACCGGGAGCGGCGGACGCTCTGTATCTCGACCCAAGTCGGCTGCGCCATGGGCTGCACATTTTGTCGCACGGCGACAATGGGTCTAATGCGGAACCTCGAGCCCTGGGAGATCATGGAGCAGGTCCTGATCGCCGAGCGGATCTTGGCTGAACGCGGCGACACTCGGACCCTGCAGCTCGGCCGGGGTGAGAGCGGGAAGGTCAACCGCCGCCTGACGAACCTCGTGTTCATGGGGATGGGCGAGCCCCTCCACAACCTGGAGGGTACGGTCGCCGCCTGTCAGATCCTGACCGACGAGAAGGGCTTGGCCTTCCCTGAGAGCCGGATCACGGTCTCGACCGTCGGGTTGGCCGATCGGATCGCTCCCTTTATCGAGCGGACCAAGGTCAACCTAGCGATTTCGCTCAACGCTCCCGACGACGCGATCCGCAGCCGAATCATGCCGGTCAACCGCAAGTTCGACATGGATGAGCTGATGCGCGTCGTGCGCGAGTTGCCTCTGACTGGTCGTCGCCGCGTGACCTTCGAATACGTGCTCTTGGCGGGCGAGAACGACTCACCGGCTCAGGCTCGGCAGCTGGCTCAGCGCCTCGAGAGCATCGAGCAGAAGATCAAGATCAACTTGATCCCCTACAACCCCCACGAGGGCGCGCCCTTCACCCGACCCAGCGACGGCGCCGTCGACACCTTCCAGCGGATTCTGATCGACCGCGGGATCGAGAAGGTCATGGTTCGTCGCCCTCGGGGGGACAGGATCTTGGCCGCCTGCGGTCAGCTAGCCCTCGAGAAGACCCCCTCGTGACTCAGGTCAGCGACCTCTTCAGCCGGATGCCTGGCGGCCACTTCGAGGCCAGCGATTGGGGGCGTCGCTACGCCGACGACCTCGGGCACGCCTGGGCCGAGTGCCCGCGTGGCGACTGGCTCTTGTGGGCCGGGGCCATCCTCGAGGTCGACCACGCCACGATCACGCGCGCAACCCTGGGCTGTGCGCGCTGGGCCTTGGCCCTCCTCCCTGCGGCTGAGGACGAGCAGCTCCTCAACGACGTCTTGGACCTCGCCGACCGGTGGTGCCTGGGAGAGGCTTCGAGCGAAGAGTGCCGCGAGGCCGCTCGCTCCGTGCTCGCGATCTATCAGCAGGGGTCCAAGGGCGAGCGCGACCAAGGCCACGCCCTCGCGGGCTACGCGACCTCTGCCGTAGCCGCCGCCGTCTTGGTCCCGACCTACAACTCGGTGTTCGGCCGCGCCTGTGGAGCCTCTGCGGCGGCCCTGGCGGCAGCGCAGGTAGCCGCTCCCTATGACGAGACGGTCCTCTTCGACGCTCATTCCTACTGTGCCGAGCTAGTTCGCAACCACATTCCCTTCGAGGCCGTGGTGGGCAGCACGGGCTTCCGCGTCTACGCCAGGAGCCTGTTTTAGGTAGCGGAGGGAACTCTAGTCTCAAATTGGTTTCACTGGGAGGCTGGTGCCTGCGGTAACCACTTGGCTATTTTTGAGGGGTGCAGGACAGTCCTCCAAATCCCTACACGCGGGAATCGCTGACGGCGGACCGTCTGACCACCTGGCGGGACATGATCTCGCTGATGGCGAAGATCATTGACGTCCCCGTGGGGCTCGTAATGCGCGTGGACGGTCCACGGATCGAGGTCTTCCTCGCCAGCGAGACCGAGGGCAACCCTTACCAGGAAGAGCACGGCGAGGCCTACCAAGAGTCGGGCCTCTACTGCGAGTGGGTCGTTCAGAACGAGGAGACCCTCGTCGTTCCAAACGCTCACAAGCATCCCGACTGGGACCCCAACCCCGACTTAAAGCTTGGGCTGCCCTCCTACATGGGGCTGCCCCTCAGGCGTCCCGACGGTTTGGTGTTCGGGACCCTCTGCGTCCTGGACTCCAAGGAGAACGCCTACAGCGAGAGTGACCGCGCGCTCATGGAGCGTTTCCGGGACTTGATCGAGAAGGACATGGCGCTGATCAGCGCCTTCGAGCGGATCCGCCTCCAAGAAGCGGACCTCGGACTCCTCAAGCGCGTGGTGCCCATGTGCATGTATTGCAAGAGCGTGCGCACCCACGAAGGATCGTGGAAGGAGGTCGAGGCCGTGCTCAAGGGCTACTCGGGCAAGCCCGCCAGCCACGGTGTCTGCCCCGGCTGCGAGCCGAGGCTCGAAGCCGACCTCCTCTCGTAGCCAGCCTCCACGGGCCCGGCCAATTAGTCAGCTCTCGACCTAACCAGCCGCCCAGACCAACTAGCGACTACGCCTCGTTCGACTTCTCGGCCAGAGCGGTATCTACCTCGTCCTCGCTGGGCGAGTGCTTGCGCCCGAGCTGGGGTTCGGTTCGAGCCCAGAGGCGTCCGATGTTCGCCCGGTGTCGCCACCAAACGAGGGCTGCGATCGCGACTAAGAGGCTCGTCCGTGGCGCCTGCGCTCCGCTCGCCAGCGCCCAGCCGTCGATCCCGATCGCTGCGATAGGAAGCGCGAGGGCGGCCAGGAGCGAGGAAAGACTGACGATTCGCGAGAGCGCGAGGGTCAAGAAGAACACGCCGACCGCGCAGCCGAAGGCGGCTGGATAGAGGGCGAGAAAGGCTCCGGCCGAGGTCGCGACGCCTTTCCCGCCCTTGAAGCGGAGATAGACCGGGAACACGTGGCCCAGGATCGCAGCGCCTGCCAGCGCGACGGGGAGCCAGGCCGGCGCGCTGGGGAGGAGATGTGGCGCCAGCGCCACGGGGACTCCACCCTTGGCGGCGTCGAGGAGGAGGACTGTGATCCCAGCGGGCTTGCCGAGGATTCGCAGGGCGTTGGTGGCGCCCAGGTTTCCGCTCCCGTGGTCGCGGAGATCGATCCCCTTGAGCAGCTTGCCCGCCAGGAGGGCGAAGGGGATCGCCCCGAGCAGGTATCCGGCGAAGATGATCAGCGCCAGCAGAGGGCCGCTCACGAGCGCCTACTCACCGGTTAGAGGCTGCCCTCGAGGGCGTCCCAGTCCTGACGCAGGTGCTGGATCAGCCACAGCAAGGCCAGGGTTCGCTCGCGCACGACCGCGACGCGGAGTTGCGTTTCCTCGGGCGGGCGCCCTGCGGCGGCGATCGCGGAGAGCGCTCCATGACAGGCGTAGTGGACGGCGACCTCCTCAAGGATCTCCTCAGTCGGCCGGAGCTGAGCCCGCTCCAAGAATTCCGTCCCCGAGAGACGTCTCAGGCGGCGGGTGGCCTCCTCGAAGTCGGTCTCGTGTCGGGGGGCCCCCAAGATCTCGACTCTGCCGAGGGCCCACAAGAGCGCGTGGAGCGCCTCCTTGCGGTGGGCGAAGCGATCCGTCTCGCTCGCCTCGCCGGCCAAGAGCGCGGCCTCCTTGGCCGTCTCGACCTCTCCCACGTCGCGGGAGCGGAGGAGCTCGCTGGCTGCGCTTGGCTCGACGCCGGATGCGACGGAGGCTATGGCCCAGAGCGCTTGGCAGCGGGCCGCGACCTCACGCGCCGGGCGGAGCTGGATATCTTCGGCGCCGGGGAGGGGGGGGAGGGGGGGTGGCTCGAGACCGAAGAGGCCGATCCGCCGCTCGGCGGCTTGGGCACGTTCCAGGGCGTCAGCGAGCAGGGGCAGGGCCGAGTCCGGGTGCGGGTCACGATCCGGAGCCAGGAAGAGCCGTAGCTCGTGATCGAGGAAGGCGCCCTCGCGGAAGATCATTCCGTTCAGGCGCTGCGCGATCCGGCGCAAGAGGAGCTCCCAGTCCTCGGGGAACCTGGACTCGTCTGCGTTGGCGACTGCGATCAGTTGCCAAGCTGAGGCACAGCGTTGCCCGAGAAGGATCGAGCGGCCTCCAGTGCGGCCCGTGCGCAGGACGTCGGCCCGACCCGCAGCACCGGTCAGGGCGCGGAGCTGACCCTCGAAGCGTCCGTCGCCTGGGACCGAGCGCGTCAAGCGGATGCGGTCGTCTCCCCAGGGGAGTTCGAGCGCGCGCCAGTCCTGGCCCTCGCCCTCCACGACCTCGCAGGTGACGCTCCCTGGCGCCCAGCTCGCGACCTCGTCGAGTTGCAAGGGCGCGATGACGCCGCCCACGATCAATCCCAGACCTCTCATAGCCAGGGAGGTTACCCCTCTTCGGGACTCAGGGGCAGCGCCAAGGTGGCGCGGACCTGGGCCAGGCAGGCCGCGTGCCGTTCGGGGAGGTCTCGATCGGAGCTGAGGAAGTCCAGGGCGCTCGTCAGATCAACGCGCGCGCGTCGCGCTCTCCAGTCCAGCGGCAGCTCTACGCCTCCTTCCCTCAGGCCCTCCACGAAGCCTTCCTCGAACCCCTGCGGCAAGGCGGGGCTCCGAGCCCGAAACAGGTTCCCGTAGTCGCTGTAGGGGGTCCCGGCGTGGGCAAACTCCCAGTCCAAGATCCCCTTCAAGGCCCAGCCCTCTGCTTCCTCCTCCACCATTAGGTTGCAGGGCTTGAAGTCCGCGTGGACTAGGCGGGCAGGACCTGAGCTCCAGCGTCCGCTGGTCTCGCTCACGAAGGTCCGGACCTCTTCCGCCAACGACCCCAGCCGTGCGCCAGCGGGGGTTTGCTCGAGGCAGTAGCGGACATAGCGCTCCAGCGGGGTTCCTTCCGCGCCGGCTTTCTCATGGGGAAAGGTCCAGGGCGAGACGACGAGCTCTCCTCCGCGAACCACGAGATCGCCCGCCTCGGCAAATCGTCGTTCGTGGACACGAACCAAGGCCGCCCCGAGGGCCCGACCGAGGGCCACGCTCCCTAGGAGGTCTAGCTCTGGGATCGCCTCCTCCAGGGTCTGTCCAGGCAAGAGCTCCTGCCAGAGGGCAGGCGCAGGGCAGCCAGCTGCGCCTGCGGGGGTTCGTCCCAAGAGCCTCGGGACGGGCACACCGAGCCCGGCTAACTCCGTGAGCAGGAGCGCCTCCTTCTCGGCCGAGGCTGGGCTCCGAGTCACGAGGCGCAGCACTCGCGAGCCGCGCTCCGTATCAACACGATAGTTCGTGTTGGCCAATCCACCGCTCATGACCTCGACTCGGCGCACGCCGGCCCCAGGCTCCAAGACCTCTACCAAGGCCTCCAAGACCTCGTCCTCGATTCGCAACTCAGAGGTCCGGCGCTCCATGGCCGCTACCCTACCCCATCGGCCCAAGGGCCTACCGCTCAAGCAATCCAGCCGACCCAGGGTCCGCCTACATGTCCCTCCCGGACGCTCCGAGCGCGGCCTTGGACGAGCATGTTCTGTGGACGATCCACCCCGATTGGCCGAGCACTCCGGGGGATCGAGGCCCAGAATCGGCTCCTCCTGGAAATGCCTGTACGTAGAGGCAGCGGGGCTAGGCCCCGCTGAGGTGATCTGCGCTGAGGGTGAGCTAGGAGGGCGCGACGCGCGCCTTGTATTTGTGCGGCATGAGCCAGGCCCCTTGGGGGAACACGGGGTCCTTGCCGGCCTGCCAGGCGTAGAAGGCCGCCCGCGTCTCCGCGCGCCAGGCCTTGAGGTCCGCCTTGTCCTCGGCGCTGGCGTTCGTCAGGGCCGGAATGAGGCCGAAGCTGGGAC
>Ga0316204_10004094_pt1 | contig 27140 bp, 21 predicted proteins | sample 6monrhotite_MG_2_FD_205661 | JGI IMG/M metagenome (GOLD analysis project Ga0316204, IMG submission 205661) | Microbial mat bacterial communities from mineral coupon in-situ incubated in ocean water Damariscotta River, Maine, United States -... | ecosystem: Environmental > Aquatic > Marine >...
GTTGTCGTAGCCCCCGGAGACCGACGCGAAGCCCCCGCTGGCGGTGTTGGTGTGCCCACCGGACACCGAAGCACTCTCCGCGCTGGCGGTGTTGTAGGCGCCACCGGATACTGAAGCCCAAGCCCAATTTGCCTCGTTGTCGTAGCCACCAGACACCGAAGCACTGTCGGCACTGGCGGTGTTGTAGGCTCCACCGGACACCGAGGCGAACCAGTCGCTGGCGGTGTTGTCGTAGCCGCCGGTGACCGTGGCGTAGCCGCCGCTGATCTCGTTCCAGAACCCAGCGACGACACCACCATAGCTGCTGTAGCTGTGGTAGGGCCCCACCACCAGGTTGTGCGAGCCCGTCTTGACGGTGTTGTCCCACGCCTCGTCGTAGCCCACCACCAGGTTGCCCAGCCCCAGCGGGGTGAAGCCATCCTCTCCGTCATCGTTGTCGTCGGTGGCCCCGGAGCCGCTGCGGATATTGACGTTGCAGCCCACCGCGATCAGGTCCACATCGTGCATATAGAGCGTGCAACCCGCGGCGTTCCTGGCGATCAAGGTGACATCCGCGACGTCGGGGTCGGTGCCGGAGGTGTTGATCTCGTAGTTGTCCGGCAGGCCGTCGCCGTCGCCGTCGATGCCCTCACTGGCGATCTGGTCGGCGTCGTTCACGCCGTTCCCGTCAGAGTCGGCATTGGTGGGGTCGGTGCCGGAGGTGAGGACCTCGTAGCCGTCGGTGAGCCCGTCGCCGTCGGTGTCGACGAGGTCGGGGTCGGTGCCGATGCAGAGCTCGACGGAGTCCTCGAGGCCGTCACCGTCGGAGTCCTCGTCCCAGAGGCCCGAGTCCTCGACGCAGTCGTCGTGGTCGCCCAGGGCCTTCTCGGCGACCCAGGTGCCCGGGCCGGCGGAGGCGGGAGCGTCGTCCTTGTCGCCGCAGCCGACGAGCAGGGTGGAGAGCAGGATGGAAGAGGTCAGGATGGTGGCGCGCATGGTCGACTCCTGTTGGACTTGAGCGTGTGCCCGGTACCAATGCACCCCCCGTGCCAGCTCCGCGGGCGACAGCCCCTGGAGCCGTCGATCCCCGAAACAAGCCGATCGACGCTGTCGGGGCGTGCGGCGGCGGGCGCCGCGATGGTGATGGCGCCCGCCCGGCGTGCGCCCGGCGGGCGGGCGTTCTTCAGGCTGAGCGTCGCGGGGGTGTGGTGCTGTGCGGTCCCGAACGCCGCGTGGTCCTGGCACGGTGGGTGCATGTATGGGTCACGCCCTGCGGTCTGGGGCGTACACTGAGTCGCGCTCGTGCAGTCGGGCAGAGGAGTTGAGGTGTCTCTACCGGTAGGAACGAAGGTGGGTCGGTACACGCTGGGGTCCGTGCTGGGGCGCGGTGGCCTCGCGGAGGTGTACGGCGCCCGGGACGACGTGAGCGGTGGTTCGGTGGCGGTGAAGGTGCTGCACGCGACGGGGCCGGAGGTGGTTCGTCGTTTGCTGCTGGAGGGGCGCTCCCAGGCGTCGCTGTCTCACCCCAACGTGGTGGCGGTGCTGGATGTCATCGACGCGTTTGGTTCGCCCGCGCTGGTGCTGGAGCGCGTCGAGGGGCCATCCTTGAGCGAGCGGTTGGCCGCGGGGCCCGTCGGCGAGGCGGAGCGGGAGGACATCGCTCGGGGCCTGCTGATGGGCCTGGCCGCAGCGCACGGTGCGGGGCTGATTCATCGCGACGTCAAGCCCGCAAACCTCCTGCTCCACACCCAGGATGGGGTGCTGGTGCCAAAGCTCTCGGACTTCGGGCTGGTCGCCGTGGTCCAGCCCGACCCCCAGGCCACGCGGCTCACCCGCACCGGCGTCGGGCTGGGAACCCCTGGATACCTCGCCCCCGAGCAGCTCATCGACGCAAAGACCGTCGACCAGCGCGCTGACGTCTTCGCCGCCGCCGTCACACTCTTCCGACTCTTCACCGGCAGACTCCCATTCCCGGGGCGTGACCCACAGGGCTTCCTCCAGGCGGTCCAGGGCGCTGACCCAGACGCCCTGGCCAAGGCCATTCCCGGAGCAAGAGGCCAACTGCTCGCGCAATGCATGAGCCCAGACCCCGCGCGTCGCCTGGAGCACGCCGGGGCGCTGCTGCGTTCGTGGCATGCGGCGGTCGGGGAGGGGGAGGGCGCGCCGCTGGCGCCGCCCGCAGGGCCCGCCCGCCCAGCCGACAGCGCCGGTGTGCTCTCGGGCAGCGTGGACTTCGAGACGGCGCTCTCCGGGCTGGCCTCGGGCCGCGCCTGGATGGAGCAGCGGGCGGCGCTGTCGCTGCAGCTGGAGGGCGAGCCCGATCGGGCGGCGGTCGACGGCGCCGTCGCGGGCCTGGGCGGCGTCGCCCTCCACCACAGCGGGGGGCGCCTCTGCCTGATGCGCTCCGAGGCGGACGCGGTCGCCCTGCTGGACGGGCTGGTGGCGTCGGGTCACGCGCCGCGCGGCGGGCTCGTGGAGGGTGCTGTGCAGCTTCGTCAGAACAGCGCGGCGCAGGTGGCGAGGGGCGCCCGGCGGCTGGAGGTCAGCGGCCCGGTGGTGGACCTCGCCGCCCAGCTGGCGGGCCGCGCCCCGCACGGCGTCGTTCTGCGGCAGGTCCATGACGAGCCCCCGCTCGGCTGGTGGCAGATCGGCGCGAGCCCCGCGCCGATCGGGCTTGGGGCGGTCGCGGCGGCGGGCCTGTTGGCGACGCCTCCCGAGGACAGCGAGGATGCCTGGGAGGTGGCGCGGCGGGGTGCGCTGTGGGTTCCTGTTCGGCCGCCGCCGCACGCGCTGCCAGCCGAGCCGGAGGACTTCTTCGGTCGAGAGCGTGCGCTGGAGGCGCTGTCCGGGCTGCTGGGGGAGCCCGGCGTCGTTACGCTGCTTGGGGTGGGCGGCATCGGCAAGACCCGGTTCGCGCTCCGTACAGCGTGGTCCCAGCTGGGTCGGTTCCGTGGTGGTGTGTGGTTCTGCGACCTCTCGGAGGCCCGCACCCTGGACGGCGTGCTCAGCGTGGTGGCCCGCGCGCTGGGGGTTCCGCTGGCCCAGGCCGACCCCCTCGACCAGCTGGGCTACGCACTCTACGCACGCGGCAGGTGCCTGCTCGTCCTCGACAACCTCGAGCAGATCACACAGCCCGCCCGGGAGGCTCTCACCCGATGGCGCGCCAGAGCCCCCGAGGCCACCTTCCTCCTGACCAGCCGCGTTCGCCTGGAGCTCGACGGCGAGCGGGTGCTGCCGCTGGAGCCCCTGGACACCGAGCGAGCGGGGCTGGCCCTGTTCGCGGCGCGCTACGGCTCGGCGAACCCGGACTTCGAGTTGACGGCGCGCAACCGTTCTCAGGTGGTGTCCATTGTCCGCACGCTGGATGGTCTACCGCTGGCGCTGGAGCTGGCTGCTGCGCGGGGGCTGCCGCTGGAGGCGCTGAGCTCCCAGCTGTCCGCTCGCTTCGGCGCGCTCTCGGGGGTGTCGGGGGATCGGGAGTCGACGCTTGTGACGGCGATCGACTGGTCGTGGGGTCTGCTGGAGGGGTGGGAGCAGAGCGCGCTGGCGCAGCTGAGCGTGTTCGTGGGCGGGTTCACGCTGGAGGCTGCGGAGGCGGTGCTGGACCTGGACGCCTTTGAGGAGGCTCCCTGGCCGGAGGACGCGGTGCAGTCGCTGATCGACAAGAGCCTGCTGCGCACCTGGACCGTCACGGGCCTCGCCGACCGGGCGGACATCGAGGAGCCCTACTTCGGCATGTTCGTCTCCATCCACCAATACGCACAGAGCAAGCTCCGAACACCGCACACCTTCCCCGGCAGCGGCCCCGACGCTGAGCGGGACGCCTGGACCCGACACGGACAGCACTTCGCGCTGCTCGGAGAGCCCCACGCGCTCGACGCCCTCCACGGACCCCAGGGCATCCAGCTCGCCAGGCGAAACCGACAGGAGCTCGACAACCTCACCGCAGCCACCCGCAGAGCCATCGACCGAGACGACCCGGACTGCGCCGCCCAGGCCGGCGCCGCGGCCGCCTGGACCTTGAGGCAGGTCGGCCCCTACGACGTCGGCGTCGCCCTCGTTCGCCAGGTGCGCAACCTGACCACGCTCTCGCCTGTGGAGCGGGCCCGCCTGCTCTTATTGGAGGGAGAGCTCCAGATCGCCTTCCCCCGCCTGGACGAAGCGGAGCGCTGCTTCGAGCAGGCGGAGGCGGTCGCCGTCGAGGCCGCCGCGCCCGGGCTGGCGCTGGAGGCGGCGTCTGAGCGCATCGCCATCCTCGCCCGGCGGGGTCAGTACGAGGAGACGCTGGCCGAGATGGGGGCCGTCCTGGAGCAGGCGCGGGCGATGGGGCACCGGAGGGCGGAGAGCAACGCGCTGAACATCATCGGCCTCACACACACGCTCCGATCCGAGAAGGAGCTCTCGGAGCGACACCTGAAGGCAGGGCTCGCGCTGGAGGAGGCCCACGGGAACGCGCAGACCACCCGCCGCTTCCTGGTGAACCTGGGCTTCCTCTATGTGGAGCGCAGCCGGTTCATGGACGCGGAGCCGTACTTCCTGGCCGCGCTGGAGAGCTTCAATCAGGAGGAGACCTTCGCTTCGGAGGCGGGCGTGCACGAGCACATGGCCCGCGTCCGCCGCTACCAGGGGCGCATGGACGAGGCGATGGGGCACCTGGAGGCGGGGCTGACCGTCGCCAGGCGACTGGGCGCGCGCGGCATGGAGGCCGTCATCCTGTCGAACCTGAGCCACCTCCACGGCGACATGGGCGACGCGCACGCCGCCATCCAGGTGATCGACCAGTCCCTGTCCATCCACCGGGAGGCCGGCAACCGCCGCTTCATCGCGCTCTTCTCCGGCCTGCGGGGGCTGTACTTGATGCAGCTCGGGCGAATGCCGGAGGCGGAGGACTGCCTCCTCAAGGAGATCGAAGAGGTCCACGAGATGGGCCTCAAGCACCCGGAGAACGAGTCTCGGTTCTACCTGGCCACCATTCAGTTCAGCAGGGGGGATCTGGCTGAAGCCCGCGTCGCACTCCAGGGCTGCGTCGAGGCCTGGGTCACGCTCGCCAACCCCAGGCAGCGCGCCGTGGTGGGCGTCACTCTGGGCAGGCTGGAGGCGCGGTTCGGCGACCCGGCGGCGGCGCGCGAGGCCAGCGAGGCGGCGCTGGCGGCGCTGGAGGGGCTTGGGGCCCGCCGCTTCGAGTGCTTCGCCTACCACTGCGCGGGGGAGGTCGCGCACTGCCAGGGCCAGCTGGAGGAGGCCGAGGGGCTGCTGTCCGAGGCGCTGACCCGGGCCAGCGAGACCCGCTCTTCGGGCCTGGAGGCCAGCATCCAGATCGGGCTGGCCCGGCTGGCCATGGATCGGGGGCGGCTTGCGGAGGCCAGGCGGCTGCTGGATGACGCGGCTGGCTGGAGCCGGGAGAGCTCGAACCTGAGCACGCAGACGAGCTTCCTGGCGGCGCTGGGCAGGCTCGAGGCGCACGCGGGGGAGGCGGACGTCGCCCGCGCGCACCTGGAGGCCGCCGAGGCCAGCCTGCGCTCGCCCCACACCCGGATGGAGCTCGCCCTGGTGCTGCTCGATCGAATCGCGGCGGAGCGCGCCCTCGGCGGCGATCCGGCGCCGGCGCTGGCGGAGGCGCGGGCGCTGGCGGAGGCGATGGCGGTGCCCGAGGGCGCCTGGTACCGACGTCAGCTGGTCGCGTCTCCATGACGCCCGCCCGCCGCCCGCCCGCCGTGCGTGCGCCGTCGCGAGTCGGGGGCGCTGGATCGGCGTGGATCGTCTTCAGTAAACGATCCATCGGTTTTTGTTCGGGCCGCGTCGGGGGCTGGCACGGGGGTTGCATTGGAGGAGGTCAGCCCACCGACGGGCCGCTCCACTGAAGGACGACACCATGCGCACCCCCCTCGTACTCTCCTCCCTGCTGCTCACCACCGCGCTCATCGGCTGCGGAGAAGAGGAGCAGATTTCCGCCGGCCAGGTCGCGGGCTTCGACATCGAGGCCAAGAGCGCGGAGTGCCTCGAAGACAGCGGCCTCATGGGCGGCGATGATACCGACGGCGACGGTCTGGAGGACGACATCGAGGACTGCATCGGCACCGACCCCACCCTCGTCGACACCGACGGCGACGGCTTCTGGGACGGCGACGAGGCCGAAAACTACACAGACCCCCTGGACACCGACACCGACGACGACGGCCTCACCGACGGCGATGAATTCCACACGTACGAAACCAACCCGCTCGCCGCAGACTCCGATGGCGGCGGCCGCACCGATGGCGAGGAGATCAACACTGACAACACCGACCCGTTGAGCGCGGGGGATGACCGGGTCGACACCGACGGCGACGGTCTCACCGACCGCTACGAGGACGACGTCTCGGGCACTGATAAGAACGTCGCTGATGTCGTGCTGCTGGGCCAGAGCACGGACGGCTGCGCGGTCTACATCGCCGGCGTCGACTTCGTGGCGGTGGGCTGCAACGTCAACGTCCGCAGCGGATCGGGGGCCACCGATGACAACGACGACGACTCGGCTGGCTTCACCCCCACCGGCCTCGGCAACCTGATCGTTGGCTACAACGAGGACAGCGACATGAGTGAGCCGCGCAACGGCTCCCACAACCTCGTGGTGGGCAGCGAGCACGGCTATGAGAGCTACGGCGGCCTCATCGCGGGATATGGGAACACGACGCTCGGCGAGTACAGCTCCGTCACCGGCGGCCTGGCCAATAGCGCTATTGGGTGGGGCTCGTCGGTCTCGGGTGGGTTCGAGAATGAGGCCAGCGCGAGCAGCACATCGGTCTCGGGTGGGGCTGGGAACAAGGCCAGCGCGAGCTACGCGTCGGTCTCGGGTGGGGTCCTCAACGAGGCCACTGCGCCGTACGCGTCGGTCTCGGGTGGATATGGCAATGAGGCTAGCGCGAACTATTCGTCGGTCTCGGGAGGCAGCTACAACCAGGCCAGCGGCCTTGTCTCCTCTGTCTCCGGTGGCTTCAGGAATGCGGCTACCGGTGAGACCGCCAGCGTGGCTGGTGGTCAGGACAACACCGCCAGTGGTGAAGACTCGGCTGTCCTGGGTGGCTACTACAACGCGGCCACCAGCATGTGGTCTGTCGTCGCTGGCGGTAGGCTCAACCAGGCAAGTGGCCAGAACTCCGTAGTCTCCGGTGGCTACAACAGGAGGACTCCTGGAACCAGCGATTGGGTCGCGGGTACACTGTTCGAGGGCAACTGAGCGCTCCGTGTGAGGTGATGCCAGGACCGGAGCGGTCCGGCGGTGTCTGAGGCGTGAAGCATGGGACACGGATAGTGTTGGACAACCCCGGAGATCCCCGTGTCGCTGACGATCCGCTGGCCCATCCGCCCGACGCTGCTGGACGTCGACCGCGCGTGCATCCTCGGCGCCTACCGGTCGGCGCTCTCAGTCCTGCTGGGGGCGCCGGCCGGCGACGCTCGGCTTGTGAAGCGGGGGGAGGACAAGGGTGGCGACTACGTGGGCTACTCCGCCCACCCCGAGCAGTGGGAGGCGCCGGTGGGCGAGGCCGCGCTCGGCTGGGAGCTGGACCCCATCATGGCCTCCATGGGGGTGTCCGGCGAGCACATCAGCGTCCGCGCCAGCGGGCTGCCCGAGGGCAGGGTGTTCTCCGGCAGAGCGCTCAGCTCGGCTCGCCGCCCCGGCTACGCCACCCTGGAGTGGGGCGGGGACAGCCCGCCGGGTGCTGTGGAGGCCGCCTTCCGGGACGCCTTCGGTCCCTACGGACGCCCCACACCGGCCGTCCGGGTCCAGGTGGCCCTGGAGCGCGTGCGCATCGACGTGGCCTGGGGCCTGCTCAGCGAGGCCCAGCTCCGCGTCGAGCTGGAGGAGCTGCACCTGCTGGCCGGGGAGGGCGCCCCGGAGGCCCGCCCGGCGCTGCTGGAGGCCCGCGGCGCGCTGGCGGGGGCCCGGTCTCCGAGGGACCACTACCCGGCGGCCATCCGCCGCATTGACGAGGCGCTCAGCTGAGCGGTCCTCTCAGGGGCTGGGCGCGAAGGACAGCAGCTGGGGGCGGTGATACGAGCATGCCGTCATGCTCAACAGTCTGTTCACCGTCATCCTGCTCACAGCGCCCGCGCTCGCGGACTCCACGGTCGTGATCGAGCGCGTCAGCGCCAGCCACCGCACCATCACCACGTCGATCGTCATCGACGCGCCGCGGGAGGAGGTCTGGGCGGTGCTGACCGACTTCGAGCGCATGCCCGAGTGGAGCGACTCGCTACAGACCGTGACCGGGGACATCCGGGACGGCGGCGCCATCACCATGTACTTCAAGTCGAACCCCAAGCGCGACAAGGTCGGGGAGTACCCCCAGACGCTGATCCTGAAGGAGGGAGAGTCCTTCGGCTGGACGGGGCAGGTGTTCGCGGCGGGCATGACGGACAAGCACTTCTACACGCTGGTCGATCAGGGAGACGGCACGACCCTGCTGGTGCACTCCGATGAGGCCAGGGGCGGCATGACGTGGCTGCTGGGCGGCGTCGTGATGGGCAAGTTCGAGGGCTACTGCACGTCGTTCAACGAGGCGCTGAAGGCGCGGGTCGAGTCCGGAGGAGGGAGCTGACCCGAACGGCGCCGGGCGCCTACCAGCCGTCGACCTCACCCGTCCAGCCCCGGCACTCGGGCGGGCACTCCGCACCGTTGGGGTAGTCGACCGAGGCCTCGACCGAGAAGTACTGCTCCACTACGAGCGCGCCGTCGCGCTCGATGGTGAGCACCGTCGAGCCCGGGAACTCCGTCAACAGCACCGCGTCGATGACGTACGCTTCGTCGTCACCCATGCCGTCGACGCTCCGCTCCAGGGCGATGAGGTCGCTGTCGCAGGTCACGTCGCCCGAGACCACGGTGGCGCAGCTGGCGGAGCCCGAGCCCCAGGTGACCGTGAAGGTGTACTCCGCGTCCTGCTCCTCATCCCAGTCGTAGTAGTGCTCGCCCAGATCGAAGCTGGCGTAGCCGTCGCTCTCGTCGCACCCCAGCTCCGTGCAGGACTTGATGGCGTCGCAGGCGCTCACAAAGAGCGGGAGGAGAGACAGGGCGAGCAGGGTGCGTGAGGCCATGGTGCGCTTCGTGTTCGGGGACTGCATGCTACCAGTCATCGACGTCGCCGCCCCAGGTGACGCACTCGGGCGGGCACTCCTCGTCGTTGGGGTACCAGACGACGGCCTCCACAACGAAGGACTGCTCTCGAACGACCGCGCCGTCGCGCTCGATGGTCAGCACCGTGTCCCCCGTGAACTCCGTCAGCAGTATCGCGTCAATGGCGTTCCAGCTGTCGCCGCCCCCGCCTCCGCCGTTTCCAGAGCTCTGGAGCGAGATGATCGCGCTGTCGCAGGTCTCGCTGCCCGAGACCACGGTGGTGCAGCTGGCGGAGCCCGAGTCCCAGGTGACCGTAAAGGTGTACTCCGCGTCCTGCTCGTCCTGCCAGGCGGAGTAGTGCTCGCCCAGGTAGAAGGTGGCGTAGCCGTTGTTCTCGCAGTCCAGATCGGTGCAGTCCTCCCCAGTGTCTTCAGTGTCTTCAGTGTCTTCAGTGTCTTCAGTGTCTTCAGTGCCTTCAGTGTCTGTGTCTTCAGTGTCTGTGCGTGCAGTGTCCTCGTACGGGGGCTTGTCTGTCGTTGTACAGGCGACGCAGCACAGCGTGAGCAGCAGCGTCGGTATCAGAGAACGCAGGGTCATGGCGGTCTTCTTGAGGGGGATTGGGTGGGGGGGCTTCGGGCTTACCAGTAGTCAGTGTCCCTCGGTTCGCCGCCTGGGATGCAGAGGTCTTGATCCATGGGGGCGGTGATGGGCCAGGTCTCGTCGGCGAAGGCCAGGTCGTAGTCTCCGGGCGGCAGGTCCGCGGAGCAGGTGGCTGTGTTGGAGCCGCACAGGTCATTATCATACTCTCCTTCGACGAAGGTGGTGGTGACGGTGACCACCCCACCGTCGACGCTCACCTCACAGGAGAACTCCACGCCTTCTTGGTCGTAAGAGCAGTCGTTGCTGTCGGCAGTGACTTCCAGGACGGCGCCGTCCGCGCTCGACTCCGCACAGATGATGCCGTAGTCGTACAGGGGCTCGGGGGCGCAGGCCAGGAACAGCAGAATGTAGATCATGGGGTACTCCAGGGTTTGAGGGATTGTCAGGTGGTTACCAGCTGTCGACGGTGTCGCTCCAGCTGACGCACTCTGGCGGACAGTCGCGGCCGTTGGGGTAGTCGCTGACAGGCTCGACGATGTACTCCTGCTCGAGCACGAGGGCCCCGTCGCGCTCGATGGTGAGGGTCACCGGGCCCGGGAAGGTGTCGAGATAGACGCCCTCCAGCGAGGTCCAGGTGTCACCTGAGTCGTCCTCGGGGTAGGCGATGCCGATGCCGCTGTCGCAGCTGCCGTACTCCGGCACCACCACGACGCAGCTGGCGCTGCCTCCGTCCCAGCTGAGGGTGAAGGTATAGGTCGAGCCCTGCTCTCCCTGCCAGTCGCTCTCGCTCCGGTCCAGCGCAAACATCGCGTATTCGTCGTCGTCGTCGCAGCCCACCTCAGTGCACATCTCTTCGGTGTCGTTCGCTGGTGTCTTGGGTGACTCACAGGCGACACAGCACAGCGGAAGGATCAGAGTCGGTATCAGTAGGCGCAGGGACATGGTGATCTCCTTCAGGAGGTTGGGGGGGGCGCTTCGCGCTCACTCAGTCTCGGTGGTCGTCCCGGTGGTCGACCCGTCGTCCGGGATGCAGAGGGGCTGCTCGAGGGGGACTTCGATGGGCCAGATCTCGTCGGCGAAGATCAGGTCGTAGTCCCCGGGCGGCAGGTCGGCGGAGCAGGCGGCCGTGCTGGGCCCCGCGCACCCGTCGTCGGGGTCTTCACCCGCCACGTAGGTGGTGGTGACGGTGACCACCTCGCCATCGACGCTCACCTCGCAGGAGAACTCCACGCCTTCGTGGTCGGAGGAGCAGTCGTCGCTGTCGGCGAAGACCTCCAGGGTGGCGCCGTCCGCGCTCGACTCCGCACAGATGATGCCGTAGTCGTACAGGGGCTCGGATGATGTGTGCTCATTGTGGGGCTCGGAGGTTGTGGAGTCGTCAGCTGAGTTGGCGGGGTCGCCACAGGCCAGCAGCAGCATGAGAGAGAGCATGAGGTCCTCTTTGGAGGGGTGGGGGTGCCTGCTCCTGTAGCACAGCGCATGCCAACGACCGTGCCCCGTGGGGGGAGGCCACTGCGGCTGCGCTGGTAGCCGATCGACCGGCTATGGGTGGCTTCGGTGTGCGCGCTCGCTGGTGATCCCGCCCGCCCGGTGTGCGCCCGGTGGGCGGGCGTTTTTCAGGCTGAGCGTCGCGGGGGTGTGGTGCTGTGCGGTCCTGTGCGGTGCCTGGAGCTGGCACGGCGGGTGCATGTGTAGGTCACGCCCTGCGGTCTGGGGCGTACACTGAGTCGCGCTCGCGCTGTCGGGCAGAGGAGTTGAGGTGTCTCTACCGGTAGGAACGAAGGTGGGTCGGTACACGCTGGGGTCTGTGCTGGGTCGCGGCGGCCTCGCGGAGGTGTACAGCGCGCGTGACGACGTGAGCGGTGGTTCTGTCGCGGTGAAGGTGCTTCACGCGACGGGTCCGGAGGTGGTGCGTCGGCTGCTGCTGGAGGGCCGCGCCCAGGCGTCGCTGTCTCACCCCAACGTGGTGGCGGTGCTGGATGTCATCGACGCGTTTGGTTCCCCCGCGCTGGTGCTGGAGCGCGTCGAGGGGCCATCCTTGAGCGAGCGGTTGGCCGCGGGGCCCGTCGGCGAGGCGGAGCGGGAGGTCATCGCTCAGGGCCTGCTGATGGGCCTGGCCGCGGCCCACGGCGCGGGGCTGATTCACCGGGACGTCAAGCCCGCAAACCTCCTGCTGCACTCCGATGACGGAGTGCTGGTGCCCAAGCTCTCGGACTTCGGGCTGGTCGCCGTCGTCGAGCCCGATCCCCGGGCGACCCGCCTCACGCGGACCGGCGTCGGGCTGGGAACCCCCGGATACCTCGCCCCTGAGCAGCTCATCGACGCCAAGACCGTCGACCAGCGCGCCGACGTCTTCGCTGCGGGGATCACCCTCTTCCGCCTCTACATCGGACAGCTTCCGTTCGCCCACAGAGCGCCCGGCGACTTCCTCCAGGCCGTGAAGGGCGCCGAACCTGAGGTCCTGGCCGCTCGCTTCCCCGGGCCGCGCGGCGCCCTCATCGCGCGTTGCTTGAGCCACGAGCCCGAGCGTCGCCCGGAGCACGCCGGCGCGCTGCTGCGGTCGTGGCTGATAGCGGGCGGCGAAGGCGAGGTCGAGCCGCCGGCGCAGCCCGCGATCCCCGCGGAGCGGATCGACAGCGTGGGGAGCCTCTCGGGGAGCGTGGACTTCGAGACGGCGCTGTCCGGGCTGGCCACGGGGCGCGTCTGGACAGAGCAGCGGGCGGCGCTGTCGCTGCGGCTGGGGAGCGACGCCGCCCGGGAGGCGGTCGATGACGCCGTGGTTGGCCTGGGGGGGATCGCTCTCCACCACGGCGGGGACCGCCTGTGCCTGATGCGCTCGGAGGAGGGCGCTGGCGCGCTGCTGCGGGCGCTGGTCGATGCGCGACACGCGTCGCGCGGCGGGCTGGTCAGCGGGGCCGTCCAGCTGCGGCAGAACAGCGCCGAGCAGGTGGCCCGCGGCTCGCGTCGGCTGGAGGCCAGCGGCCCCGTGCTCGACCTCGCCGCCCGGCTGGCGGCGCTCGCCCCGCCGGGCGTCGTCCTGCGGCAGGTCCGCGACGCGCCGGCCCTCGGCTGGTGGCAGCTCGGCGCCGGCGGGGCGCCCGTTGCGCTCTCGGCGGTGGCCGGGGAGGGATTGGTCGAGGTTCCGCCGCGGGACAGCGGCGACGCCTGGCAGGTCGAGCGTGCGGGGTCGCTGTGGGTGCCCGTGCGCCCGCCGCCCCACGCGCTGCCGGCCGAACAGGACGCCTGGTTCGGCCGGGAGGGGGCGCTGTCGGAGGTCTCGGGCCTGCTCTCGGGCGGCGCGTCGGTGACCGTGCTCGGGGTGGGCGGGGTGGGCAAGACCCGCTTCGCGCGGCGGCTGGCCTGGTCCCAGCTGGGGCGCTTCCGCGGCGGGGTGTGGTTCTGCGACCTCTCGGAGGCCCGCGACCTGGACAGCGTGCTCGGGGTGGTCTCCCGCGTGCTGGGGGTGCCGCTGACCCAGGGTGACCCGCTGGAGCAGCTTGGGTACGCCCTCTACGCCCGCGGCGGCTGCCTGCTGGTGCTGGACAACCTGGAGCAGCTCGTCGAGCCCGCCCGACAGGCCGTCACCCGCTGGCGACAGCTGGCGCCCGAGGCGACCTTCCTGCTGACGAGCCGGGTGCGGCTGGAGCTGGACGACGAGCGGGTCTACCCCCTGGAGCCCCTGGACATCGAGCGCGCCGGCGTCGACCTCTTCGCCGATCGGGCGGGGCTGACGCTGACCGCCGCCAACCGACCTCAGGTGGAGGGCATTGTCCGCACGCTGGACGGTCTGCCGCTGGCGCTGGAGCTCGCGGCGGCGCGAGGTCTTCCGCTGTCGGAGCTGAGCGCTCAGCTGTCCGCTCGTTTCGGTGCGCTGTCTGGGGTGTCGGGGGATCGGGCTTCGACGCTGGTGACGGCGATCGACTGGTCGTGGGATCTGCTGGAGGGCTGGGAGCGCAGCGCGCTGGCGCAGCTGAGCGTGTTCGTGGGTGGGTTCACGCTGGAGAGCGCGGAGGCGGTGCTGGACCTGGAGGCCTTCGAAGAGGCCCCGTGGCCCGAGGACGCGGTTCAGGCGCTGATCGACAAGAGCCTGCTGCGGACCTGGACCGTCACGGGACTCGCCGACCGCGCCGACATCGAGGAGCCCTACTTCGGAATGTTCGTCTCCATCCACCAGTACGCACAACACAAGCTCCGCACCGAGGGCGCATTCCCACACAGCGGGCCCCGGGCTGAGGCACACGCCTGGCAGAGACACGGCCACCACTACACCGAGCTCGGCGAGGAGCAGGCCCTCGAAGCGCTCCATGGGCCGCAGGGCCTCCAGCTCAACAAGCGCATGCAGCAGGAGCTGGACAACCTCACGGCCGCCACCCGCAGAGCCGTGGAGCGGGGCGAGCCCGACTGCGCCGCGACCGCGGGTGCGGCGGCCGCGCGGGTGCTGTGGCAGGTCGGCCCCTTCACCGCCGGGGTCGCGCTGACCCGCGATCTGCTGGCGCTGCCGTCCCTCTCGCAGCGACACCGCGCCCGGCTCCACATGGAGGCGGGGAACCTGTGCCTGCCGCTGGGGCGCTGGGACGAGGCCGTCGAGAGCTTCGAGGCGGCGCACGCGGCCGCCATCGAGGCCGCCGCCCCCAGGCTGGCTGTCGAGGCGCGGCACGAGCTGGCCGCGCTGGCGTCGCGGCAGGGTCGCTTCGCGGAGGCGCAGGACGGGCTCCAGGAAGTGCTGGCGCAGGCCCGGGCGCTGGGCCACAACCCGGCGGAGCGCGACGCGCTCAACGTGAGCGGGCTGGTCCACCTGCTGCAGTCCGATCGGGAGAACGCGGTCTCGACGCTGGAGGCCGGCCTGGCCCTCGACGAGGCCACCGGCAACGCGCTGACGCGCGTGCGCTTCCTCGTGAACCTGGGCTACGTCTACTCGGATCGGGATGAGTTCATGAAGGCGGAGCCGTACTTCCTGGAGGCGCTGGCGGTGTCGCAGGAGGCCGGGGCGCCCGTCAAGGAGATACACGCCCGCGAGCACATGACGCGGGTCCGTCGCTTCCAGGGCCGGATGGACGAGGCGCTGGCGCACATGGAAGCGGGGCTGGCCCTCGCCCGGAGGCTGGGCGCGCGGCGGCTGGAGGCCGTGCTGCTCTCCAACCTGAGCCACCTCTACGGCGACATGGGGGACACACGGGAGGCCATCCGTGCCATCGACGCGTCCCTGGTGATCCACCGGGCGCTGGGCAGCATGCGCTTTGTCCACGTCTTCAGCGGCATACGGGCGATATTCATGGGCGATCTGGGGGCGCTGGAGGAGGCCGAGGCCGGCCTGCGCGAGGCCATCGACAACCTCGAGGAGATGGGCCTGCGGGATCCGGCGACTGAGATGCGCTCCAACCTGGCGTTGATCCTCAAGAGCACGGGGCGGCTGGAGGAGGCCCGGGCCATGTTGAAGGGCTGCATCCTGGGCTGGGTGGAGTTCGACGACGCCAAGCAGCGCGCCATCGTGACCGCCAACCTGAGCGCGCTGGAGCAGACGTTCGGCGACCTTGCGGCGGGGCGGGCCGCCTGCGAGGAGGCGACGGCGGCGCTGGAGGGGTTGGGGTTCCGGCGAATCGAGTGCTTTACGTCGCTCTGCGAGGGCCGGCTGGCGAGCCGCGAGGGCCGGCTGGAGGAGGCCGAGACGCCATTCCTGGAGGCGCTCACCCGGGCCCGCGAGACCCGCTCGCACAACATCGAGGGTGGGGCCCTGCGCGCCCTCCTGCGGCTGGCCGTGGACCGGGGGCGGGCGGACGAGGCCCGGGCGTGGGCTGCGGCGTTTTCGGAGCCGGTCCTGGCCAGCCAGGGGCCGTGCGTCGCGGCGGAGATGTCGTCGCACCTGGGGCTGCTGGCCGCGCTGGAGGGCGACGGGGAGGGGGCGAGGGCGCATCTCGTCACCGCTGAGAACGCGCTGCGCGAGATGGGGGTGGTGGCGGAGCTGTCGCTGGTGCTGGCGGACCGGGCGGCGGCGGAGCGGCTCCTGGGGGGCGATGCGGGACCGGCGCTGGCGGAGGCCCGCGCGCTGGCGGACCGGATGGGGGTGCCGCCTGGCGCCTGGCTTCGGCGGCGGCTGGACGCGCTGGGCTGACGCACGCCCGCCGGGCGCACGCCGGGCGGGCGTCCTCCCCCCAGTCGCCGACGCAGGAGAGGGGGGCCGCCGCTCGATGCCCGGGAACAGGGCGTCTACGACTGGGGGCGGCGTCCGCCTGAGGGCTGGCACGGCGGGTGCATTGTGATGGGGCAGCCCGCTGATGGGCTTCCCGACCCCAGGACGACACCATGCGCACCCCCTGACGATCGCCTCCCTGCTGCTCACGACGGTACTCATCGGCTGCGGAGAAGAGGAGCAGATTTCCACCGGCCAGGTCGCGGGCTTCGACATCGAGGCCAAGAGCGCGGAGTGCCTCGAAGACAGCGGGCTCATGGGCGGCGATGACACCGACGGCGACGGCCTGGAGGACGCCATCGAGGACTGCATCGGCACCGACCCCGCGCTGGTCGACACCGACGGGGACGGCCTCGGGGACGGCGACGAGACGGAGGTGCACACCGACCCGCTGGACGTCGACACCGATGACGACGGGCTCACCGACGGCGACGAAGTCCTCACCTACAACAGCGACCCCCTGGACACCGACTCGGACGGCGGCGGCCGGACTGACGGCGAGGAGCTCCACACCGACAACACCGACCCCCTCTCCGCGGGCGATGACAAGGTCGATACGGACGGCGACGGCCTCACCGACCACTACGAGGACGACGTCTCGGGCACCGACAAGAACGTCGCGGATGTCGTGCTGCTGGGCCAGAGCACCGACGGCTGCGCGGTCTACATCGCCGGCGTCGACTTCGTGGCGGTGGGCTGCAACGTCAACGTGCGCACCGGGGCGTACGCCTCGGTCTCGGGCGGGTATTGGAACACCGCCTCAGGCAGTACGTCGTCGGTCCTGGGTGGTCAGCGCGACGAAGCATCCGGCACCTACGAGTCGCTGTTGGGGGATGCCAGCCGCAGGTAGGCTCTCGCAGCCTCTCGCCACGGTACCGGCGCGCTGTCGCCGGGCTCGGTGGGAGGCCGCGCCGTGTCCGCCGGCGCGGGCCTGGCGTTCAGGAACCGAACAGGCGCGAGAAGAAGCCCTCCGTCACCGCGGGCGGCTTCGCGGCAAGCGCCGCCAGCTCGCGGGCCGTCACCGAGCGGCTGCAGTGGCGCGGCCCCGAGGCGTCGGCGGTCAGGAAGGGCCGCTCGATGGTCGCGCTCTCCGCCAGCGCCAGGGGCTCGCCCATGGGGCCGGGCTGTTCGCGGCTCACCCGCTCCAGCAGCACCAGCCAGTCCTCGCCACGTGAGCCCTTCACCGCCTCCAGGCAGCGCTCCACCGCGCCGTCCCACGAAGGCGGCTCCGCGGGGGCGGTCGCGGCGCCATCTCGGAGGAGGGTGACCCGGCAGGACGCACACTGGATGTGTTCACGGCTGGCGGTCTGCGCGGGGAGCGGCGCGCCACATTGCAGGCAGGAGAGGGCGGTGTACGACATGGTGAACTCCTCCGGAAGACCAGGGCCTTCACGCCGACCGACACCGGCATCCCCCGCGCCGCAGCCAGCGCCTCGGTGCTGCGCGCCTCGGCGTGGCGCAGGCGCTCGTAGGGCACCCCCGCCTCGTCCAGCGGGGCGCAGACACGGAGCAGCAGCGGAGCGTCGGACATGAGCGCCTCTACCCCGTCCAGGCGGCCGGATCCTGCTGATAGAAGCCGGAGAGCTGGGTATAGAGCTCGGGGTTGTAGGCCCGGAGCGCCGCGGGCCGCTCGAAGAAGACCTCGGTGACCACGGCGAAGAACTCCGCGGGGTTGGTCGCGCCGTAGGCCCGCAGGAAGCTCGCGTGGTGGGTCGCCAGCTCGCCCTTGAGGTGCTCGAACTCCGCGCCCAGCACCCGGGCCCAGGGCGCGTAGGCAGCCCGGCGGGGCAGGGGAGGGGCCCCATCAGTGCGACCGGACTGCGCGTCGAGCTGGTGGGCGAACTCGTGGAGCACCACGTTGAGCCCGTCGCTGGGATCCCGGGCTCCTTGGGACACGGCGTCCCAGGCCAGCACCAGGGTGCCGTGGCGCCAGCTCTCACCCAGGCGCTGCTCCTGGCTCTCGAGCACCACGCCGCCGCCGATGTCGCGGCGCACGTCGGTCCGGAACGGCCGCGGGTAGATGACGATGCTGGTGAGCAGCGGGTAGTAGTCGGTGTCGCGGTGGAGCAGCAGGAGGGCGGCCTGCCCGGCGATGGACAGCCGCATCGCCTCGGTCACCTCCAGCCCGCCCCCTCGAAGCGCTCCTCGGCCAGCAGGATCTGGACGTGCCCCTCCAGCTCGGCCCGGTCGGCCTGGGAGAGCTGCGTGTAGGCGGGCATCAGCCGTCCTGTCGGGGGCTCATAGGGAGCCAGGCGCCGGCGATGAGGGCCTGGAGTCGCTCCGGGGTGGTCGCCGTGGTCTTGCACATGAAGCCGCTCTTGTGGGCGAAGTGCACATCCGGCTCACCCTCCACGCGGGAGAAGTCGAGGTTGGGGTGGTCCTCGTAGCGGCCGATTCCGTAGCCGTCGCCGCGCCGGTCGGGGTAGACGATGGCCGCGACGGTGGCCCCGAGGCCCTCGGCGACGATGTAGCTGTTGACCGCGCCGCTGGGCTCATCACCGAGGGGATCGGTGCGCGGCAGGAAGACGGCCTCGATGACGTCGCCCGAGGCGTCGCCAGCCGGCACGGACCAGCGCTCGACGTGCTGCCGCACGAAGGCGATGCGCTCGCGCACGACGCGGAGGTGCTCCAGCAGATCCTCGCCGACGTAGCGCATGACCTCGTAGAGCGGATCGCCCGCCGCCAGCTCCGTCTTCTGCGCGAAGCGGCGCAGCAGCGTGATGTCGATGGGCGAGTTGAGCTGGGAGATGGCCCGCCGGGGCACCCCGAGCCACTTCGCCGTCTGCTGGGGCCCCCGGGAGTCGAACCACTCGGCGGTCTCGAGCCAGTCACAGAACTGCAGCGCGTCCTTGTAGAGGCCCTGATCCTCCAGCACGAGGCTCAGGGAGCAGGTCGGGGGATGCTCGCGCGGGAAGTGGTGGTGGTCGAAGTTCGAGCGGGCGGGGTCGTGACTGCCGCCCACATCGATGATGGCGACGCCGGGATCGTCCAGCTCCGCCTGGGTCGGCTCGCGGCGGACGATGGGCGCGCCGTACTTCGCGGCGAGGAGACAGACGGCCAGGAGGTCGTCCTTGTGGGCGCTTCCGGGATGCGTGAGGATGGTAGTGATCATGGCACGGCCAATAGCACGTCAGCGCTCACATCGAGATCACCACCTTCGACGGCGGGTGACCGTCCACGAGGTAGCGCATGGCGTCGGCGATCTCGGCGAGGGGGAACGTGCGATCGATGGCCGGGGTGACCGCGCCCGCCTCGATGAGCGCCGTGAGGGCCTCCAGATCCGCCCGGTTCGCCTCGGCGGTGAACGAGGCGACCCGCGGACGGACCAGCGGGGCCTGCAGCATCGCCGCCATCAGCGGGGCCACCGGGCCGAGCCAGCGCCCCTCCGGCCCCCCGACCGGCAGGTAGACGCCGCCGGGCTTGAGCACCCGGCAGCTCTCGCGCAGCGTGTGGTTCAGGATCACATCGAACAGCACATCGAACTGGCGGCCGCAGGCCGTGTAGTCCTCGGTCTCGTAGGCGATGACGTGCTCCGCGCCGAGCTCGCGGACGAGCTGAAGGTTCCGCTGGCTGCACACCGCCGTGACGTCGGCGCCGAGCGCCCGGGCGATCTGGACCGCGAAGGTGCCGACCGCGCCGGTCGCGCCGTTGATCAGCACCGACTGGCCGGGGGTGACCCGGCCGAAGTCCCGGAGGCCCTGCAGCGCGGTGGTCCCCGACAGCGGCACGGCGGCCGCCTGCTCGCAGGTCAGGTTGGAGGGCATGGGGGCGACCTGGGAGGCCGACACGCAGCCGTACTCAGCCCACATCTCGCCGAAGCTGGCGTCCCCGTAGACGGCGTCCCCCGGCTTCAGGTCCGTGACCCGGCCGCCGACCGCCGCCACGTCGCCCGCGAAGTCCATGCCGAGCCCCCGCGTTCTGGGCTTGAAGAGCCCCGAGACCAGCCGGATGGGCGCCGGGATGCCCTCCAGTCGGTAGCGGTCGGCCCGGTTCAGCGACGACGCGCGGACCCGGACCAGCACCTCGTCGGGCCCCGGCGTCGGCCGGGCGATGGTCTCGAAGCGCAGCACGTCGGGGGAGCCGTAGGTGTCTCGAACCACGGCCTGCATGGTGGGGGCGGAAGGGGCTGTCGTCACGGTGTCCTCCGAGGGCGTCGTCCACACGGTACGGAGTCTGGGCCGGCCAGAGAAGCGCAGTCGATGCACGCTCGGTGTGCGAAATTGCACGCGCGCTCACCTGAAGTTGCAATGGACCGGTCGGCGTGACGTACTGGCGGCGGAGGTCGGCGCTATGGAACCCGGTCAGCTGCTCGGCGGGCGATTTCTCATCATCGGAGAGCTGGGGCGGGGCGCCATGGCGACCGTCTACCTGGTGGACGACACCATCCGGGGCTCACGGATCGCCCTGAAGATCCTCCACGAGCACCTCGCCGACGATGAGGACGCCCGGCGGCGCCTCACCCGGGAGGTCCGGGCGGCGGGGCGGATTCAGCACCCGAGCGCCCTGGTGGCCCACGACATCCACGACCTGGGCGGCCGCCTCGCCCTCTCCATGCCGGTGCACCGGGGCATGACGCTGGCCGACCTCATCGACGCCGACGGCCCCATGCCGGCCGCCGGCCTGGACCGGCTCGCCCGGGAGCTCTCCGGGGCCCTCGCCGCGGCGCACAACGTCGGCGTCATCCACCGGGACGTGGGGCCGAACAACGTGCTCATCGAGCGGGGCGGCGCCGCCGTGCTCGCGGACTTCGGGCTGGCGCGCCTGGAGGGCAACACCACCCGGACCGCGGCCGCCGGCCCCGGCACCTGGGGCTACGCCGCGCCCGAGGTGTACAGCGGCTCCCACGGCGATCCGCGCTCGGATGTGTACAGCCTCGGCGCCTCCCTCTACTTCGCGGCGACCGGGAAGGCCCCGTTCGCGGCCTCCAACCCCGGGGCGATCCTGAAGCGGCAGCTCGACGGCGACTTCGAGCCCCTGGCGCGGGTCCGCCCGGATCTGCCCGCCTCACTGGTGGCCTCCATCGAGGGCATGCTGGCGGTGGAGCCCGAGCAGCGCACGCAGGGCGCGCGGGAGGTGCAGGACGCGCTCCTGGTCGGCGAGGCCCCCGCGGTGCCGGTCGCCCAGGCGCTGGAGCCCATCGGGGACGCGCTGGAGACGGGCATGTACACGGTGATCGTCCAGAAGACGCGCCGGGAGGCCCGGTCGCAGCGGGCCCGGCGGCGGCCCGGCGCGCTGGCGCGGCTGCGGAGCCCGCTGGGCCTGGAGGAGGCGAGCGACGCGGAGAAGGCGCTGGGGCGCGCGGTGCTCGGGCAGGCGCCGGAGGTGCTGCCGGCGGCCATGCGGCGGGCCGAGTACAAGCTGGTGGAGGGCGTGTCGGAGGCCGCGGCCAGCCGCATCGCCAACGAGGCCGTCCGGCTCGACTTCGTGCCCCGGATCGTCAACGACCCCCGGGTGCGCTTCTCCAAGGCCCGCGGCCAGGAGAAGTTCGTCGCGGCCATGGTCTTCTTCATCATCGCCGTGATGTCCTTCGTGGACGCCCACGAGGCCGGCGGGTTCCGCATGATCGTGCTGTCGCTGATGGCGGCCTTCAGCGGCGTGTCGGTGTTCGCCTGGGGCCAGAACCAGATCCGGCTGCGGCTGGCCTTCGAGCGCCCCGCCCCACAGCTGGGGGCGGTCGAGGAGGGCCCCTCCGCGGATCCGCTGATGAGCATGTTCCGACGCACCGACGGCAAGCTGCGCTCGCTGGAGGCCGCGCTGGCGGCTCAGGACGACATCCCCGATCTGCTGCACTCCCAGCTCACGGCGACGCTGGAGGCCCTCCGCGGGCACGCCTCCGGGCTGGTGGAGCCCGTGAAGCGCCTCGGCGTCGATCGCCTGCCGGACGAGGACGCGGCCGACGCGGTCCAGCGCATCCACAAGCGCCTCCAGCGCATGGAGACGATGACCCGGGCGGGTGAGCCTGTGAATGCGCTGGAGCGCGAGGGGCTCCAGCAGGGCCTGGAGGCCCACCTGGAGAGCCTGCGGACGCGGGAAGAGGCCGAGGCGATGCATACGCGGATCGCGGCGCGGCTGCTGGAGATCGGCGCCGCGGCGACCCGGGCGACCCGGGTGCTGCGCCGAGACGGTGACGCCGGCGGCTCGCTGCGCACGCTGCTGGAGCAGCTGGCGACCGAGTCCGAGGCCGCCGCGGAGGTGGCGACCGAGCTCGAGGAGCTCGGCGACGCCGCCCGCGCCCGGCGCGCCCGGCTGGTTCGCGGCGCACAGTGAGGGCCCAGGTACCCCGAGGAGATCCCCATGGATGAAGCCCCCCGAGACCTCACCATCCGCTGCGCCTGCGGCGACCTGAGCCTCACCGCCGCGGCCGTGCACCCGGCGGTCGCCAACCGCGTCGCCTGCTACTGCGACGGCTGCCAGGCCTTCGCTCGCCGGATGGGGCACCCCGAGATCCTCGACGCCGACGGCGGCACCGAGCGCTTCCAGATCAGCCCCGCGAGCCTCTCAATCACGCGCGGGCGCGAGCACCTCGCTTGCATGCAGCAGACCGCTCGCGGCGCCTTCCGCTGGTACGCGCGCTGCTGCGGCACGCCGCTGGCGCTGACGCTCGCCGGACCGGGGGTGCCCTTCGTCGGCGTCGACGCCCATCGGGTCGTCCAGGTCGCGCTGGAGGGCGGCCTGACCGGCGCGCTGGGGCCGGTGCGGGCGCGGGTCAACGGTCACTTTCGCGGCGCCGAGGCCCGCTCGCGGCGCGCCGACCTCCGCTCGCTGCTGGCGATGCTCTGGCACCTCGTCCCGCTCACCTTTCGCTGGTGGCGACAGGGCGATCACAAGCGCTCCCCGTTCTTCGACGCCTCGACGGGGCAGCCCGTCGTGACCCCCGAGCGCGCCTACGCGCTGAACCAGCCGCTGCTTCGGACCGCGGGCTGTCGGTAGGCATCACATACAGACACAGACACACACCGCGCGGCGGTCTACCGCTGTCCGTACAGCAGCCGGGGGTCGTAGACCCAGCTCGTCTGGTAGTTGGTGTCGGTCCCCCGGGTCACCAGATCCCCGCAGCTATCCACGTAGGCGTCCGGCGGCGGGGTCAGCCAGAGGTGCGGGCCGGCCAGCGTCGAGGCGTCCCGGCGGGTGACCGCGTCGTCGACCTCCGAGCCGTCCAGTGAGAGCCAGGTCGAGAGGCGGATGTTGGACTGCTGCAGGAACGCCACCATCTGACCCGAGCGGTACACCAGCTCCTGATCCGGCTCGCTGAGCTGCAGGCGGGTCGGCACCCTGGACACCTGCTCATAGAGGCTGGCCATCTCCGCGCGGCAGACCTCCGGGTTCTCGAACTGCTCCCAGACATGCGGGTCCACCAGCAGCTCCATGCCGAGGTTGATGGCCACGATGGGGAGCGCCCCGGTGGTCACGTTGACCAGCCGCCGGGAGTTGGGATCCGCCGGGTCCGTCGGCGCGCCGAGGTAGGCGTCGAGGCGCTCGGTGTCCAGATCCTTGCGCAGCACGTCGAAGGCGCGCTCCAGGGAGCGGTTGGCGCTGGGGGCCTCGGGTCCGGGCTGCCAGAGCTGAGCGAAGTCGGGGTGGGAGTACACGACGAACAGCGTGCTCCAGTCGGGCAGCGCCAGCTCGCTCAGGCCGTCGCAGCCAGGCTTGTCGCCGTCGCCGGCGCAGCGCTGGCGCTGGTTGGTGTCCTCCCAGGTCATGCGCACGGCGGTCAGCAGGCCGAAGCGATCCGAGTAGGCGCCGTCGGCCAGCTCCAGGTGCTCCTGGTGGGGCTTGAGCTGCTCCTCGATGACCGAGAAGGAGCGGGAGCTGCCGGGGCGGCGCCCCGCGTCCTGGATGATGCCCGAGCAGCGGGTGCCCATCACGCCGAGCGTCGCCACCGGCGGGACCGTGCTGGAGGCCGCCATGCCCACCGAGATGGGGATGGCCTCCACGAACTCACGCAGCGACTGCTGGGAGGCGTCCCGGTAGTAGTAGCGCTTGTCGTGGTTGTACCAGCAGACCTGGGACTCCAGCAGCACCCCCGGGGTGAAGGGGAAGCCGTTGGAGATGTTGAACTCCGTCGTGTTGGCGGCCCACATGGGGAGGGTGGGGCGGCGGCCGTCGCTCAGATCCGAGAGGGGCACGAAGACATCGCCGAGGGTCAGCACGCCGTCCGAGCCCTGGGCCATCTTATCGGCGAGCTGGGCCTCGAAGCGGTTGACCGGCGGCCCGTCGTTGAGCTTGGGCGCGCTGAAGATCACCGAGTTCTCGTAGTTGGTGCGGTAGGTCTTCATCCACTCATCGGTGTCCTGGAAGACCGCGTCGGTGGCGTCGCGCCGGGCCAGGTAGCCGCCGGTGGCCATGCTGCCGCCGGAGACCGTGGAGAGGTAGTCGACCTCGTCGAGCGCGCTGACCCGCCCGCCCGAGAGCGCTTCGATGCGGATCCGGTCCATGTAGGAGAAGATCCCGAGGAGGAAGTTGCCGGTGCGCAGCCCCCCGCCGGAGGACGAGACGGTCACGGTCAGCTCCGGGTGCTGGCCCTCCCTGAGCTGCGGCGAGGCGTAGTGATCGAACTCCAGCACGCTGGTGCGGGCGTCGGCGGCGATGCCCGCGTCCTTCCGCAGCAGGGCCTCCAGCCCCGCGTGGCTGGTGAGCTGATCCGTCAGGGGGATGTAGACGTCGCCGGCCCGGTGCAGGCGCTCCAGGCCCTCCAGGCTGGAGAGGGCGGGGTTGCCGTAGATGAGCAGGTAGCCGCCCACCAGCACCAGCGAGGACATGCCGCGCAGATCCTGGAGCGCGGGGTTGAGCACCAGCCGCAGATCGCCGCCGACGTAGGTGAGGGCGTTCAAGCCGACGATGTGCTTGAGCACCGGGTTGGTGTGAATGTCCACGTCCCCGCTGACCCGGCTGAGGCCGTCGAGGCCCTTGAGATCGGCGAGGAAGTCGTTGTGGCCGATGAAGAGGAAGTCACCCACCGCGCCCAGCTGCTCGAGCCCCGCGAGGTTGCTCAGGCTGTCCAGCTCAGCCAGGAAGACGAAGCCCTCCACGGACGAGACCTGGGACAGGCCGCGCAGATCCTGGAGCGCCGGGAGCCCCGCCACGAGCAGATCTCCGGAGACGTCGCGGATGGACTGCAGGCCGTCCAGGCTCGTCAGGGCGTCGCTGTGGGCCACGAAGATGTTGCCCTCGAACTCCGAGACCTGCCTCAGCCCGGTCACCGAGGCGAGCGCCGTGTTCTCGTCCAGGAAGAGCCCCGGGGCCCCGAGGGATCGGAGCCGCTCCAGGCCGTCCATGTCTGTCAGCATGGGGTTGCGGACCATCCACAGCCCGCCGCCGGCGCGCTCCAGGTAGGTGAGGCCCTCCAGGCTGGTCAGCGCGGGGTTGTCCCGGATGTCCAGCGTGCCGTCCACCTCCAGCAGGCTGCTGAGCCCCTCCAGGTTCTCCAGCCCCTCGCAGCCGTGGATGCGGAGATCGCCCTGGACGCGGACCACCGCCTCCATGCCCGCGAGCTCGGTGAGATCGGGGCCGGTGATGATCAGGTCGCCGATGATCTCGACGGGCACCGGCCCCGCCAGGACCGCCAGATCATCCGGGCTGTCGATGATGATCGGGCCGGGGATCCCGCGCGTCCAGGGGGTGGGTGGGGCCTCCTGGGCCAGCGCGAGGGGGGAGAGGAGCGGCGAGGAGAGCAACGAGAACAGCAATGGGGACAGCACGGGTACCTGCTTCAGTCTGGGCGATGGCCCCGAGGATATCGCAGGTCCGCCGCCTACCTCGCGAAGTAGCTCTGCACCGAGGGGTGCGCGTCGACCGCAGCGTGCAGCGCCAGCAGCTTGGGCCAGGCGTCGAAGGTGGCGGCGGGGATGTGGTCGTAGGAGTCGCTCAGGTAGGCGCGGAGGATGACATAGAGCTTGATGTCGGCCACGCTCAGGCGATCGCCTTCGAGGAAGGGGCCGGCGATGCGCGCCGAGATCGTGTCCCCCCAGCGGGTGAGCCACCCGGCGGCGAAGGCCTCGCGGGCTTCCTTCTTTTCGTCGTCGCTCATGCCGCGACGGCCCGGCACCTTGGCGCGCAGATCCTCGACGGAGTGCATGAGGTCGTCGTGCTCGGCGGCGATCCAGGGGTCGGCGGGGTGCAGGTCGTGGGCGCGGCCGATGTAGCCGAGGATGGCGGTGGACTGCGCGAGGCGGCGGTCGTCGACGGTCAGGAGGGGCAGCGCGCCGTAGGGGAGGGTCGGCTTCAGGGCCAGCCACTGCTCGCGGGTGACGCGGATGTCCTCGAAGTCCAGACCGGCGGCGGTCAGCGCGAGGCGGCACTCGAGGCCGCGGGATCCGTCGAAGTCGAAGTAAGTCAGGGTGATGGACATTCGGTCTCCAGCGAGGGGGAGGGACTGTATCTTGGGCTGTTCGCGCGTGGGTGAAAGGGCGCTGAGATGAAGAGAGTCCGGGCACCTTGCGTACTTCCCCCGACCTGGCGCCACGCCGGTCATCGGAGGTTCTGAATGTCCCAGATGACACAAGACGCCGTGACGGTGATCATGACCCACGAAGAGCTGATGCGGCGTGAGGGACAGCGCGTCGCCCGCGCCGCGGCTGCCTCGACCCCCCAGGCTCGCCGCAGCGCCGCGCTGGCCGCGAGGGCTGGCCGGGTGCCCCGCTCAGCGCGGCCGCTCCCCGCAGCTCGGGATGTTGTGATGTCGCCGGTCAGCGCGAGCCCACGCCGCACCGGCCTGAACCTCGCCCTCGCGGTCATCGGCTTCTCCGGAGCGATGGCGCTGGTGCTGGGGGTTCTGGTCAGCGCATAGAAGAGGGTGTTGGGGAAGTGCTCCCGTTGATCCCATCTCGCCAGCGCATCGTTCAGCACCCCGCCGAACGGCTGTGCGCAGAGTCCGTTGGTTGGGCTGACCTGCCGCGTATTCGTACCTTTGCGGATCATGACGCGGTCTCTAAGTCCCCACCTTTCTCCTCTCCTTCTTCTCTCCTTCTTTTTTCAGAGTGGCTGCTTCACAGCGACTCCAGCGGCTTGCAAGCGCCATAGGGCGCGCCAACTCGCGAAGGCGTACCAGGCTCATGACACGGTCCCTCTAAGCCTCCACCTTCCGTCAGCACGCGCCGCATGGCGCGCGCCAACTGCGAAGAGGATTCTTTGAGGAACGCGCCGTCCCAGCGGCTCATGCAAGAGGGTGTTGCGACGTCAGATGCCTCGCCGCAAGGCGACATCAGGAGGCAAGACCTTGCGAACACGTGGACGGTTTTCGACGGAGCCCAGCTGTTGCTGTTCCGGACGAATCCAGTAAAACCG
>Ga0316204_10004095_pt1 | contig 27137 bp, 20 predicted proteins | sample 6monrhotite_MG_2_FD_205661 | JGI IMG/M metagenome (GOLD analysis project Ga0316204, IMG submission 205661) | Microbial mat bacterial communities from mineral coupon in-situ incubated in ocean water Damariscotta River, Maine, United States -... | ecosystem: Environmental > Aquatic > Marine >...
CCGCGAGCTGATCCCGCTGGCGATCGACGCGACGTGCGGCTCGACGACGCCCGCCGCCCCGCCCGAGGCGCCGCGGGGCGCCGCAGCGGAGCTGAGCTTTGGCTTCGCGCGCGCTGCTGGCCAGCCCGCGGTGGTAGCGGTCCGCTTGGAGCCCGAGGCCGAGGGCGCCGGCTCGGGCGCCGCGGCGCCGCGCGCGCTGCTGGCCTGGGAGATCGCCCGCCGGCTCGCGGATCGCCGCGGCGATCCGCCGCCGCTGGCCCTCTCGATGAGCGGGCGGCTCCGAGGGGTGCTCGATCCCCAGCCCTGGATGAGCCTCCCGACGGCCTCGCTCGCCGGCTGGGAGAGCGAGAACCCGGCCGATATCTGCGCCTCTGATCGCGTCGTGATCGCGACCTGGTCGAGCTGGGGCGACGGCTCGATGCTCCGCGATCCAGCGCTCCGCGACCCCTCGCGTCGCGTCGAGCGCGCCGCCCGACGCCTCGCCCCGGTCCATCGCGCCGGCCCGACCGGGCCGGCGCTCGTCCCGGGTCCCCGCCTCCAGGCTGCGCTGGTCGGCGATCTGCTCGGAGAGAGCGCCCCGATCCCGATCGCCCACGCCCTCTCCGCGGCGCTGCTCGCCGAGCCGGCGCGGACGGATCTGGCCACGCCTGCTCCCTGGCACCGGCGCGCCCCGATCGGCGGCGCGCTCGGCGTCGCGGTGGTCGCGTCGCTCCTGGGGGCCTGGTCCGCCGCCGTCGAGAGCCTCCGCCGCCGCGCGGGCCGCCGCCGCGGCGCGGGCCCCGCTGTGGGGCTGGTCGGCGCAGGGCTCGGGGTCGGGGCGTCGGTCCTGGCGGCCCGCTGGGGGATACTGCTGCCGCTCACCGCGATGATGCTCGTCCTGGCTGAGGTGCTCTGGAGTTGGAGGAGTCGATGAACCGATGGATCGCGCTGATCGCGCTCACGGGGGCGCTCTGGAGCGTCGGGGCCCACGCCGGTCGCCGGACGGCGGAGCCCGTCGACGCCCCGAAGTCAGAGGCCGCGGAGACCGCCCCAACGGCGGTCTCCCTCGCCCCCGCCGTTGAGACCCTCCGCGACCTCCAAGCCAGCGCCGAGCGTGCCGGCGGCGCGCTGGCTGCCGGGCTCGAGGAGCAGCTCCGGCTCCTGACCGGGGATGTGCCCACTGAGGGAACCCGCGGCGATCGCGGGGCGCGCGACCCGTTCCACCTGCCGTACCCCGAGAGCGTGAGCTACGGCCCCCCACCGGAGCTGTCTTGGTATCCGCTCGGGGAGGTGGTGGTCGCGGGGTGGCTGGAGGAGCGCGGTGACTCACCGCGAGTCGAGCTGGGGGCGCTCCCAGCGGTCCCCGATCCGGATGGTTTGTACCGCCTCGCCGGCCCGCCGCTCGCCGAGGGCTACTGGACCCTCTACCTGGAGACGGCCTCGGGGCGGCGGCTGTTCGTCCGCTTCGAGGTCGCCTCGCCCGACGCCCGGTCGCTGGCGAGCTGCCAGGTTCCAAAGAAGCGCCGGCCTCTCTGCGAGGCCCTCGTCGCCGCCGCGGTGGGGGACTTCTGGACGGCTGAGGCGGCTCTGGATCCGACCAGGGCCGATCATGAGGCGCTCCGCTTCGCGCTCCGGGCAGCCTACGGGCGCCTGCCGCCCGAGCCGTCGCCGTGAGTCGGGGCGCGCTCCTGGCCCTGGCGCTCGGGCTCGCCCCTCAGGCCCTCGCAGGGGAGTGGTTCGATGAGGTCCAGCTGGAGCTGGAGCGGGGCCGGACGCACGCGACGCTCCGCGGAACCCCCAGCGAGGAGGCCCGCGCCCGGTTCGAGGACGCGATCACCGCGACCACCGAGGGGGCCTCCAGCGCGGATCTGGAGGCCCTCCACGAGGTGGCGCTCACCTGGAAGAGGGGGTTCCGCGCGGTCGGGGATCACTGCGGCGAGGCGATCGCCGGGGTCGAGGCCGCGGCGCTGGCGCTCGCGATCGGTCGAGGCGACGCGGTGTCGCTCGCGGGGCTGTCACAGTCGTCGACCAAGAGGCTCGCTGACTGTGATCATGCCGCCCTCCGGTGGGGACGGGCGCGGACAGTCGCCGGCTACGCCCACCTCCGCGCGGGCCGATATGTCTCCGCGAGCGAGTCGTTCCGTGCCGCCGTCGAGGACTTCGAGTCCGAGTCAGAAGACGCGGAGGTCTGGTTCATCACCTACTTCGATTACGAGCCCCCACACCCCGATACGATCCCCGGGGATCTGGTCCGCGATCAATCCGTCGAGATCCGGCGGATGCCCATCGGCTACGGCGGGCTCTACCGCTCGACGGGCGAGGCCTCGCTGGCGACCGGGGAGATGGGCGGGCTGTGGATGATGTTCAACTACTCTGATCTACCAGACAAGATCGAGGGGGAGTCGGCCCGGACTCAGAGCTACTTCAACATCGATCGCCGGCGGCCCAACGTGTCGCTGTGGCCGGCGCCCTACGCCGCCCAGTACGTCCGCCGGGATCGCGGAACCTGGGGGCTGGGCTCCGAGCGGTTCCGCCGTTGGTCCCTCCGCCGCGCTGAGGCGCTCGCGGGGTTCGGGGAGGTGGAGCTGGTGCTCAGCGAGCGCGGGGAGGGGAGCGATCCAGGGCACTCCGAGGACGAAGTCGCGCTGCTCAGCCAAGCCGCGGCGCTCGCCAGAGAGCACGAGGCGTCGGCGACGGCGGCGGCGCTCGATGGGGCGCGGCTGTCGATCGAAGGCGCGTACGCCGAGGCGGCGGAGATGCTCACGCGCGCCGCTGAGGGCGGGCGGGGGCTGGACGCGGCGCGGTCCTGGCTCCGCGCGGGCCGCGCGTGGGTGATCGTGGGCGATCTCGACGCCGCGGAGGTGGCGCTCCAGCGGGTGCTGAGTGAGGGCGGAATCTACGAACTCACCGAGGCGCTCACGCTGGCGGACGGGCTGGCGCAGCGCGGTCGCGTCGGAGCGCTCTCGGAGGCACTCAGCACAGTGGAGGAGGCGATCGAAGAGGCCGAACCGACCGTCGTCGCTCCAGTTCACCTGGAGATCGCGACGCTCCACCTCCGGCGCGGCGACAGCGCGCGGGCGCTCGCGGCGCTGGGGCGGATCGAAGCGCCCGGCGCCGCCGTCGCGCGCCGCGCCGCGACCCTCCGGGCTCAGGTTCTGCTCCGTCAGGGGGATCCAGCGCTCGCCGCGGCGGCGCTGGAGGAGGCGATCGAGTTCCTGGAGGGGGGAGAGGTGGCCCAAGATCTCCCGATCGGGCACAACGGGCTCGACCCGTGGCTGTCGAAGGTCACGCTGAAGCGTCTCCTCTGGACCGCCTATCGACGCGCCGGGGATGAAGAGAGCGCCCTCCAGGCCCTCGACGACGCGCTCATGCTCGCCTGGTCCACTGGCGACAACCTGGAGATCGCCGCCTGCATGATCGAGATCGGGAACCTCCTGGTCGAGGCTGGCGACCTGGAGCGGGCGGAGCGGGCGTTCGAGATCGCCATCGGCGCGGCAGAGAGCCACCAGGCGACGATGCGCGCTGCCGGCATCGACCTCCTGAGCGGGGTCGCGCGGGCGCTCCAAGGAGACCTCGACGCTGCCAGAGTGTCCCTCTCAGACTCCGCTGCGGCTCTGGAGGGGGTGACGCTCGACGCCGATCTGCAGGTCGTCGCCTCGATGGTCTCGATGTCAGCGGCGCTCGTCGACGGGGACACGACGGAGGCGCTGTCGGCGCTCGGCGGCGCGTTGATGCGGACCTCGATGTCGCCAGCTCGTCCAACCTCTCTCGGGGAGGCGTACCTCCCCGGCGTCTCGGCGCTGGCCGTGGGCGAATATGCCGCGGCAGCGGTCGCGTTCGAGCGCCTGGCCGCGGCGCTCGATGGGAGCGATCAACCTGAAGCGCGCGGCCACACGAAGAGGCTCCGGAGGCTCGCCGAGCGAGCGACCGAGGAGGCTTCGGCGGCGGTCCCACAGGGGACATGGAGTGTCGACGCGAAGTCGGGAGCCCTGCCCGACTTCTGGAGAGAGGTGCCTGCTCCCTCATCCCAGGCGGATTTCCTGAGCGGGTGTGAGACCCCGGCGCATCTGTTGAAGCCAGGAGAACCCTCTCTTGATGAGGGGTGTGTCCACTCCCAGACCATGAGTCGCGTGTGGATCGGTGGAATCCAGGGGGGCACGGGGAAGCCCTTCAGTCCACTGGAGGCCGCGCTGCGCTGCTACTTCGACGAGGACGAAGCGTGCCTCAAGAAGACGCTGCAGCGCTTGGCGATGGAGAGCAACCACAACCCTCCGTTCACCCCCGTCTCACCGCTTCTCCGCGGCGGCATGGCGCTCCAGCGCGTGGAGCTGGAGGCGGCGATGCCGCTCCTCACGGAGGGGTTCGCGCTGCTCCCGCGCTGGCGGTCGAATCGATATCGTGTCGACGACTTTCCAAAAACAAAGCTCCCATCCGAGGCGCTCCGCGCCCGCGTCGATCACTATCTCCGACCGTACCCGGGCTTCGCCCCGAACTCAGCGCAAGCGCTGCTGGCGGTGCTCGCGGGGGATCCCGACTCGGCCAGGGACCACTTCGAGGAGGCCGCCCGGGTGTGGGCGAGCCTGCTGCCGACAGGGCGCGCCCCATCCAAGCTCATCAAGAACGAATGGAGCGCCAACCAGGATCTCCTCAGGGGGCTCATAAAGCTCTCCGATGGCGACATCGATGGCGGCATCGCGCGGCTCGAAGAGATCAAGTACGAGGCGTTCATTCGGGATCCGGCGCTCGCCGCGGAGGCCGCGGTCGGTCTCGCGACCGTCCGAGCGATGCTCGGGCGTCGCTCGGAGTTCGGCGCGGTCATCGACGCCGCCGACGCCCTCGGCGGCGGCGCCAGGGCAGCCTCGATCCAGCTCGACGCCCGGCTGAGCTGGATCGAGGCCGCCCCGCCTGATGCCCTCACGCCCCCCGCGGTCGCGGCGCTGCTGCTCCCGCTGCCGGAGCTATTGAATGCCTCGCTGCTCGGCGTCGGCGTCGGCGCCGACGAGATCGCGGCGGTCGCCGAGCGCCGCGCCGCGATCCTCGATGCGGCCCTCGTCCTGCACCAGGCCGACCGAGACGACGCGGCGTTTCAGACCCTCCTCGCCGCTCGCGCCCGTGGCTTCCGCCTCGGTCTGACCCTGCGCGACGCCGAGGGGCCCGCCGTTGAGGCCGCCCGCGCCGATCTCCTGACCCTCGACGCGCCCCTCGACGACGCCCGGGAGGCGCTGCTGTCCCGCCCCGGTGACCTGGACGCCGCCCCGTTCCAGGCTGAGCAGGACGCGCTGCTCCGGCTCGCCTCAGCCCAGCGCGCCGGCCTCGCTCCAGGAGCGGGGCTGTTGGAGACCCCGAGCCTGACCGATGTCCAGGACGCGCTCCTCAGAATGGGCGACGACCCCATCCTGCTCGCCTACCATCTCGACAACGAGCGCGTCGTGGTCCAGCGGATCACCGCCGACAGCTACGCCCTGTCCATCCTCAGCGCCAGCGCCGCCGAGGTCGAGCGCTCGGCTCAGAAGATCCGAGAGGACATGACCGCGGGCGCCAGCCTCCCTCCATCGGCCCACCAGCGCGCGCTCCAGCGCCTCCGCTGGGACGAGCTCTGGCGGCTCTACGCGGCGCTGATCGCCCCGCTCGACCCAGCACCGGGCCGTCCGCTCCTGATCGCCCCCGAGGGCGACCTCTATGGACTCCCCTGGGCGGCGCTGCTGACGGCGCCGCCTGCGTCACCATCGCTGACCAACGCACAGGCCGCTGTCGCCCCGTACCTCGGCGCCGCGCGGGTGATCGCGGTCCTTCCGACCCCGGCCTGGCCCGCGCTGGCCCCCCCCCGGGCCGCGTCGATCGAGCGCGCGCTGCTGATCGGGGTCGTGGCCCTCGACGAGGAGGCGCCGCTCCCCGGGGTCCAAGCCGAGCTGGACGCGGCCCTCCGGGGCCTCGACGGCACCTCGGTCACGCTGGCCTGCCAGCGCAGCGGCGAGAGGCCGCGGCTCCCCTGCGACGCGCGCCCGACCTTGGACCTCTGGTCCCGTGAGTCTCCCCACGCAGACTGGATACACGTCGCGTCCCACGGCGGGGGCACCTCGGATCCGGCGCTCCAAGCGCGCGGCGCGGGCGCGCTGTCCTGGCTGAGCCTGGAGCGCGACGACGCGCGCGGGGAGCGGGCGCGGCTCTGGGAGCACCGGATCGCCCACGGGTCGCTCCAAGCCGAACTGATAGTACTCTCGGCCTGCACAACCGCCACGGCTCAGGTCGACGATATGGAGGGCGCCCTCGGCGTGGCCCGGGCGGCCCTCGGAGCCGGGGCGCGGAGCGCGATCGCCAGCCAATGGGGGGTCGACGATGACGCGACGGCGGCGCTGATGACGGCGCTCTACGGCGCCCCCCAGAGCGGCGCGTGGTGGAAGGCCGAGGCCCTCCGAGGCGCACAGGCAGCGGTCCGCGCGCGCGACGGCGGGGCGTACGCCCACCCCTACTACTGGGCCGGCTTCTCGCTGATCGGCTCTCCGGGTTGAGCTCGAGCGGTCGCGCCGCTCGGTGCTGAACGTCGCACGGGACAATTCTCTTCCTGGAACGGCCTGCTCAAGAAGCGAGCGCCCCCAAACAGACCCACGCCATCGACGAGCTCCTCACAGCGGCACCGGTCGCTCGGCGGAGGGCGTGGGGGATCGCGCACACATTCTGGATGTGTACCGGCACACGCCATCATGAGCGGTCCCTCGCCGTTCCAATCGAGGTCCGCTGTGAGCTGCGCGTTGATGGCGTCCACGACCGCGCGCGCCTTCACCGGCTTCAACGCATCGGGGTGCGGGTCAGCGAAGCGCTCGTGGTCGAGAGCCCCCTCTGCGGGGACGGCCACCTCGCCCGGTGCTGGGCGCTGGCCGGTATGGGAGTGAGCCGCCGCGCGATCGACGACCGGCTACCCCTTGGGATCGCGCGCCGCGCCGTACAGCAGCAGGTCGATGGTCTGTCGGGTCCAGTGGTGCCGATACTCCGGCGCCTTGATGGACTGCCCGTAGAGGACGTGGATGTTGTCGGCGTACATCACCTGGGTGTTCAGCCGCTCATTCAATGCGCCAGCGACCATATCGACGTCCACCCCCTCCCGCAGCAAGCCCGCGTCGGCCGCCGCCTGGAGGAACCCGATGAGGATCTGGTTCTGCTCCACCAGCCCCGCGATCGCCTCCTCGCCGCAGTTTCGGAAGCCCTGCTGGAACTCGGCGTGGAGGATGCTCAGGAGCCCCGGCTCCGCCAGCCGCGAGGGTCTCCTCCGCGAACAGGAGCAGGCGCGTCTCCAGCTCCGCGCGATCCCGGGCCGGGGCACCGAGGAGGCGCCGCAGATGGCGCGCACGGAGATCCCTTCATAGCCGCGCTCGGCGAACAGGCGGGTGGCGGCGGACAGGACGCGCTCGGAGGTCTCGCTCATCCCGTTGTTATAGGCCGGGGCTGGAGGTCGCCTCGCCCAATCAACGTGGGCCCCGAATTAAACGATCATAATTATTTTTGAAACAATCGTTTCAATCAGCCATGAACCGCGCCCGTCCCCCGAAGGCTCCGAGAACCATCAACTACCGAGCCAGCCGCTGCTTGAACTGCGTGTGGCACGACACGCAGTCGGACTGCAGCTCGACGACCTCCTTGAGCGTCGCGTCCAGCGCCTCGGCGTCGGCGGCGGCGGCGAGTCGGACCGCGTCGTCGTGGACCTTGCGATCCGCCTGGGCGAAGGCCGCGAAGTCCTCCCCCAGCGCCGCCTGGATGCGTGTGCGCTCCTCCGGCGACACATGCGGGTGCTCCGCCACCGCCTTCGCGCCCGCGGAGATGGCCACGAAGTCTTCGACCCACAGGCCCGTCTGGACCCTCGTCATCTGCTCACCCAGATCGACCATGATGGTCTTCAAGGCGCCGGGATCAGCCTCCGCTGGCGGATCAGCAGCCACGGCGACGCCGCCGATGAGCGCGGCCACGAGGCTCGCGAGCAGGGGGATCTTCTTCAGGTTCTTCACGCGCTTCCCTTTGGTTTGGTTCTCTGGTTTGGTTCTTTGGTGGTTCAGCGAGGCCCGAAGCCGCCGGCCAACGCGTTGGCGGTCTCGGCGGCCACGATGAGCTGGAGCGCCACGCGCTGCTCGGCGGCCCTGGCCATCGCCAGATCCGACTCCCGGGCGAGCAGCTCGACGTTGGTGGTGCGCCCCTGACTCAGGGCGGTCTCCGCGGCTTGAACGGCGCGCTCCGCGACGCGCACGCGCTCCGCGGCGACCGACAGCTGCAGGTCCGCGCTCGCCAGCGGCGCGCGCGCCTCCGCGAGCGCTACCTCGGTCTGCCGCTGCAGCGCCTCCAGCCCCGAGCGGGCCGCCGCCGCGTCCATCCTCGCGCCGCTGGCCTCGGGCCAGCGCACGCCATCGAGCGTCCAGCTCAGCACGACCGAGGCGTCCCAGGACTCGCGCCACTCGCTCTCCAGCGGGAAGTAGCGGGAGTTGGGGTTGGAGTACTCAGCGCCGAAGCGGAGCGCGACGCTGGGCAGCAGCGCGCCTGTCGTCGCGCTCGCCTTGGCGGCGGCGGCGGTCGCCATGGCCTCCGCCTCCTGGAGCGCCGCCGAGCGGCCCTCGGGGGCGGCGCGTCCAGCGAGGGCGCGGGCGGTCTCCACGACATCCACGTCCGCGAGGCTGGGTGAGACAGACACCCCCAACATCGCCGCGAGCCCCTTCTCCGCCACATCGGCCGCGCTCTGAGCCGCCGCCAGGTTCTGCTCCGCTTCGGCCCGCTTCAGCGCCACCGCGGACAGGCTCAGCTCCGTGGCGCGCCCCTCCGCGAGCAGGCGCTCCAGCGAGGCCTCCCGAGTCCGAGCGGACTCCAGCACCCGGGCCTGGCTCTCGACCATGTCAGCGGCCACCGCGCGGCCGTACCAGGCCTGCACCAGCCCGAGCCACAGCGAGGCCAGCGCACCGTCTTCTCCTGCCTCGGCGGCGGCGGTCGCGGCCCGCGCGGCCTTGCGGGACTGCAGCAGCGCCCCGCCAGCGAAGATGGGCTGCGTGACCGCGAGGTTCATCGCGTACTGCTCCTCGATGGACTCACCGAGCTGGATGGGATCCGGCGTCGAGCCATCGGGCATCACCAGCGGGATCTCGATGAGCGGCGGCTCGACGTAGCTCAGCCGGGTCGCCCGAGCCTGCAGCTCCACCTGGGGAAAGAGCCTGCCCGTGGCGGCGTGAGCGCGGGCGCTCGCGGCGTCCACCTGGAGCTCCGCGGACAGGGCCGCGGGGTGCTCCAGCGTCAGCTCCCAGGCCTCCTCGAGGGTCAGCGCCTGCGCCGAAGCGGAGGTGGGGAGCGCCAGGACACCCAGCAGCAGCGCGGCGCCTGTCGCGACGACACCAGCCGCGCGGGTCCACCCGCTCGGGAGGCGCAGGCCGTCCGCGACGTCGTAGAGCACGGGGATCACGATCAGCGTGAGCAGCGTCGAGGCGAGCAGGCCGCCGATCACCGCCGTGGCCAGGGGCGAGAAGCGCTCCGAGCCCAGCGCCCACTCCATCGCCAGCGGCGTCATGCCGATCACCGTGGAGAGCGTGGTCATCATGATGGGGCGGAAGCGGCTCCGCACGCCCTCGTGGATGGCCTCTCGCCGCTCGACCCCCTCTTCCCGGCGCTGCCGGATGACGTCGATGAGCAGGATGGCGTTGTTCACGACCGTGCCCACCAGGAGCACCAGGCCGACCATGACCGGCATGGAGACCGGCTGCGAGGCCAGCTTGAGCGCCAGGGAGACCCCGACCAGGCTCAGCGGCACGGCCATCATCACGGTCACGGGGTGGATCCAGGAGCGGAACTGAGCCACCAGCAGCAGGTAGACCGCGAGCACGCTGATAGCGAGCGCGCGAAGGATCGACACGCGAGACTCGATCAGATCGTTGTTCTCTCCTGTAATGGAGACGCGGTAGCCCTCGGGCAGGACGAGGTCGGCGAGCGCCGCCTCGGCGTCCGCGACGACGAAGCTCAGCGGCCGACCGCTCACCTGAGCGCTCACGTCCAGCACGGGGTTCAGATCCTCCGAGGTGAACAGGCCCTGCTCGATGACCTCGCGCGTGTCCGCGACCGCTCGGAGCGGGATCACGTCGCCGCCCGGCACGAAGCCGGGCCAGGAGAGCAGCTCGTCGACGTCTGGGTCATCGGTCCTCGCGAAGCGCACCTGGACAGGCTCCGCGGCGCCCTGCTCGCGCACCCAGCTGCCGGCGTCGATGCCCTCGGTCCCCGCGCCGAGCTGCTGGGCGACGGTGAGCGGGGTCTGGCCGAAGGCCGCGGCCTCCCGCGGGTCCACGGACAGGAGCACCCGCCGCATGTCGCGACGCCAGGTCCGGGTCGGCTCAACGACGGACTCCACGCCGCCGAGGAGCGCCTCGACCTCGCCGCCGAGGTGGTCGAGCACCAGGGGATCCGGGCCGCTGATCTGAGCGATCAGCGGGGCGGTGGTCGTGGGCTTGGCGGTGTTGCCGACCTCCTTGAGCACCATGTTGGCGATGCCCGGCACGCCGGCGATGTCCCGACGCACCTCGGACTCGATGGTCCAGATGTCGCGCGCGCGCTCGGTGCGGGGCGAGAGGGTGATGCTCAGGAAGCCCTGGGTCGGCCCCATCACGCCCGAGCCGCCGCTGAACTTCATGCCCGGCTCAAAGCCGGCCTGGGCCTGGACGAGCACGACCTCGGGCTGGAGCGCCACCAGCCGCTCGACCTCCTGGACCACCTGGACGGTCTCGGCCAGCGAGCTGCCGGACGGGGTCTCCAGCGAGATGGTGAAGGCGCCGCCGTCCATGCGCGGCAGCACGTCCATGCCCGCCGCGCGCAGACCGGCGAGGCCGGCGACGAAGGACACCAGCGCGACGATCAACACCAGGCCGCGGCGGCGGAGGCTGTGGCTCAGCACCTGGAGGTAGAGGCTCCGAAGCCACTCGACGCCGACCTGAAACGGTCGGCTGATGCGCGACGCCGCCCCCTCCAGGCGCCCGCCGTCCTTGACCCGCAGGCTCAGGATCGGCACCAGGACCAGCGCGACCAGCACGGACGAGGAGAAGGCGATGAGCAGGGTGGTGGCCAGCGGCCCGAAGACCTTGCCCACGAAGCCCGGCAGCCCCAGCAGCGGGATGAGCACCACCAGCGTGGTGGCGACGCCAGCCAGCACCGGCATGATCACCTGATCGGTGCCCTCGCGGGCCGCCTCCATGGGGGAGCTGCCCGCGTCGCGCAGGCGGATGATGTTCTCCAGCACGACGACCGAGGCGTCCACGACCATGCCGACCGCGAGGATCACGGCGGACAGCGTGACCATGTTGAACTCCATGCCCAGCAGCCACATCACCCCGAAGGTGAGGCCGAAGGACAGCGGCATGGTGAAGGCCGTCACCAGGGCGGCGCGGGCGCGACCGAGGAACAGGAAGAGGATGGCCGAGGCCAGAAACAGGGCCTGCCACACGTTGCTCAGCAAGTTGGAGACGGACTGTTCGGTGAAGCTGGCGCTCTCCTCGCCGGGCACGAAGCGCAGCGAAGGCAGCTCCGCCTCCAGCTCGGCGATGACCTGCTGGACCTCCTCCACCACGGCGACGGTGTTGGCGTCCTCGGAGCGGTAGACCTGGACGGAGATGGCGCGCTGGCCGTCGATGCTGAACCAGGAGTCGTCCTGCTCGGCGTCCCGGCGGATCTCGGCCAGGTTGCCCAGCCGAAGCTGGCCGCCGTCGGCGAGCGGGATGGGGATCTCCGCGAAGTCTTCCACGCGCTCGGCGCGCTGATCCACACGCAGCATCGTCTCGCGGTGCTCGCCCCGGAGCCGACCGGCGGGGAGCGAGAGGTTGCCGGCCTGAACAGCGGCGGCCACCTGCGGCAGCGCCACCCGGTGAGCCTCCGCCAACGCGGGGTCGACGTCGATCAGCACCGCCGGCACCCTGCCGCCGAAGACATCGATCGCCGCGACGCCGCTCACGGCCTGGAGCCTGGGGGCGACCACGTCCTCGGCGAGCCTGCGAGCCTCCAGCAGATCGTCGGCCACGACGCCCACCGCGTAGATGGGGCGATCGGCGGTGCTGAAGGTCATCACGCGCGGCTGCTCGGCGCCGCCCGGCAGATCCTCACCGATGCGGGAGACCGCGTTCTGCACGTCGACCGCCGCCATCTTGACGTCGGTGCCGTACTGGAACTCGATCTGGATCATCGAGAGGTTGTCCTGGGAGGTCGAGCTCGTGCGAGCGACCCCCTCCAGGGCGGCGAAGTCGGTCTCCAGGATCTCGGTGAGATCCTGCGACACATCCGAGGCGGTGGCGCCGGGCCAGGCCGTGACCACGTTCACCAGCGGGGGGGCTGTGTCGGGGAAGAGGCGCACCGGGATCTCCCGGTAGGCCACGAAGCCCAGGATGATGATGGCGACGACGAACGCCCAGACGGCGTGCCGGTTTCGCAGGAAGAAGGCGGTGGAGCTCATGGCGTCACCGCCTGCACAGCCTGCACAGCTTGCACAGCTTGCACTGCCAGCACGGGGCGAGAGAGATCCAGCGTCGGCTGCGCGCCCGCGACGACCTGGGTTCCCTCGGGGAGCCGAGGCTCCACGGCGACCCAGCCGTCCTGACGCGGCCCGAGCTCAACGCTGATCCGCCGCAGCGCGTCGTCCTCGATGACCAGCACGTAGGTCTCCTCGGCGCCCTGCACCAGCGCGGACTCAGGCACCGCGCTGGCCGCCGCCCGCTCGGAGAGGATGAGGGTGGCCGTCAGCGCGGTGCCCGGTCGCTGCCGAGCCCCCTCTTCGAGGGCGACCGTCAGCTCGACGAGGCGGCCAGGGCCCTGCGCCTGGGCGCCGATGGCCACGACCTCCCCCGCGCCAGCGGCGCTCTCGACGCGCGCGCCGACGGCGATGTCAGCGAGATCGCCCTCAGGTACGCGCAGCCGGAGGCCCTGCTCGCGGCTCCCGAACTGGAGCAGCGGCGTGCCCGGCATGACCGTCTGCCCGACATCGACGAGCTGCGCCAACACCTCACCAGCGAAGGGCGCCCGCTCGGCCGCGCGGCTCCCCGCCACGGCGGCCTCGCGCTCGGCGGCGCGGGCCGCGTCGGCGGCCAGCGTCGCCGACGCGCAGCCCTTCTCGCTGCGATCGAGCTGCACGGACGCGAGATCACCCGCTCCAGCCAGCACACGGTCGGTGTCCAGCTGCTCACAGGCGAAGTCCCGCTCTCGCTCAGCCCGCGCCCGCTCGGCGCTCACCCGGGCGACCCGCGCCGAGATGTCGGGCGCCGAGATGCTCACCAGCGGAGCCCCCTCAGCCACCAAGAGCCCCTCGGCCGTGGGCAGCTCGTAGACGGTGCCCGGCACCTGCGCCAGCACTCGAACCGTGCGCTCGGGCACGACCTCCGCCAGGTAGCGCCTGCCCTCCTGAATCGGCCCCTGCCGAACGGTGACGGCGCGTACAGCCTGCGGCAGCGCCTCGGTCTGGGCTGGAGCGTCCGCGCAGCCCGTGAGCACCGTGGCAGCAAAGAAGTAAATGATCGCTTTCATTGTAATCCCTAAAAAAGAGGCGACCTCCAAGAGGCCGCCTCGGCCGATCAGATGAACAGGAGAGTCGTCAGCGAGCGCCAGACGTGATCGATGCGCGCTCGCAGGGCTTCATTGGAGCCAGCGCGGCCCAGCGAGGCCTGCATGGCGAAGGTCAGCAGCGCTCCCTGGAGGAGCATACTCAGGAAAGGCACGTCCACACCGGCCCGCACGCGCCCCGCCGACTTCAGCCGCCCGAGCCGCTCGATGAGGTAGCCGACGCTGCGCTGGCGCCACCTCTCGACGTGCTCGCGCCCGGCTTCACCAGCCAGGTGAACCAGCCCATCGGAGAAGATCAGCCGGCCCACCGAGCCCTCGGCGCCGACGAAGGCGGCGCGGTGCCGAAAGAAGGCCTCCAGATCCGCCAGGTCATCCCCGGTCGAGAAGAGGCTCCCCTCGATCTCCTCCTCCAGCACGCCCAGCGCCTCCAGGACGATCTCCTCCTTGTTGCCGAAGTGCCGGAACAAGGTGCCGTCGCTGATGCCCACCCGACTGGCGATGGCGCGGGTGGTGAAGGCCGAGACGCCGTCCTCGGCGATGGTGCGCAGCGCCGCCTCGGCGATCTGGCGGCGGCGGGTGTCGGTGTCTTCGTAGTGCCGGGTCATGTCATTCCCTCCGTGCAGGAACCGCTCACGCGAGCTCAGGGGCGCCCTTGAGGGCAGCAACACCCGCCCAGCCGAACGCGCCGAGGATCGCCAGCGCGCCGACGAGCACCATATAGGGCGGCGCACCCAGGAGCAGCTCTGCGACGATGCCCAGCGGCATCAGCAGCCCCGCGAGCGCGAGGCCCGCGATGCCCGCGCGGCTGCGCTCGCCGACGTTCAGGCGGGAGATCACCAGCCCCATGGCGAGGTTCAGCAGGGAGAACAGCGCGCCGTGGACGTGCGCCAGCCGGGCCTCGAAGTGCTTGCCGATGCCGTAGTCGGCGGCCCACTGCTCGGCCCCGGGGGCGAAGTCCCGCAGGTAGATGAGGATGAAGCCGTAGACCATGAAGAGCGCGAGCCCCAGGAGCCCTGCGGAGAGATTCCAACGTCCGGATGCGAGCGCTTTCATTTGGACACCTTGAAAGTGAGTGCTTGCTTACAAGTGTAAGAAGACATCCCCCAGACGTCAAGTGGGCGCGCCCTCAAAGGCCGTTCCAGGAAACAGAAACGGCCTTACCTTCTGAGAGCGCTGGCTCCGCCTCCTGTGTAGACTCACCACCGGAGTTCGACATGACACCCCTGCTGCTCCTCGGCGCCGCCTCCCTCGCCGGCTGCGCCGCCCCCATCGACGGGACCATCACCACCCACACCCTGACCTCCTCGCGAGTCGACCAGACCTACACACTCACGGTGTTCGAGCCCGACACCCTCACCCCCTCGACGACGGTCGTCTACCTCTTCGACGGCGACGACTGGACCGAGGAGACCGCGGGCATCGTCTCCGCGCTGGCCCGCGACGGCGTCGCCGACGCACCGCTGATCGTGGGCATCGGCTACGGCGACACCCCCAACGAGCGGGCGCGGGACTACACCCCGCCCGGCGACGACATCCCCGACGGCCACGGTGAGGTCGAGGCCTTCTACGGCTTCATGACGGAGGAGCTGGTGCCCTGGGTGGACGAGACCTGGGAGACCGACACCAGCGCGCAAGGCAGGGCGCTCATCGGCCACAGCTTCGGCGGCATCGCGGCGGTCTGGGGCCTGCTGTACCACGCCGACACCTTCGGCGGCGTCATCGCGCTGAGCCCCTCCCTGGCCTTCGCCCAGGGCACCCTCTTCGACCGTGAGGCGGCCTTCGCCGAGGACAACGACGACCTCATCGCCGCCGTGTACCTCGGCGCGGGCAGCCAGGAAGCCTACGGGTTGGCCGGGCTGACCGAGGCCTTCGGTGAGCGCCTGGCGTCGCGCCAGCACCCCGGCCTCACGCTCCAGACCGAGCTGATCCGGGGAGAGTTCCACGCCTCGGTCTTCCCCAGCGCCGCCGAAGCCGGCCTCTCCTTCGTCTTGGGGGCGCCGTGATCGGCCTGCTGCTCCTCGCCCTCAGCCCCCCGCCCGCCCTGGCCGGGCCCGCCTCCGACAGGCCCATGCCGCGTCGGCTGGAGATCGACGCGCTGGTCGGGCTGCGCGTGGGCGGCGGGGTGCTGGCGACGGTCGAGCCGCTGCGCTTCGTGGAGACCGGCGGCTATCTGTACGTGGCCTCGGACTTCTACTCGATGGCGCCGGACTGGGTCCGCGACGGCCTCGATCCAAAACACAACCTGCGGATCGCCCCGCTGGGGGTGGTGGGCGTGAACACGGGCGGCGAGGTCTTCCAGGCGGCGCTCCTCGGCGCGGTCGGCGTCGAGCTGCTCAGCTTCAAGGAGAGCAAGAGCATCCCGGCCCTCGACGAGCCGGTCGTCTACGGGACCACCGAGCTCGCGCCCACCGGCGGCGCGGCCCTCGATCTGCGGCTCCAGCCCTATGAGCACCTGGGCTTCAACCTGCTGACCTACATCCCACTGCCGCTCACGGCGACCGGCTTCTTCAACATCGAGCGCGCCCACTTCGGGCTGGGCGGAACCTGGAGATGGTGACGACTCAGCGGCCGATGCCTCCCCCTCAAGGGGCAGCGTCACCGCGTATCGGGCTCGCCCGCTGGTCCGGCGCCACCACCACCATGAAGCCCACGTCCTCGGCGACATGGCAGCTGTTGCAGGTCGCCTGGAGGCCGATCATGGCCTCGCTGAAGCCAGCGGGATCCGAGCCCGCGATGACCTCATCGAGCTGGTCGAGCGCGGGCCAGAGCAGCTCGGCCGAGGCCGCGCGCCGGGGCCGCCGCTCGACCCCGTTTCGCATGGCCAGCCGCAGCTTCTTCGACTGATAGGCGGCGTAGGACCAGTTGCCGTCCTCCCCCGCGAAACCCAGCTCCCGGTAGCGGTAGCCCACCTCCACCATGGCCATGTCCATACCGCGCAGGTGGCGCTCCACCTGCGCGAACCGGGCGTCCTCGTCGCCCGTCAGCCACGCGGGGCGCTCGCCGGCGGCCGCTGGGGGCGCGGTGGTTCCGGGAGGGGCTCCACACCCCGAGGAGAGCGCGAGGGCGAATATCCAGTGCATCATGTCGCCTCCTGAGCGGCGTTGTTCCGGAAGCACATACCCGCGACGTCAGCGGGCGCCAGCGATGTATCGTTGAGACATGACACACCCCGCTCTGCAGCCGGGCCGCATCGCGTCCCTCGAGCTCCCCAACCGCTTCATCAAGACCGCGACCTATGAGGGCATGAGCCCCGGCGGCCGGGTCGCGGACGCGCTCATCGAGCACCACGCCGGGATGGCGCGCGGCGGCGTCGGCCTCACCACCGTGGCGTACGCGGCGGTGTGTCCCGACGGGCGCACCTTCGCGGATCAGCTGCTCGTGGATGATGACAACATACCCGCGCTGCGGCGGCTCACGGACGCCGTGCACGACGCCGGCGGCAAGGCGTCCCTGCAGCTCGGTCACTGCGGCGGGTTCAGCAAGAACAAGGCGGTGAGCGGCGGCCGCCCGGCGGGGCCCTCGGCGGCGTGGAACGCCTACGGGTTGATGTACGGGATGATGCGAATCCGGGCCATGGACGCCGACGACCTCGCCGAGGTGCCGAGGGTGTTCGCGGCCGCCGCGCGCCGCGCCCAGGACGCCGGCTTCGACGCCGTCGAGGTGCACTGCGGCCACGGCTACCTGCTCAGCCAGTTCCTCTCTCCGGCGATCAACCACCGGAGGGACGGCTGGGGCGGCGATCTCGAGGGGCGGCTGCGGCTCTCCCTGGAGGTGCTGGCGGCGGTGCGAGCGGCTGTCGGAGACGGCTTCCCGATCCTGGTCAAGCTCAACACCTCCGACGACATCCGAGGCGGCCTGACCATCGACGAGTCCGTGACGATCGCCGAGGCGCTGGTGGCCGGGGGAGCGGACGCCCTGGTCCCGAGCGGCGGCGTCGTCTTCCGGAGCCCCTTCTTCCTCATGCGCGGCGATACGCCGCTGCGGGAGATGGTCGCCGCGGAGCCTCACGCGCCTCAGCGCCTGGTCCTCAAGCTCTTCGCGCCGTTCGTCATGAAGGCGTACCCCTACACGTCAAACTTCTTCTTCGACGACGCCCTGCGGATTCAGCGCGCCGTGGAGGCCCCGGTGGCGCTGCTGGGCGGGGTGGACTCCGCGGCGGCGGTGACCCAGGCGATGGACGCCGGCTTCCAGTTCGTCGCCATGGGGCGGGCGCTGCTGGCCGACCCGGACTTCATCCCCCGGCTGGCGGCCGGCGAGGACGTGGTGAGTCGCTGCAGCCACTGCAACGCCTGCGTCGGCGCCATGGACATGGGCGGCGTGCGCTGCACCCTCGATGACTGACTGCGCTCCCGCAGTGACTGCACGTCGCACGGGATGATTCTGTTCTTGGAGCGGCCTAACCTGAGGCGGCCTCGACCCGCCGCAGCGCGGCGCGGGTGAGCACGGGGCCCACCAGCTCGAAGATCACAGTGGACAGGACGATGACGGGCAGGACCGACGCGACCTCTGGAATCCGTGAGGCGGCCACCAGCGCCATCCCCAGCGCCACGCCGGCTTGCGGCAGCAGCGCGGGGCCCATCCAGCGGCGAGCGATCCCCGGCAGGCCAGCCGCCGCGGCTCCCAGCCAACCTCCGACGAGCCGTCCGACGACGCGCAGGAGGATGTACGCCACGCCGAGCCAGCCGATGGTCGCCAGAGCGTCGAGGTGGAGGCTCGCGCCCGATAGCACGAAGAACAACACCAGGAAGGGGCGCTCGATGTCCTCGATCTCATGGAAAGGCCGCTCGTGGTGCTTCGCCAGGTTGACCACCACGGCCCCCATCACCACGGACGCCAGCAGAAAGGAGACGTCCATCCACAGCGCCAATCCGCCGCAGAGGAGCACCATGCCCAGCGCCTCCTCACGGGTCGGCTCGCCCGATCGAATGCGCCCTGTCACCAGCGCCATCGGCACGCCGAGGGCGATCCCCAGCGCGGCCGCGCCGCCGAGCTCCCACAGGCCGTGGAGCAGCACCTCCCCCTCGCCTCCCGCGCCGGTGGCGGCGCCCGCGTAGGCGAGGGCGATGCTGAACAGCATCAGTCCCCAGACATCGTCCACCGCCACCACGCCCAGGAGCAGCTTCGCGAACGGCCCCCGCGCCCCCATCTCCTTGATGACGTCCATGCACGCGGCGGGCGCTGTAGCGGGCGCGATCGCCGCGAGCAGCAGCGCGACGGGGAGATCGATCCCGAGCGCGAGGAGGCCAGCGGCGACCGCGAGCGCGGTCCCGACGGTGACAGCCAGTGAGACCAGCAGCACGGCCTTTCCCCGCTCGCGCAGCGACGACAGGGAGAACTCTCCGCCCAGGAGGAACCCGACCATCAAGAGCGCGATGTCCGCCAGCGTCGGGAACCAGACCTCACGCTCCTCAGGCAGCAGGTCCAGGCCGGCCGGGCCGATCGCCAGCCCGATGAGCAGCAGCAGCGTGACCCGGGGCAGCCGGGTGCGGCTGCCGATGGCGTCAGCGAGGAGCCCCACCAACAAGAGGGCGCCGATGGTGATGAAGAAGAGAGCCACTTGCCGCCAGCATACGCCAGCGCCTCACGCCTCGATCACAGGCGGCTGATCATATTGGCGGTCTCCGCCTCGATGACTGGCCGCAGGGCATCGGCGAGGCCGTCCGGGGACACGTCGGTGATCCAGAGCAGGCGGGCCTGGCCGTCGCGCTCGATCACCTGCATGCTGGCGCTGTGGTGAGCCATGCCGAAGGGGCTCTCGGTGATGGTGTACGCCACCCGCCGGTTGTCGTCGTCCACCGAGAGGATGGACTCCACCAGCTTCGCGCCGTCAGCGGTGGTGCAGACGCGGCCGCCCTCGACGGCCTCGGTGCCCACGATCATGTCCATCAGGTGCTCGGGGGCGTCCAGCTCGCGCAGCTTCGCCCAGGCCTTGTTCGCGTTCGTCTTCAGCGGACGATCCATGTAGATACTGGCCATCAGTTCATCTCCTCATAGAACCGTGCTTCATGCACGGTCAGCAGGTGCAGGGGTTTCTTGTCTCTGTTCTCAAGCTTGTTGATCACCACCAGCCGGGTCGGGAGCAGGAGCCCGTCGACGTCCTCCAGCTCCTCGAAGGTGATGGCGGCGGACGCGAAGGGCATCATGGTCCGCACGGTGTACTCGACGAAGCCGAGCTCGTGGGTCTCGGCGTCCAGGTACACGACGTACTGATCGATGCTCTTGTTGGGCTTCGCCTCACCCCAGGTCGCGTAGACCCGGTCGTAGGCGCGCCCGTCGATGGTCTGCTGGCCCGCCCAGGCGACCACGTCGGCCTCCAGGATGCGGAACGGGAACTCGCTGAACCACTGAATTGACGGCGGGTAGACGTCGTAAGCGGCCCCGCTGGCCGACTCACGCTCCCCGTCGCGGACGTGGTACTGCCACTCCCCCTCCACCCCCGCGCCCTCACCAGCGTGCTCGCCGGTGAAGGCGAGGTCCGAGATGAAGCCGCTTCCCGGCACGAAGGTCGCCACATAGCTCACCTCATTGGCGGGCAGCGGGGTCGCCATCTTGCGCATCATGGTGCTGGGCCAGTAGTCGCTCATCTCCAGCTCGGCGCGCGCCATGGACGACCAGCGCTCCAGGCCGCCGTGCGCCTCCGCGGAGGCCTCCAGCAGCGCCCGACCGCGGGCGGCGTCATCCGAGCTGACGACGTCCTCCATTCCCCGGGGGCGGATGTCCGAGACGCAGCCGACCAGCAACGCCGCGGGCAGCAGCAGCGAGAGCGCCGCCCTCACTTGGCGGCCGCGGCCTGGAAGTTCTCCTGGATCGCCTCGCCGCTCACGATGTGGTGATCGAGACCGGAGAGGATCAGCTCGAACATCTGGCCCATCATGCGGCGCATCATCACGGCGTCCATGAGCCAACCCATCGGGCCGTACTTCACGGAGTACTCCATCTCGAAGGCGATCTCCGTGGACGAGGCGCCCGTCGGGTTCAGCTGGATGGTCGCGACGGCCTTGTTCAGGGGCATGGACATGTCGGACAGCTCCAGGGTGATGGACTGCCCCTCGACCCAGTCCGTGACCTCCTCGACCACGCTGGTGCCGTCGTAGAAGTCGCAGCGGCGCTTCGCGCCCGGCCCCTCGCTGGCGACGGAGAGCAGGGGGGACTGACGAACCTTGGGGTGCCACTTGTGGACACCGCCGATGTCGGCGACGGCCGCCCAGACGGCGGAGGCGGGGGCTGCGATCTGTCGGGTAGCGCTGACGATGCTCATGCTGGCTCCTTGATGTTGTGCCAGCCATAAAGCACGCCGCATGCCAACATCACCAAGCTACTGAAATCTCAGTAAAACCTACAGACCAACCATCCAAACATGGATTCATCTACATCCAAATGTTTCCAATTGTTTTGATTTGGAGCATCCAAACTGGATGGACTCCTCGACCTTGTCGCCACCGCCCTCATCGAGGTTCCCGTGACAGCCGCCTGGTTCACGGGCACGATGCCGTATCGTGTTGGTGAGGTGAGATGTGCTCGGGTTGCTCCTCTTGTTCGGCTGCACCGCGTCCCCCGCCCCCGAGCCGCCCGCGCCCGCTGAGCGCCGGGTTCTGGTCGTGGGCTGGGACGGCGTGCGAGCGGACACGGTCGAGGCCGTGCCTACCCCCAACCTCGACCGCGTCGGCGCATGGGGAGGGCTGAGCTTCGACGCGTCGACCCAGCTGACGGGCCCCACGTCGAGCGGGCCGGGCTGGATGAGCATCATGACCGGCGTGGAGCCCGAGGAGCACGGGGTGGTCGCCAACGGTGAGTACGACGACCGCGACGCCCGCTGGCCCACCTTCTTCGCGGTCGCCCACGACGCCGGCTTCCGAACATTCGCCGCCGTTCACTGGCCGGAGATCCTCGTGGAGATCCTCGAGCCGGAGGCGGTCGACGAGTCCGCGCTCAGCACCGACGCCGGCGTGGCCGAGGCCATCATCGAGGACGCCATCGAGGAGGATCACGCAGTGATCTTCGGCCACTTCGATGACCCCGATCACGCCGGGCACGGCACAGGGTACAGCACCGAAAACCCTGACTACGTCGACGCGATCACCAGCAGCGACGCCCTGCTGGGGGAGCTCCTCGACGCCATCCAGGACACAGACCAGGAGTGGCTGGTGATGGTCACCACCGACCACGGCGGGGAGGGCACGGACCACGGGCCGATGGAGCCCGTCTACCAGCAGATCTTCCTGGGCGCGGGCGTCGTCGGTGGGGACGGCGGCTGGGACATGGACGGCGCGAGCCACATGGACGTGTACGCCACCGTCCTGAGCTTCCTCGGGTTGTCAGCGGATGCCGACGACGCCTTCCCTCCCCTTCGTTCACTCCCACCGAGTGCCCTCCATGGGGATCGGCCTCGCTGACCGAGACCGGCTGATCAGGGACGTGATCTCAGAAGTCGGAGCCGCGCACTGTCTTGCGACCGTTGGCCTTCGCCCGCCGGATGGCGGACTTCACTGAGCGGGTGACCTGATGCCCCAGCTCATTCCAGGCGTCATCGCTCACGCGCATGTCCGCCTCCTTGAGCAAGGTCCGCACCTTGGCCTTCACGATGAGCTCAGCGGGGACGACTTTTTCTGACTTCTCTGCTTTCTCTGACATGGAACCTCCTGACAAAATCCATCATCCGCTCAACTTACTCCGTTTTGGAATATCCAAACTGGATGGACACTTCTCCCGACGGCATCCGGGTTCTGCGCGGCGATCTCTCCGTGGCGGAGTTCGCGCATCAGGTGGGGGTGACCCCGCTGACCATCTACCGCTGGGAGCTCTCCGAGGACGCACCGGAGTCCCGACGCCCACGGCGCGGCTCTCGGGAGCGGCTGCGCGCGCTGATGGAGCGAGCGCTCGCGACGACGAGCGCGCCCGCGCCAGCGCCAGCGCTCGTCGAGGCGCTGGATACGGATCTGAGCCTCGGGCGCTGGGAGCAGGCGAGAGAGCGCGCCATCGCGGCGATGACCGCGGGGGCCGAGCCGGCGCTGCCGCAGATCGCCTTCGCCGCTGGCGCCCTGCTGGGGCGGGGCGACGGGCGCGCCGCGCTGGCGGCGCTGACGCCCACGCTGCGTGAGGTGCGAGAGGGGCGGGCGCACCCGCAGGTGACGGCGCGGGCCTGCGCGCTGGTGGCGCTGGTGCGCGCGGCGCCGGACGGCCGCACCTACGATCCCAGTCGTGTCCGTGAGGCCGCGGCGCAGGCCGTGGAGCACGCGATCGATGCGCCGGACTACGCCGCGCTGGCGGCGGTGGCGGAGCTCCAGGCCGCGTGGTTCGGCGCGGACGCCTCGGTGTTCGAGTGGACCTTCTCCCGCCGGAGCGCGGTGCTCGATGGCGCCCGCTCACCCACGATCGCTGCCCTGGTGCTGGAGATGCGGGCGGCGCGCGCCTACCTGGAGGGCCGGCCGGGCGACGCCGCCCGGCGGTACTCGCTGGTCATCGAGCAGGCGCGTGAGCTCGGCTTCGGGTTGCTGGAGGCGCGAGCCCTCTGCATGCGCGCGCTGCTCGATCTGGCGGGCGCGACCCCGCCCGCCCGCGTGCTGGCGCTGACCCGGCGGGCGCGGCAGGCGCGCACGGCGGCCCGCCTGGAGCCCGGCCACGTGGACCAGCTCATCGCGGCGGTCGAGGCCGAGGCGCTGATGCGTCGCGGGCTCGCGGGCGAGGCCAGCGCGGTGTGTCGCGAGGCGGACGCCGTCGGCGAGGAGATCCGCTGGCTGCCCGTCGAGACCCTGCTCTGCCGCACGCGCATGACCTTCGACGTCGACGGCTACGAGGGCGTGAAGCGCCTGCTGGAGTGGTTCGAGGCGCGCTCTGACTGGCAGCCGGCCCCCGAGGCGCCGCTCTGCTTCCTGCGCGCGCTGGACGCCTCCTTTCGCTCCGAGGTCGATGAGGCCCTCGCCGAGATGCGGGCCGCCGCCGACCGCTGCGACCGCACCCGCCCGTGGCTGGAGCGCATGGCCCGCGTCCTCGTGCTCGCCTACACCGTCTACGCGCGGCCCGAGCAGGCCGAGGCCGCCGAGAGCAGCATGGAGCGGTACATGGAGCGCTCCCCCTCCGCCTGGTCGCGGGGGATCGCCGGGTACCTGAAGGGCATGCTGGCGACCCAGCTCGGTGACTACGCCCTGGCGAGCGAGCAGCTGCAGACCGGCATCGCGACGCTGGAGATGGCGGGCGATGTCTACGAGACCGCCCGCTGCCGGCGCGCCCTCGCCATCTCCGCCTGGATCCGCGGCGCCCCGAACGCCGCGGCGCTGCTGGAGGAGACCGATCAGGAGTTCGAGCGGCTGGGCATCGTCGCCTCCCCAGGCCAGCGCCCCGAGAACGTCCAGCGCCTGGGGCGGCCCGCCGCCGGCTCGGTCGATCGACCGCCGCTGCCGCTGATCGTGCCGGTCCAGCGCCTCGCCGTGCGGGGCCTCTCCACGGCTCAGCTCCGCCGCGAGCTGCTGACCATGGCGCACGACCTCGCGGACGCCACCGTGTCGCTGGTCGAGCGGGGGCCGCCCGAGGTGCTGCTGGCGAAGCTCGGCGAGGACACCGCCCCGGAGGTGTTCTCCCTGGAGTTCGCCGATGGCATGGGTCGCCGCTACCGCCTGGGGGTCGCGGGGAGCCCCGACGGGGAGACCCGCTCGCTGCTGCGAGCGCTGACGGCGGTGGGCGGCATGGCGCTCGAGCGCGCGGCGCTCTACGAGTCTCCCCCAGAGGAGGAGCGCCGCCAGGACACCGCGGCGCCCGAGGGATTCATCGCGGCCTCGCCCGCCGCCCGGGCGCTGCTGGACGATCTGCGACAGCTCGGCCGCTCACAGGCGACCGTGCTGCTCACAGGCGAGTCCGGCTCGGGCAAGGAGGTGGCGGCGAGCGCGCTGCACGCGCTCTCCAGCCGCTCATCCGGGCCGTTCATCGCCTTCAACTGCGCCTCCGTGCCCCGGAACCTCTTCGACGCCCAGCTCTTCGGCTACCGCAAGGGCGCCTTCACCGGCGCCCGCGACAGCCGACCGGGCATGATCCGCGCGGCGGACGGGGGCACGCTGTTCCTGGACGAGGTCGGCGAGCTGCCGCTGGAGGTCCAGGCCAAGCTGCTGCGCTTCCTTGAGAACCGTGAGGTGCAGCCGCTGGGAGCGGATCGACCGCTGAAGGTCGACGTGAGGGTCGTCGCGGCGACCCATCGGGATCTGCGAGCCATGGTGAGCGCCCGTGAGTTCCGTGAGGATCTGCTCTACCGACTCCGGGTGATTCCGCTGCACCTTCCGCCGCTTCGTGAGCGGCGTGAGGACATCCTGCCGCTGGCCCGTCACTTCCTCACGCAGCTCACGGGCGGAGCCGTGAGGCTCGCGCCCGACGCGATCGCGGCGCTGAGCGCCCACCACTGGCCCGGCAACGTGCGCGAGCTGCGCAACGTCCTGGAGCGGACGACGGCGTTCGTACCCGCCGGTGTGCTCACGGCCGCCGCGCTGCGCTTCGACCGACACTGAGCGCGCCTGGACGCTACAGGTCCGCGGCGTCCCGGGGGTAGATGACCCACTCATCGTAGGTGTAGCTCAACAAGCCGCGCACGTTGGACCAGGTCGAGCCGGCGGAGACACCGAAGGTGTAGTCGTACAGCTCGTCGTCCATCGCCAACCCGATGTCCAGGTCGGTCTGGCCGTACTTGTCGGGATCCTCGTCGGCGGTCGCCGCGCCGACCTCGATCAGGCAGCCCTCCCACTGCTCCCAGTCGGAGACCGTCGCGGGGTTGACGCTGTTGGTGGAGACCGAGCCCGTGCCCGTCTCCGTGACGTCCGAGGCCGCGGAGACGTAGATCTCCGTGAGCTCGTAGAACTCACGGACCTCGCCGGTCACGGTGAGCTCGTCGCCGGGCTCGATGTTCAGCAGCCCCGCGCCGCCGTCGAGGTAGACGAACACACCGGAGTAGCTGCCGCCGCCAGCGTCCTGGACGAAGAAGCCGTCCTCACCGTAGTTGAGGCCGGAGGTCGCGATCACACCCTCAAGGGTGACGTCTGTGCCCTCGCTGATGGTGCCGTCCTGCACGTCGGTGACTGTGTCGCCGGTGGTGCCGCCGCCCGGGCCGCCGGGCTCGCCGGTGTCGACATCCTCAGGGGTGATGTCCGCGAGATCCGCCTCGCTGCGAGGGAAGAGGCGCCACTCCTTGTAGGCGTAGTGGATGAGGCCGACGGCCTCGCCGATGGTGTCGCCGTCGCTCAGCGCGAAGTCGTAGAAGGCGTTGTCGATGATGAGGCCGCCGTTGATCGCGGCGTCACCGTACTCGTTCACATCGTCGACGGAGACCTCGCCCAGGCTGACGAGGCAGCCCTCCCACTGCTCCCAGTTGGAGACCGTGTTGGGGTTGATGCCGTCCACGGTGGGCGTGCCGGGCGCGCCTCCCTGGGCCACCACATCGTCGGCGCTGTTGACCACCAGCTCGGTGAGCTCGTAGTACTCCAGAACCTCGCCGGTGATGTCGTAGGCCCTGCCCTCCTGGATGCCCAGCTCGCCCGCGCCCTTGTCCTGGACGTAGATGTAGAGCCCGGACCACGCGCCGCCGCCTACGTCCTGAACGTAGAAGCCGTTGCCGCCCTTGTCCGAGGTGGAGGTCGCGATCACGCCCTCCAGCGTGACCACCTCGCCCGCGACGACGCTGCCGTTCTGGATGTCGGAGACGCTGGCGGTGGTGTCACCGCCGGGGCCGCCGCCGGGGCCGCCGCCGGGGCCGCCTGTGGTGCCGGTGTCGTCGCTGCCGCCGCCAGGGCCGCCCGTGGTGCCGGTGTCATCACCGCCGCCGGGGCCGCCAGGACCGCCTGTGGTGCCGGTGTCATCGCCGCCACCGGGGCCGCCGCCAGGACCGCCGCCGCCGGTGTCGTCGCCGCCAGGGTTTCCTCCGCCGTTGTCACCGTTGCCGCCGCCGTTGTTCTGCTGCTGGGTGTTGTCGTCATCCGACTTGTTGTCACAGCCGATCATTACGAGGCTGCCAACGGCGAGGAGCGTCAGGAGGGAGAAGCGAACCATCTCTGTCACCTTCATTGCGGAGGGAGGGCGTTGATATCCTGGATCCCGAGGGGTCGCGATGCCTGAACGGCAGCCCGGTCAGTGACTGTCCACCTGCAGCAGTCAGCGAATGCCGACGCCATCGCTGGCTGAATCGTCCGGGGACAACGGGGGCTCGCAACTTATTGGTTGAGATGTCTTCTGGCGGTTCGCGCCGCGAGGGTGCGAGCCACTGGGCCCCGCACCTTTCACCAGCACGCGCCGAGCGGCGCGCCAACCTCGACTCCGTGCCGTCGTGCCGTCGCGCCCTCGCGCCCTCAAGCCCCCATCTTCCTCCTCTCCTCTCCTCTCCTCCAGAGCGGCTTCAGAGCGGCTGCTTCACAGCGACTCCAGCGGCTTCCGAGCGGCTGCTTCACAGCGACTCCAGCGGCTTGCACGCGCCGCACGGCGCGCGCCAACATCGAAGGCGTACCTGTGAGGAACGTGACGTCCCAGCGCCCCACACTAGAGGTGTGTTGCGACGTCAGCTGCCTCGCCGCAAGGCGGGTCCGCTCGTACTTCAGCGCTCCTGAGTCGCTGCCTCTGAAGCCCCCGCCATCTCTTCTGGCCCC